>CEUV01041464.1_pt1 | contig 16544 bp, 18 predicted proteins | sample 356401 | NCBI WGS metagenome assembly CEUV01 (sample SAMEA2622710, study PRJEB7988) | marine metagenome | isolation source: saline water (ENVO:00002010), including
GTATTTGTATAGGGGTCAACACTTCTTCCAAAATTGAATGAGTGAGAGGCATTAGTATTAAAGGAAGGTAAAACAGCTAATTTGGATTGTGTTAAAGCATTTTTCGATAATGATGTATTTAAAGCTGCTTGCTTAATCGTTAGATTATTTTCAGCTGCATGTTTCAGGCAATCCTTCAAACTCCATGATTGTTGTGCAATCATAAAGAATGGGAAAAAGAGTAACGTTAACAACAATTTAAACTTCATTGCTAGAATAAATAATTGTCAAAGATAATGATTCTCAGAAAGAACTATTTTTTTGCTTTTTATTGTGTCTTGCCCAGAAGAAAGCTATCAAAGCTAAAGAAATATAAGGCATAGCCATTAGGTATAAAATACCATTGTTAAGGCCACTACCAATAGTATCTCCGTTTTCCATATTACTTTCTACAACCGATTTACACATAGCGCATTGTGCGTTAACATCTATTGTTGTTAAAGTGAATATTAAAACCGTAATCACTAAATATTTATTAATCTTAAGCATAGTAATCAATCATAAATAAATACACTAATACACCCGTAACTGCAACATACATCCAAATAGGAAACGTCCATTTAACAATTTTAGTGTGTTTTTGAAATTCTCCTGTCATGCCTCTATAAATTGCAAGCATTGCTAATGGTAAAACTGGAATAGATAGTACAATGTGTGAAGCCAAAATAAAATAATAAATAAATCCCCACTCCCCTTCATATCCAGTGTGCTTTGGATTTACAATTTTACTGATAACATAAGAAACTAAAAAAATCGCAGAAAGTAAAAAAGCGGCAATCATACAAATACGATGCCAATTGATTTTTTTGTTTTTAATTAAAACAAAACCGGTAAATAATAACACAGCAGTCGAGCCATTTATTACAGCATGAAAAAATGGTAATGAGCGTAAATCAGCACCACCATAATCAAAGTGCCAATCTTCTGGCATAAACATTAAAGCAGCTACTGCTAATGGAATAATAATGGACAATATGATGATGATTGGAATATAAAACTGATCTTGCTTCTTCATTATTTATCTTTTTTAGCTAAGTTATATTCTGCCATTAAGACTTTAATATCGTCAATTAATAAACCCACTTCATATACATCTGTTCCATCGTACACACCTATGATGTTACCATTATCATCTTCTCTTGAACGAATTCTTCCTTCTTTATCTACTAAAACAAAAAACTCTGAATGTAAAAAACCTCCTGCAGCTTCTTCATCTTCCATAGCGTTAACAAAATAAAAGGGTGCTATTTCATAAATTGACTCCTTAGATCCTGTAACAAAATTCCAATTTCGTAAATCTGCTTGCATTTTTTTAGCATAATCTAATAACACCTCAGGAGTATCGTAAACTGGATTAACTGAATGTGAAAGAATCATGAAATTAGGATATTCTTCAAATTTCTGTTGTACCCTACGCATTTGATAAGTCATGACAGGACAAATAGTTGGACAAGTCGTAAATACAAAGTTGGCAACATAAATATTCCCACGATAATCTTTAGAGGTTATAGTATCTCCAAACTGATTTGGAAATGCAAAGTCTGGAATAACATGAAAAGTAGAGTCTGTTTGAGGACCTACAAATGGCAAGTGAATAAAATTATGTTTGCCAGTTGTTAAAATAATATAAATAGCAGAGGGCAGAATTAGTATCAATGCTAAAACTACCCTCTTTATATATTGACTTTTCATTTTTATACCATCATTACTCCTTCAGTGAGAAGGATGAATAATAAATACGGAATTAAAATTACGCATGGCAACAAGATGGTTAATTTTAATCCTTTAACTTCATGTCCTAAGTGCATAAATTCCATTACAATGTAGGCCGCCTTGATAATTGTAAGAATAATAAATACATGTGTTAGCCAAGCTAAACCTAAAAATGTGCCATGCACGAATGACTCTGGCAATGATTCATTTACCTTTAAAATGCCTAAGAGGACTTCAAACGCTGTTACAAATAATAGAATCCAGAATACTCTCCAAATCCACCATGTTCCGCTTTGTTCTGCCATTTTATTTGTTTTTTAAATTGATTAAACTAAGTAGAAAAAGGTAAATACAAATACCCAAACCAAATCTACAAAGTGCCAATATAAACCTACTTTCTCTACCATTTCGTAATGTCCTCTTCGCTCATATGTTCCTTTTAATACATTTACGAAAATTATTATGAGCAGTACTACACCACTAAAAACGTGGAAGCCATGAAAACCTGTGATAAAATAAAAGAAATCAGCGAATAACTGATGTCCGTACTCATTGTGTGTTAGGTTAGCCCCTAAAACAACTTGAGAATTTTCAAAAAATTCTTCAGACTCTTGATGAGGAACAATTGTCCTGTCGGCACGTTTGATATATAAATCTGGGCGGGCATTAAAAGCAGTTTCAACTTCTTCAATTAAAAATTGGTGATCTGTTCCATCATATTTATCAACATTCATTAAATCGTATAATGAATACAGTTTATGATCAGCATCTACCACATGAACAACCTCATGACTAGAAAGTTTAATAGCACCTTTGTCTCCATGAATAAAGTGTCCCCACTCCCATGCCTGAGAACCTAAGAATGTGATACCGCCAACAATAGTAAGCGCCATCCATAAAACAACACCTTTTTTATTATTCTTATTACCAGCGTTCACAGCTAAAACCATGGTGACAGAACTCATGATTAAGATAAAAGTCATTAAGGCTACAAACAATAATGGATGTTCACCTTGTAAAAAAGGAAAATGTGTGAAAACATCCTCTGGAACAGGCCATATTTCTGCATTTCGAAAACGCATGAAACCATATGCTGCTAAAAATCCAGAGAAAGTTAATGCATCTGAAATTAAGAAAAACCACATCATTAGTTTTCCGTAAGATGAAACAAAAGGCCTTTTACCTCCATTCCAAATGCTATCTTTTGATAAATTTTCTGACATTATATCTAGATTTAGAAAATCATTGCAAAATTAAATAATATATAGGAAAAACAGGAACAAATAAACCCATAAAATATCTAGAAAATGCCAAAAAGTTGCACATAACTCAATTCCTAACATATCTTTTGACGAATACTTTTTTGAAGCAGTTTTAATTGCAGTAACTATGAGAGCTACAATTCCACCTATTAAATGGAAAAGATGAACTGCAACTATTAAATAAAAAAATGAACTAGCTGCAGTACTATTGCTTCCTGTAAAAAATACATTAGAATCAACTAAATCATTCCAAACAAAAAACTGAGATAAAGCAAATAATAAACCAAGTATAATTGTAATTAGCAAGAATTGAAAGGCTAATTTATTACTATCCTTTTCAATGAATTTTTTTGCTAAATGCATAGAAATACTTGAAAATAAAATAACAATAGTACTTATGTAAAACCAAATAGGAAAATCAAAATAAATCCAATTTTCATTGTCTGCCTTGCTTACAATTATAGCACTAGTAAATCCAGCAAACAACATTGCCATGCTTATCATCGATATCCATAACATTGGTTTTGCAGATTTTGATTTGTGATAACTAAGATCACGTTCAATTATCTCTTTCGATATTTTTACAGAATTTGAGTTTTTTTCAGGATTTACTTGCGAAATTTTAGAAAGATATTTTCTAATTAGGTAAAAAGAAAGAACAACAAATACTAAAATGAATAATATTAAATATTGCTTTTGCACGATTATATTTTTTGCAAAAATAATTGATATGCGTTAATTAATTACAATAAAAACACAGATAAATATTTAAAAATTTGTTTTAAACTTAAATTACAAATAATCCACGCATTACTTTATCCAAAACGAATATTAATTGTACTGAAGGTAAATAAATAAAAGATGCAAACATTAACTTTTTAGCTGACTCATCTGTTAGTTTCTTGTATAAATTAAGCGCTATACTAAAAAACCAAATACCTGCTATCAACACAAAAATTGCTGCTATTAAAGATAATTGTAAATTACCGGTTATACCAAAAACTGGCAAAACAGAGAGTGGAATTAAAAAAAATGTATACACCACATTTTTCCAAGCGGTACTTTTGTCTTTTTTCCCTGGAAGCATTATAAATCCTGCTTTTTCGTAATCATCATTACAAACCCAAGCAATTGCCCAAAAGTGTGGAAACTGCCATATAAACTGGATAGCAAATAAGATGCCAGGTTCAATATCAAAATCGTTTGTTGCTGCAACCCAACCCAACATAAAAGGGATAGCTCCCGGAAAGGCTCCAACAAAAACTGAAATTGGTGAAACACGTTTAAGAGGCGTATAAATCAATACATAAAGAAAAATAGAAAGAGTACCAAAAAAGCCAGTTAAAAAGTTAATCTTGTATAATAAGAAAATTCCTAATAGTGCCATTAAAAAGGAAATCCAAAAGACCTCAGAAGAACTCATTCTTTTAGTTGGGAGTGGCCTGTCAGCAGTTCTTTGCATCAACTTATCATAATCTTTCTCTATAAGCTGATTAAACCCATTAGAAGCTGCTACTACAAAAAAACCGCCTAATACTAAGTAAATAAGTAGTAAAGTGTTTAACTGATTTGCTGCTATGAAATAACCTGCAATGGCAGAAAAAACAACACTTGATGTGAGTCTAACTTTAGTTAATTTAACAACGTCAGCAAATGAAGGCATTCAAACTACTTATTACCAATGAATTACGAAATTACTGTACTCTCAAATAATCGGAATGCAATTTTACCACTTTTAAAAATGACAAAAAACTAAAAGACAATATTTTACATAAGACTTTTTTAGAAATCATAATACAAGTTTCTGAGGTCAGTCTTAAAGGCAATATATACATGATTAGTATTTGTGTCAAACTCGTAAGTAGAAGTTGTTTTTCTATTCAACACACCGAATTCTATTTTCATATTTGTATGAGGATTTAACAATATCCCCACTTTAAAATCTATCATTTTTAAATAAGTGGTATTTCCTTGGGCTATTACATTCCCATATTCTATGCGATTGTCACTGTACGATTGTAGTGGATTGAAACCAAAGTTTGTAGTTGAATCTGGAATAGCAGCTCCTTTTTTAGCCCAAAGTGTTTTTAGTTCTGTATAATATCTTTTATATCGATAGCGAGCAATCGAAATATTTTCGTAGAAACTTGAGCCTAGCGGATGTGCCAAAGGTTGTCCGTAATGAGTATACGATTGTAAAGGTTTATGATGGGAATACATATATGGTCTTGAAGCATTAAATTCAGTTTGAAAAAATAGATTATCAATACCTAAAACATCAAACACTTTAAAACCTATTTGACCAGCATATTTATTAGCCCACCAGCCTTTTCCTGCGCGTATTTCTGAAATTTTAAACTCATCAATAATAAACTGCCCATAGGCATGAGATTTATCCGTTAGCTTATATTTTGCTGTTACGCCCATCAATGCATTTCCACCACGAGAACCTAAGGAAAATTCTATTGGTCTATAAAAAATAATCGGATTTAAATAGTTAACATCAAAACCTCTTCCCAAAGTGTCTTGTGCCCAAACAATAGCTTCAAACAAACCAATATTTAAACGCTTATTTACATTGTAACTTAAATAATGAATAGTTGAAAATTTCTTTCTATAAATACCAGCCATTTCGAACTCATCTCGCAAATCTTGATAAGAAGAGTACAAATTAACATAGCTTACTTTCCAAACATCTGTAGTTATCTTTAAATACGGATAATTAAAAGTGTTATCAGATAATAACATAGATCGGTAACCGTCTCCGATGAAATGTTTACCATGTCCAAATTGAAAATTAAAATGATTACTTGCTTTGAAAGAAACGTGACCATTAGCCATGGCATAATCTAAATCTCTTGTAGTTCTATCCCAAGAAGAAACACGTGAAACACCCTGTCCAGGCAATACAAAATCTATCTCTCCATTTTCATCTTGAGACCAAATATAATCTTCAAGATACATGGGCACAATTGCCTGATTTTCATAAAAAGAAGAATATAAAGACACATTGTCACCTATCTGCCCCTTCACTTCAAACGCTCGTGTATTTGTATATGTTCTACCTATTTCATCTGCACCAAGCTGCAATTCAAAAAGAGGGTTTATACTTAACTTAAAGTCCTCTGTTTTAATATTGATAAAGTTGTCATTTAAAAAGCGATTTAACACCCCGACCCTTGTGTTAATCATAGTAAGCTTAGCATTATTTTTTAATGATAAAAATGGCTTAAATGCTGTATGCGAAGTATTTTCATAAGAATGTAATTCTTTACTAAAAGAATCGTAAAAAGCATGATTAAAAGAATAGTAATCTTGCGCAATTAGATTAAATGGTAAAAACAGAATTAGAAATAATTTTTTCATCCTCTTCTTTTCTTAAGCCAAATTGGAATCATCGACAAAACTATTGCTAAAAGTAAGATAATTAATAGGATGTAATTAACTCCAAAGTCTCTTAACACCACCACTAAACCTATAAAAAATAAGTTTGCCAAACAGATATAAAGTGATGTTCTTTTATGTCCAAATCCTAAATCAGATAAATTATGATGGATGTGATTTCTGTCTGGAGAAAGGGGACTACCTCCTTTCGAGACTCTTATAACAAAGACTCTCAAGGCATCAAACAAAGGAACGATTAGAATAGCTATCGCTAAAGCAGATCCTTTTGCTTCAAAATCGAATACTTCATATTTTATATTAGACTCCACTATACTAACTGCAAAAACTGACAACAAAAAACCGATAACTAGCGAACCTGTATCTCCCATAAATATTTTTGCAGGATGAAAATTAAATCGAAGAAAAGCTAAAAGAGCCCCTGTTAAAGACCAAGACAGAACCACATACTCTAACTCATTACTAATTAGAAATAAAAGCCCAAAAAAGAAAGTCATAACAATTCCAACACTAGCTGCTAGGCCATCCAGCCCATCTATTAAATTATACGCATTGGTGATAACTACCATGGTAAAAGCGGTTAACAATAAGCTAACCCAGTAAGGAAGTTCATGAATAGTGAATATTCCATACATAGAGGTAATTCGCAAATCACTAAAATAAACAACAACTGTAATTGCCAAGAGTTGACCTACTAACTTTTTAAATGGTGACAATGAAATCAAATCATCTACCACCCCTATAAAAAACACAATAAGTAATGCCGATAAAAGTGGCTGCAGAGCTGTATATTTTGCTAGGTTTATCCAAAAAATAATAGAAAAGAGAATTCCGCAAAAAATAGCTATCCCTCCAAAAGTTGGAACACTAATTTTATGAGATGCCCTATCACTATTTGGCTTGTCTAATAATTTTTCATTTTTTTTAACTACACTTATAACAATTGGAATTGTCAAAAATGTAATTAAAAACGCTGTTGATATAGATAAGATAATATCAAGCATCTAACATCCATTTTAGTGTATTAAAAAAAGAATGGTTTTTCTTCCATCCCAATGCCTTCAATCTACTATTATCACCTTTTACAGAACGAACAATGTTTGATCGCATAAACTCTGCAGACTGATTAACATTCATCTCATAGCCACATTCCTGATTTAAAAACGAAAGAATGTCTGCTATCGAATGTATGGTATTAGAACATACATTAAATATCTGTTCATTTGAGTCAGAAAATAAAATCGAAAGGTATGCATCTGTCACATCTCTAACATCAGAAAAATCTCTATAAATATCAATATCACCCAAAGTAATACTTCTTTGGGCATTTTTATAATGACTGACTATTTTCGGAATCAAAAACTTACTATCCTGACCTACTCCAGTATAATTAAAAGAGCGAGCTATTTTCACATCAAGACTTGATAAAATCGCCACGCGCTCCATAGAATGTTTGCTTATGGCATAATGATTGGAAAGTTTTAATTGATGCGATTCGTTAATAGCATCATTTCTAGAAGCATAGATTTGACCACTACTCACCAATAACAACTTACAACGTGGGATATGCTCTTCGCATGCTTTCAAAATGTTGACAGCTCCGTTGAAATTTACATCATAAATCTGCCTGTAATCGATGTGAGGTACAAAAGAAATACCTGATAAATTCACTACATAATCTGGCATGATAGACTGAACAAATTGATCGCACTCTAGAAAATTAGTGATATTGCAATATGAAGAAGAATTTTTGTGATTGAATGTTGTACCAATAACTTTTATTCCTTGCTTTTCAAAAGATTGTTTTAAATAGCTTCCAGTAAAACTATCAACTCCAAATATTAGTGCCTTTTTAGAAACTTGCATTGTTCTTGTTCCTAATTATATCTGAATCCACCATGATTTTACACAGCTCTTCAATATCTGTTTTTGGCTCCCAGCCTAATTCATTTTTTGCTTTTACTGGATCTCCAATCAACAAGTCCACCTCACACGGTCGGAAAAACTTAGGATTAACCCTCACGATTTCTGTACCATTTGCTTTATTTATCCCCCTCTCGTTTTCATCCTTTCCCTGCCACTCAATATCTACTCCAATTGCTTTAAATGCCATTTCTGCAAAGTACCTTACAGTGTAAGTTTTATTGGTTGCCAACACAAATGTATCTGATTTATCATGCTGCAACATTAAATACATTCCTTCAATGTATTCTTTAGCATAACCCCAGTCTCTGCTTGCATTTAGGTTGCCTAACTCTAATACATCCTGCATTCCTAGATGATACTTAGCTGCAGCATCTGTGATTTTTCGCGTCACGAATTCAATCCCTCTTAATGGAGATTCATGATTAAATAGAATTCCACTTGATGCAAATATTCCGTAAGACTCTCTGTAGTTAACAGTCATCCAGTGTGCAAAAAGTTTGGCTACACCATATGGAGATCTTGGGTAAAAACGAGTCGATTCCGTTTGTGGAATCTCTTGCACTTTACCAAACATTTCGGAAGTTGAGGCCTGATAATATTTAATCTTTGGATTAACAATACGAATTGACTCTAATAAATTAACTGCTCCAACACCGGTTGTTTGGCTAGTTAAAAGTGGTTGTTCAAAAGAAACACCCACAAAACTTTGTGCCGCCAAATTATACACCTCGTTAGGCTGAATTTGAGAAATCACTCTAATACAGTTAGCTGCATCTAGTATATTAAACTCTATTAAATGTAGATTTGGGTGATTTTCAATATTTAGAAACTGTATTCTCCATAGATTCAAAGAACTTGTTCTTCTATAAGCGCCATAAACCTCATATCCTTTTTCTAATAAGAATTGAGCTAAATATGCGCCATCTTGTCCTGTAATCCCCGTTACAAATGCCTTCTTCATAGTATTTGTTTGCTACAAATTAAGTGTTTTTTTGTATTGTAGTCCGATATTGCTCCATGAAAATTCGGAAGCGATTGATTTCAAAGCTCCTTCTTGTAATTGGGACAACATTTCAGAATCATTTATCAAAGTATTAATTTTATCTGACAAATCTTCTTCATCTAAAGACTTAAACATTAGGCCATTTTTTCCTTGTCGAATCACCTCTTTAAATGAATCAACATCAGACGCGATAATTGCTAATCCATAACTCATTGCCATTAACAATGCTGCGCTCTGATACACCTCTTCATAAGGCAATACCATCACATCACAAGCCTTCATGAACAACTCTCGTTCTTCGTCAGTTACAAATCGTATGTATTTCTCTACTCTATCCTCTAATTCTAACTCCGAAATAAGCTTGTCATATTTTGAATAATCATCTTTCCAAGGCCTTCCCGCTACCACAAGCTTTACATCCCCCTTTACATGCTTCATTGATTTAATGAGCACATCTAATCTTTTAGCCGTTTTTATCTGACCAAAAAACAAAAGATAGATAGTAGAATTATTAAACCCTAATTGAACCTTGGCTTGTTCTGCTGTTACTTTTTCATCAACTAATTCTGGATATCCTCCTTGCTGAATAACACTGTAATGATTTTTGTCACCAACAATTTGTTTGATTTTATGTAGCGAATATTGATTGTGAATAACAATATGATTCGCCACGTGCTTATAAAGCCATTTTTTTAACAGTTTATTATCGTCTTTTGCTAAACTATCTACATCATGACCAATAACGAGAAGCTTTAACCCAAAGAAACGCGCAATTAGACAAAACATAAAAAATGTAAACTGTGCAGAAAAAACATGTACTACTACCCAATCAATATTTTCTCTTTTGCATATCCAAAAAGAGCGCAAATGAGCTGTTAGTTGCCCTATCCCTTTTCTCCATTTGCTTTCAACAAATAAATCGAAGAAATTGTAATTTTTTATCTCTGAAGGAACATCATCTGTGTTGGAAAAAAGATAAGCTTCTACATCATGATTATGCAGGCCTAACAACAAGCCGATATCATAATAATTCATTCCTGCTTTTGCCCCAACAGGATCAATAATAGCGACTTTACTCATTCCCATGCACTCAAATCTTTAGATAATAGTTTGGATAATTCCGCCACATCCTTTTTATAGATCTCAGATAGTTTTCTTTTTATTGAAGGATCTAAAGTAGGTTTTTTTCCATCCTTGAACAACACACTTTTAATCATTATTAACAATCTTTTTGGAACAAAAATGTTTAAGCAGGAACGTAACCATTTAAACTGATATAACTTAGCAACAATTGTAATCGAAGGTTGTTTGAACTTGTTTTTTACAACCGTATTAATGTCTTGAGATGTTAAAGCCAAGAAGGAGAATACTTGATCAATAAATAGGTTAGCATCTGTTTTCAAATCATCATAAAACATCACCTTCACCTGAGTTCGTCCAAACACATCTATATATCGTTTTATTTGTTGATGATACATCCCCAACTCAATAAACTGCTGATAAAAATGGGGATACTTTAAAGGGTTGTCCAATATATCCTCAAGAGAAATATCACACAATCCTAATCGACAATCCATAAGGTAATGTGAGAAAGCTCGTTGAACAGGGTTTCTTAAAATAATGAGTATTCTTGCTTCAGGATTATAATTATATATCTTTTGAGCAACCTCTGGGTAAAACAAATATGACACACTCCCCTCACCAACAACTCTACTAGTTGGTTCTTTAAATATGGAATGATACCAATCTTCACTATTCACAGGCGAAACATCATAATACAACTTCACAACCTCTTTAGCTGTAAAATAATTGGGCTCTTTTATTTCACTCATGCACACATCAGGGTGCTGCTGTAAATAAAAGTGCAAAGAAGTAGTCCCCGATTTTGGTGCCCCAACTATAAATGTATTAACCTTCACTTCTTATTCTTCGTTTTATGCTTTCTAACATATCTCCCATTCTATTTAAGTTAAAAAGTAATGCCATAAAAATATGAAAAGGGAATTTGAAAAACTGATAAATAAGTCCTAAACTGAAAGTTTCATTACTCTTTTCATAGCCTAATTGATTTATAATTTCTAGATTAATTTTTTCTGATATTATAATTTCCGCCTTACTTAACCCCCCTTTCTTCCATTTAAATACTTTGGATGAGTCTAAAGTGTCTACACCTTGATCTTGCTTGCTAGAAGATCCAATATTTGCAACGTGCAACATACTAGAATCAAATGAAACTCCAATAAATTCACATAAGTCACGAATCGTTTTTTCAGGAAATTGCAAAAGATCTTCAAATCTTATAGTTTGTACTTTTTGATGTTTCACACGACCTCTATTAACAGCCGTATTCCACATTTTAGAAATAGTATATGGATGATAATTAAATTTAGCTCTCAATAGTTCAAAAAATGGTATTTCATTAGCCCCTAAAAACTTACGCTTCCATTTGTTTTTTTGAGAAAGCAAAACATCTCTGGGGTCTCTCACCATATTGATAACTTTAAATTGATCGAATGACTCTAAAATTTTATCTAAATGATAAACATTTGTTGGGGTTTGACACACCGCAACAGAAGCATTATTTTTAGTTGTTTCATAAGTTAAAAATTGTTGAAACACCCCTACTGGACTTATTGGGTCTGTCAACATTGTTTCAACCTCATCCCAATGCTCGTCTTTAGAAACTTTTTTTAAGAAATTACTTCGCTCTATATCCAACAACTCCTTTGCTAAATCAGCATAATTTAATTTCTTACCTTCTAAATTTCCGAAAAAATGGAGCTCATTAAACGCATGGATTTCAGGATGATTTCCAAAAATCCTACTCATCATCGTTGTACCACTTCTAGAATTACCAACTATAAATACATATGAAATGGATTCTGTTTTCATAACCTCAACCCTTTAATAATAGATTGCTGGATTAGTATAAATGTTCGCCAATTTCTATGATATCTTCCACTTAACAAAAACCTAATCTGTACTCTTAAAATAAAATACAGAATATATAAATACGCAAATAATGTTTTTTGCTTTCTCAGATAATAAATTTGATTGCAAGTCATTTGTTTAACAAAAAAATCACCGTACTTAAAAAGATCTTCTTTTGTTCTTGACTTTGTTAAACTTCCTATTTTGTGATAGAATTGCACATCGTTAAAATATCGAGCCTCATGCTTGCCATTTTTAACAAACCGATAAAAGAAATCCGTATCATCAAAATACACAAAGTATTTCTCATCCATTAGCCCAACATCATCAAAGACAGAACGATGAATGAGTGCACAACAAGTAGGTGCATATTCTACAATATCATTTTCTTGGAATTGTCCTTTATCTACTTCGTTTTGTCCCCTATGATAATTTAACCACGCTTTTTTTCGATCAAAAAAACCTCCTGCATACCAGATAACATTATTAGATTCATAATACATCATTTTAGGAGTAATAATACTTGATCCATATTGATGATATGCATCTACCAATTTCTGTAATAGTTTTTCCTCAAAAACCGTATCATTATTGATAAGTAAAACAAAATCACAGTCTTCCAATAACGCCTTTTTTATCCCTTGATTATTTCCCGCTGCAACACCTAAATTATTCTTGTTAGGAATTAGCTGATAATTTTGTTTTTTTCTGAATTCAAATTCTTGTATCGTATTATCAGAAGAAGCATTATCTATAACATATAAAAAGAAATTTTGATATGTCTGCTTAGCGACAGAATCTAAAAACTCAGGTAAAACATCAGCACTATTAAAGGTTATGGTAACAAGCCCTATTTTCATTTGAATAAACCTTTTTCTTTCATTTCTTTAATTGACTGCTCATAAGTATCTTCCTGCACATCTTGTTGTTTCACCCATGCGGAAAATCTTTCTATGCCATCATCAAAAGAAACTTTTGGCTCAAAGCCTATTGACTTTACTTTGGATAAATCTGCATAGTTATGACGAATATCTCCTAACCTATAGTTGCCAGAAATCGTTATTTCAACATCGGAATCATAAAGCTCTTTTAGCTTGTTGGCCACTTTTAAAACACTTGTGTTGACTCCTGATCCGACATTATAAACCTGATTGTTAGCATTTTCGGATTCTAGCCCTATTATTGTGGCATCTACTACATCATCAATAAAAACAAAATCTCTGCTTTCTAGTCCATCTTCAAAAATATTGATTGAGTTATTATTTAAAATCCTAGTGGAAAAAATAGACAAAATACCTGTGTATGGGTTAGATAAAGATTGTCCTGGACCATATACATTCTGATACCTAAAAGACACAGCAGGTATATTCAAACTTTTACACCCTACTAAAATCATTTGTTCTTGATTCTGCTTGGTAATGCCATAAATTGAGCTCGGATGAACTTTTGATTGTTCATCAGTAGCTTTTAACTCAACTGTTTGTTCGCATATAGGACACTTTGGATTAAAATCTCCGGAAGAGAGGTTGTTTTCTGTTCTCTCCAATGGATAAACCTCATGATGTGTGCTACAAAAATACTTTCCTTCTCCATATATAGATCTAGAAGATGATACAACTACTTTTTGTATGTTATGCTCACCATTTGCCAATAAATCAAGCAAAATAGCTGTTCCTCTCACATTCACATTTACATATCGTTCTACTTCATACATAGACTGACCTGTCCCTGTTTCTGACGCTAAATGAATGACTGCATCCTGTCCTTTTAGTGCGATCTTCCAATCATCTAAATTTCGAACATCACCTTCAAAAAAATCTACCTTGTATTTAATTGACAAATACAATGGAGACAAGTAGGGTTCCTCACCATGAATTTGAGTCGATAGATTATCTAGAACCCTTACATTATATCCTCTTTCTATTAGCTTAAGAGACAAGTTAGATCCAATAAACCCGGCTCCCCCCGTTATTAAAATATTCTTCACCATGATAATCTTCTTAATACTTGTAAACTTCCAGCCATCACAAACAAAAGGAAGAAAGGCTTCAGCAACACGGGCTCGGACATTACGCTCAATAAAAACACTAAAATAAATAGTGCTTTTTGATTTCTTATTAATGTTTGTCTAAACAAAGAGTATAATATGTAAAATGCAAAAGGCAATCCTCCAGCAGCCATTAAAAATAATACTGAATTAGAACTCCCTTTTTCCAATGAATCATAATCTAATTGAGCTATGTTCAACGAATATTTCGAACGGTTTGTTTTATATACCTGATCATCCAACCCTACTCCTGTTATCGGATTGTCGACAGCTATTACTAATTGTTGTACTAAATCAAACATTCTAACTTGTGCAGATGTAGATCCCTCTCCTACCATTTTATACTCTACATTTTGTTGCATTAATTGATAAAACGGAATGGCAAGTGCTATTAAAATGGGTGCTATTAAAATATTTCTTTTTATTTGAGCCCAGAAAAAAACAACTAACTGTATTGCCAAAATAACAATTCCTGTAGTAGAATATGTTGCAATAACGGCTAAGATAGTCAGCCATACCGTTATCTTTTTTTGACTTTTCTTAACAAAGGCATCTATAAAAAACAATAAGTTTAAAAAGATTTGCAACACCCCAGGCTCCCAAAAAAGTCCTTGATTTCTACAGAACAAACTACTAAAAGAGCTTAACTCATTTCTGCTAGGCATGTAGTAAAACAAATAATGAAAAGTTGAACAAGTGTATTCGTTAAAAGGATTCGTTATAACCAACAAATCACCTTTTATAAATGGATAAGCAAAAAAGTTTAACAAAGAGTGATACATCACAAGAATTAATATCGCTCTAAGAACATCTAAAAACGACTTTTTTTTAGCCTCAAAATAAAGAAGTGACATTATAGCTATTAGGAAACTCAAAAACATAAAGCCAAACTTTACAAATGATTGACCAGGAGCTCCAGACAAAAAATTAACTAATAAAAACCCTATCAATATCACCAACGAAATAATAGAAAGTCGAAAACTATCTTTCTTGATTTTTTGATGATGTATCGCTAAACCAAAAAAAACCAAAGTAAAAAGCAGAACGGTTAAAATGTTTCTATTAAACACAAAAGCAACGCTCCCTCCACTCAACACCAAGAATAGGCCAATTAAGTAGTCAATACTAAAATATTTTTTTTGAAGCCTCATTTAAATACGTTCCCATTTATTCGTTTGATGATTATATTGTTTAATCACTTTTGCAGGAGTTCCTACAGCAATCGAATAATCAGGAATGTCTGAAGTTACAACTGAATTTGCACCAACAATAGAATGCTTACCTACAGAGGCACCAATTACACACACATTTTCTCCCAACCAAGAATGGTCGCCTATGTAAACCGATTTTTTAAATACAACAGCTTGAGACTTAATAGGGACCTTTATGTCTTGATAATCATGTAAATTATCAGAAATATAAACTTTATCAGCTATTAACACACTGTTTCCAATTTTTACATCTCTAACACTTACTATGTGGGCATTGCGCCCTATATAGGTGTAATCACCTATCTCTATTTTGGGGTCTTGCTCATCTATTTGCTGAGACAACAGCCAAGCTTGTTCGTTAATATGCACTTTCTTTCCTATACGAATATACTTGGCTCCATTCACCTTGAAAGGAAACAACAAAGTAGAACGCAAGCCAAAAGCAGAAAAGCTAGACTTGTAAAACAACAAAAAGAAAGCTTTTTGGAATTTCGATTTAATATTTTGACAAAACTCAATCATGTTTCCAATGCGTTAAATTTATAGATAATAAATCTTCTAAAGATTGAATTTCTTGTTTGAAATATCTTTGGTAACAATTTTTACGATCAATTTCGGAAAGAGGTTTTTTCTCAATCGACTTATTATTAAGTGCTTGTACATAATTTCTAAGCTTTTGTCGAATAGCAAATGACGGAACCAACCATTTTGCTAATTTTTTAATTATTGAAGGTTTTTTAATTAGATTTTTTAAAGCAACGGAACGCGCTTCACTAGAAACATTACTTTGCAACACATACTGCATACCTTCTTGCTCCTTCAAACCTAAAAAAGAACAAATTTCTTTAATCACTTGTTCTTGTTTACAAACGAAATCATCAAAAGTAGTGATGTAAAACTGCTCTCTATCAAAAAGTTTGAAATAACGCTCCAAATGCTTAGCGTACATTCCTTGTTCTTGATATGCATATCGAATCATACTAACGTGATCATTTACTTTTATATAATTT
>CEUV01067309.1_pt1 | contig 16424 bp, 14 predicted proteins | sample 356401 | NCBI WGS metagenome assembly CEUV01 (sample SAMEA2622710, study PRJEB7988) | marine metagenome | isolation source: saline water (ENVO:00002010), including
AACAAGAAAAGACCACATCAAAGAGTAGCATTTAAAAAAGATGTTTTGCGTTTTGATTTGTCAGGATTTGGTATGAAAAGAAGTAGTGAAGACTTATACAGAAATCATTACGCAATGCAAAACAATCGTCAACTTATAATCTCTATTGATTCTTTGAATAATAAAATAACTAACAAAGCAATTATAACAAAAGAACAATTAGATAAAAGATTAAGAACTGACAGTACACTTTCAAAAAAAACTTACACTAAGTTAAAGGAGCTTAGTATTTTGCGAAAAAGTAAACAATACACTTCTGCTATCAATTCAGCTCGGGCGAATAAAGCATTAATAGAAAACAGCAATAGAGATAAAGATTATAGGGAAACACTTATTATAAAGCATTTAGTTGAGTGGCATCGAAAATGGTCATTAGCTTGTGCTTGTTTTATTATGTTTTTAATTGGCGCACCACTTGGTACTATAATAAGAAAAGGCGGCTTTGGAATGCCTGTAGTTGTCTCTATATTCTTTTTCATCCTGTATCATGTCTTATACATGACTGGAGAAAAAATGGTTAAAAAAGGTGAATTAGTGGCTCTAGAAGGGATGTGGATTGCAAATATCATTCTTTTTCCAATTGGGATTTTGTTAAGTTATAAAGCTTCCAAAGATTCTAACTTACTAGATTGGAGTTATACTTATGATAAAATAAAGAATACCTTTATAAGACAATCCACTTTTTAACCTTTCTCATCCCATCACTTTCTAGTAATAATAAATAAGCTCCTTTATGCAAATTTGTTTTAAAGTGATTACTGCCTGTATTTAAGGCTTCAGAAAAAACCATATTTCCAGACAGATTGAATACTGATAAGTTAGATGATTTAGTAGAAAAAATATTTAATTCACCTGTAGCTGATGGGTTTGGGTAAAACATGATTTTACTAATATCTTCACCAGCACTCAAAGTGTTGATGGATAAATAGTCTGAAAACACCTCACAATCATGAAAGTCTGTTGTAGAAACTTGATATACACCATTTTGAAACGGTATCAAAAACTGAGATATAGCACTATCTATCGGGTTTCCATCTAAATACCATTGATATTCATAGCCTGGCTCGATACAAAGCAAAACAGAACCATTTTGAGTTATGGTTGGTGCAGGGTATGAAACCTGAATATGAAAAGTATCTGTATAATTACAACCAACTGAATTACTTAATTCAACAACATAATTACCTGATTCATTTGGAAATAACTGACCTGAGATTCCTGTGTTTACTAGGACACCATTTAAATCGTACCAATTTATAGATGGAACCATATCTGGCGTAAATAATATTCCTTCATTGAATGTAGACCACATTGTATCATTTCGGCCATTTACAGCGAAAGCAATGGTACCGGTTTCATCATGAATACCTTGCACTCCTTCAATTGTATTACATTGAGGTTTTTGAGCTATATGAAGTTCTATTTCATTTGAATTTTCCTTCAATATAATTTGCCAAACACCTGCTTGAACAGGTCCTCCTCCACAATTAAAAGAGTTAACACTGTCATACTCTATTACTAAATATCTATTCGGAATACCTCCTAAAGTTTCATACCTTACAACACCTTGCCCCCAACTAGGATTCCAATCTTCCCAAGCGGCAAAAATTGCTGCCCTTGGCGCCCCTCCGTCAGGAATTGGAAATGCATTGTATGGAGCTCCTCCTGGAAGAAAAGAAATAAAGCCATTTGAACAGATGTAAAATTCATCATATTGTTCGTTAAAAAAATTGAAATTAAAACCAATAGGAAAAGGTCCTAAAGTTTGATCGTCACCTATTGTTAAACCCTGAGTTTTTAATCCATTAACAGGAGAATAAGGTATATTAGAAATCATATAATTTTCAGTATCAAAAGCATTAAAAGTAATAGCATCTAAGACAAGCATACTTCCAGGCGTACATGAAAATGTATCTACAACTTCAATTGTACATTGAGCTTTGAGAAGAAACGGAATGAATATTAATACAAAAACAACTTTCTTCATTTAATTTATCGTTATTATTTTTGTGATTGTATGACCTAATAGATCTGAAAATTCAATAAAATACAACCCCGTAGCAAGGTTAAATGTTTTATGATGAGATTTATCTGCACTATAAGCCTCTAACAAGTGACCATGTATATCATACAAATTAATTTGCAATTTTTCTTGAAAATTCCCAAAATCAAACATCAATTGACCTCTGGTTGGGTTTGGATATATGTCTATCTCCTTACCCATTAAATCCTTGACACCTAGAGAAGAAGCGTAAAGATGGACTCGTGACATATATGAACATCCAGTAGAAAGATCTGTTACTTCAACGGTGTACAAGCCAAAAGAACCCAAAGTAGTTATTTGAAATGTTTCCCCTATCAAAGGTTGTCCATTCAAATACCATTGATAGAAATATCCAGAAAGACTAGCGTGAAGCTGATTTCCAACTCTTTGAATTAAAGGGTCTAGTGGAGTTGGAATATAAATTTCAAATTGCACAGACGCTGTACAACCAGCAACATCAGTATAATACAAGGAATATATCGTGGTTTCTTGAGGTGTAAAAACGGATGTAGGGTTGTTAGACAAAATATCACTTCCTAACTCCCAAGAATAATAGGACTGATTATTAGGTTTATATTGAACCGATTCATAATAAGAACTCCAGTTTGTAGCGTTTCTCCCATTCACTACAACTGCTTTTGTGCCATCAATATTTTGAATTCCTTGAACTGCTTTTGTTGTATCACAAGATGGTTTGTTTTTTAAATGATTTTCAATAATAAAATCTTGCTCGTTTAAAACAATTTGAAAATCACCTAAAACAGATGGATCAACTCCGCAGTTGTAATGTCCTAAAACATCAAAATCTACAACTAATTTTCTATTCGGAGCCTGACCAATTGTTTCGAATGAAATAACGCCTATTTGAGAAGGATCCCAATCTTCCCAGGGCCCCATAATGACATTTAGCGGAACATTATCGTTAGATGGTAGTGGCTTAGGTGTAAAGCTAATTGTTTGTCCTGCTGAGAAACTAATCCAACCATTGGAACCTAGGAAAAATTGATTGTAGGTGTTTCCAAAAAACTTAAAATCAAAACCAATAGCAAAAGGTCCTACTACATCATCATCAGTCATAAAAATAGAATAGGGTTGGGATAAGGTATATTCTTGAAAAGGAATAGTATTAATCTCATAGCTTAGAGTCTTACAGTTGCCAGAGATATTCGGAGAAATAAACATAGGGTCTCCTGGATGGCATAGTAATGTATCGTTAACATTTACAATACACTGAGCAAATGAAAACATACTCAAAAAAGATACTATGACAAAAGGATGAATATACTTCATTGATAATGTTCAGGCTTACAAATATAATTAAAAGAAGCTTTGAAAATGACTCAACAACAGCTACTTATAAGCTACTTAATCAACTTTTTATACTTAATTCGTGTTGGACCAACATCTCCTAAGCGCTTTTTACGGTTTTCTTCATAATCAGAATAACCACCTTCAAAAAAGTAAACTTGCGAATTCCCTTCAAATGCAAGAATGTGCGTACACACCCTATCTAAAAACCAACGGTCATGAGATATAATTACAGCACATCCTCCGAAATTATCTAAACCCTCTTCTAAAGCTCTAAGAGTATTTACATCTAAGTCGTTAGTAGGCTCATCTAGTAATAAAACATTACCCTCATCGCGCAAGGTCATAGCAAGATGTAAGCGATTGCGTTCACCGCCTGAAAGTACCCCTACTTTTTTATTTTGGTCAGAACCTCCAAAATTAAATTTGGCTACATAAGCTCTCGAATTAATTTGTTTACCACCTATCTCTACTAATTCATTACCTGATGTAATTTGTTCCCAAATTGTTTTTTCTGGATCAATATCAGTGTGTTGCTGGTCTACGTAAGAAATTTTAACTGTGTCTCCAGTATTAAAACTTCCCGTATCAGGACTTTCTTGGCCCATAATCATACGGAACAAAGTTGTTTTACCAGCACCATTAGGACCAATAATTCCAACAATACCCGCAGGTGGTAAATTAAAGTTTAAATCTTCATACAATAACTTGTCACCAAATGATTTAGAAACACCCTGAGCCTGAATTACATTGGTTCCCAATCGTGGTCCTGGCGGAATGTATAATTCAATTTTTTCTTCTTGTGCCTTATTATCTTCTGAAAGTAACTTCTCGTAATTACTTAAACGAGCTTTCGATTTAGACTGCCTGCCTTTAGGTGTCATGCGCACCCATTCTAGCTCACGTTCTAATGTTCTTCTACGCTTGCTCTCGGTTTTCTCTTCTTGTGCTAAACGATTCGATTTTTGATCTAACCATGAAGAGTAATTTCCTTTCCATGGTATCCCCTCTCCTCTATCTAACTCTAAAATCCAACCTGCAACATTATCCAAGAAGTAACGGTCGTGAGTTATCGCAATAACTGTTCCTTTGTATTGCTGTAAATGTTGCTCTAACCACTGTACAGACTCCGCATCCAAATGGTTGGTTGGCTCATCTAATAAAAGAACATCTGGCTCTTTTAAAAGTAAACGACATAATGCCACCCTTCTACGTTCGCCTCCAGATAAAACATTGATAGGTGTATCTCCTTCTGGACAACGTAAGGCGTCCATAGCAATATTTAACTTAGTTTCTAAATCCCAAGCACCACAGGCATCAATTTGATCTTGCAACTCACCTTGCTTCTTCATTAGGTCTTCCATCTTATTGGGGTTTTCATAAACCTCTGGTAGACTAAACTGATTATTGATGTCATTATAATCAGCAATTAAATCTACAGCTTCTTGCATACCCTCTTTCACAATATCCATTACGGTTTTGCTTTCATCTAATTCTGGTTCCTGTGCCAAGTGACCTGTGGTATAATCTTTAGATGAATGTACATCACCATCAAAAGAAGTGTCTAAACCAGCAATAATCCTTAATAAGGTTGATTTACCAGAACCATTTAAACCAATGATACCAATTTTAGCACCGTAAAAAAAAGATAGGTTAATACCTTTTAAAACTTGCTTATTATTTGAAGGAAAGGTCTTGCTGACCCTATTCATTGAAAATATAATTTGCTGATCTGACATAATAATTTTATTTGTTGCTAATATCGGAAAACAATATCATTCATTAAAACTATTGAAATTTTCAATTAAAATGGTATTTATTAAATTTGCATACTAATTAATAGGTAATTAAAATTTTTTATAATGGTATTAGTAGGTAAAAAAGCACCTCACTTTATTAGCTCTGCAGTTATTAACGGTGAGAAAATCGTAAAAGACTTTTCATTAGATCAATTTATTGGAAAAAAACACGTTGTCTTGTTCTTTTATCCTAAAGATTTCACGTTTGTTTGTCCATCCGAACTTCATGCTTTTCAAGAAAAATTAAATGATTTTAAAGAAAGAGGAGTTGAAGTTATTGCTTGTTCAACAGATACTCCTGAAAGTCACTGGGGTTGGTTACAAGTTGCTAAAGAAAATGGTGGAATAAAAGGAATAACATATCCGTTAATAGCAGACCAAACAAAAACAATTGCAAGTAACTACGGTGTTCTCTTTGGAGATTATGTTTTGAATGAAAATGACGAACTTGAAGCTGAGGGACCAATGATTTCTTTCAGAGGTCTTTTCTTAATTGATAAAGAAGGTGTAGTTCAACATCAATTAGTTAATCATCTACCACTCGGCAGAAACGTTGATGAAGCATTGAGGATTGTTGATGCTTTACAACATCATGAGGAGAATGGTGAGGTTTGTCCAGCAAACTGGTCTAAAGGAAAAGACGGTATGAAAGAATCTTTTGAAGGTGTCGCTGATTACTTATCAAAGCACTAGTAAGAAAAATCATTTTTTAAAAGCTCGCATTAGCGGGCTTTTTTTATTTAATAGTGGTTATTCTGTACTCTTTGTTTTGTAAAGATGTTTTATCTCCTATTCTAAGTCCTTTCATTGCTTTTCCTAAAGGCGAAGCTAAAGATATAACAAAACCCTCTTTTACTTTCCCTATTCCTACTGCAATCAAATAATTTCCTTGATTGGTTTCTACCCAGCTACCAAAATCGATTTTCTCAGATGGTTTTGATCTTTGAATTTTCAGAAAAACATTCTTTTGTTGTAGAAATTGTTGTAACAACAAACTCTGCTTATCCAACTCAGCTTGCATCATTACTCGACTAGTTTCGTATTTATCACCAGCACTACTTTTTGTTTCATTATTGCGTGCTTCTTGAATATAAGAAATACTTTCCTGAACAGTCTTTATCTTCTTATCCAACATTATCAATACTGATTTACAAATCTCTTCCTTCAAGCTAGTTTAATAATGTGTAGTGAACTTTCTTTAAAAGCTCTAAAGCTTGTTTTTGAGTTGATGCTTCTGCATAAGTTCTAAGAACAGGCTCTGTTCCTGAAGGACGAATCATCACCCAACTGTCTTCATCAAAGTAATACTTGAAACCATCAATAGTTTCAATACGTTCTACGAATAAATCTCCAAATTGGGTGTATGCTCCGTTTTTACAGTTCTCTACTATACTTAACTTTTTTGCTTCTTCTAAATGTAAATCAAATCTTTCAAAAGCAAACTCACCAACAATGTCATAAACTTCTTTAATTAATTCATCTAAACTTTTTCCAGTCTTTGCCATGTACTCCCAAATCACTAATCCCATCCAAATACCATCACGCTCAGGAATATGTCCTTTGATAGCAATACCTCCAGATTCCTCTCCACCCAACAAAACATCTTCTTTCAACATTATTGCTGCAATGTGCTTGAAACCAATTTTAACGGTCTCATGATCTAGACCATAGTATTTGCAAATCTTAGCTACTTTAACAGAACAAGAGAAAGCTGTAACTACTTTTCCACTCATCCCTTTGTATTTCACTAAGTAATGAATCAGTAATAAGATTAAATGATGGGAATCGATGAACTTACCAGACTTGTTGTAAAGACCAATTCTATCAGCATCTCCATCTGTTGCTAAACCGCAATCAATGTTCCCGCTATCTTTAATTAAAGTTGATAATTCTTGTAAGTTTCTATGAATTGGTTCAGGAGCTGTTCCATGAAAACCTGGATTATCATCAATATGAATAGACTTAATTTTAGGAAGTAAACGTGGCATTGCTGCTTTTCCTGCTCCAAACATTGGATCGTAAGCTAAATTCAAATCTGAATTATTGATTATATCTAAATCAAAATTTTCTTTAGCATGCTCTACGTACATTGTTTCTAGATCAACATACTCAACTTCACTTTGGGTTAGTTTGTTTAACGTTAAGTCGTGTGAGTCAGGGATTAAATCTTCCACCTCTTGGATCTGATCCGGAAGCAATGGACCTCCAAAATTTCCTTTAAGTTTATATCCATTATAACTTGGAGGATTATGGCTCGCGGTAATTACAATACCTAATGAAGCCGATTGCTTAACAACACCTAATGAAACCATAGGCGTACTCACAAATCCTTTTGCCAAATACACCTTAACTCCTGCTCCCGCTAAAACTTTAGCAGCTGTTTCTGCAAACATTTTCCCTGCATAGCGGCAATCATGCCCAATTACTACTGATGGATTGTCAAAGTTTTTTGTTAACCACTGAGCTACTCCCAAACTTACTCTAGCAACATTATCTACTGTATATTCTTTTGCAATAATGGCTCTCCAACCATCTGTTCCAAATTTAATCTTTGTCATTGTAAATTTTTGTAACTCTGCAAATATAGGATTTTGCAATTATCGCTTGATACCTCTTTTATTCAATGCTTTACGGTATTTTCTTGCATTAATAAGGTGGCCTGAATAAGTCTTTGCAAAATTATGATAACCTGAAAAATCATCTTTAGCGCACATAAATATAAAATCATGTTTTTCATGATTTAAAACAGCGTCAATCGCTTGTATTGAAGGAATTGATATAGGTCCTGGAGGTAAACCTTTATACTTATATGTATTATAGGGAGAATCGATTTTTAAATCTTTATTCAAAACCCTATTGATAGTGAAATCTCCAATAGCAAAAATAACTGTCGGATCAGATTCAAGCTTAATTCCTCGTTCAAGTCTATTCAGATACAAACCAGCAACTTTTGGTTGTTCATCTTTCTTTAGAGTTTCTTTTTCTACTATTGAAGCAAGTGTTGTTATTTCTTTTAGAGAAAGTTTCAGTTTTTGTGCTTTTGTCTTTCTACGTTCTGTCCAAAAATGATGATGTTCAGCAGTCATTCTCGCTAAAAAATCAGCTACTGAAACATCCCAATAAAATTCATAAGTATTAGGAATGAATAATGATGAAACTGTAAATGCATCCAAGTCTAAAGGATTTGTAAAAGCAGTATCAACCATAGCTAAAAGTAACGCTAGTGAGTCTAGTTCTAATTGAGAAGCTACTTTTCCTGCAAATTGTTCTTTTGTTCGGACATTATTAAAAACTACATCAACAGGAGTTTGTCTGCCAGAACGTAATAAATTTACTAGCTCGTTGTTATTCATACCATTCTCAAGTAGAAACCTTCCTGATTTAATGCGATGGATAAAGTTTTTTCGTTCAGCAACCCAACGAAAAGATGAGGTATTTTGAACTATTCCACTTGCTATTAATATTCGTTGTACATCTTCAAAAGTGGCATCTGTAGGAATGTAAACAAAAACCTCTTTTTCATATTCCATTACAACATTTGGTTGATAGATTCGGCTATAAAAAAAATAAGCCATTATGAGCCCAATTATTAATAACAAAGCTAGTAAGCTCAATAAAAATTTTTTAAAGTTACTAATCTTTACTTTATACATTTATTTCATTTAATAAGTTATTTGCTTTTAGATGATTTGGCTGAATATCCAATACTCTATTTAAATATTTTACTACTTCTTCTTTTTCATCAAGCAAAAGATGTAAAGATGCTAAATTCAATAATGTTTGAATATGACTAGGGTTTAATGAAATAGAATTTTTAAAACATTCTTGAGCTTCACTTATATTTCCATATTTTAAATATGCGAATCCTAAGTTACACCATGCGGTTTGCATTTTAGGAAATTCATTTAAAATATTTTTATAGTGAATAATTGATTTTTCATAGTTTCCCTGACTAAGTAATAAATCAGCAAGTTTCATTTTAAATTCTAGAACATAAGGTGCTAAAGCAACTGCTCGCTCATAATATTCAATTGCCAAAATATTTTGTCCGTTATGAGCAAAAGAATAACCAATTCTATATGATGTCCAAGCATGTTGATTATCATAAGTCATTTTATTTAAAGGATAATTTTCAACAGCATACACTATATTTCTGATTGATTCATAATCCTTTTTTAAAAAATACAAATGTATAGATACTTGAAAAGAAACATCTATAGATAGTTTAGAGATATAGTTATTTGCACTATCCAATAAAAATGCATCCGATGATATTTTTTCATAGTGTTGAATATATGCTTTTGCTTTAGTAAGATTATCTGGCTTTTCATTATTAAGAGCTACTAAACCAATGAAATCACCCTTATTGTCATTTACTTTTTTGTTATGCACAGCTATTTTATGATCATTTATAGTAACATGAGGTATGTCAGATGATGAAGATTCTGGCATATGACATGAAACGCAATCTGAATTTAAAGTATTTTTCTCATCATCACAGTTGTCATGACATGAAAAACACTTTTTATTAAAATAATTTTGTGGTTTTTTTCTAACAGAGTGATGAGGATCATGGCATGTTATACAACTCATTTCTGAGTTTTGAAAGCATGAACTTTGTTGTAATCTATCTGCATGTGAAGCCATTATGAATGTTTCATCATCTTTATATCTTGCGGTAAATACTGTCATTACTTCATTTAGATCCATTCCAGGTTTAAAATCATAAAAACTTTTACCATCAGCAAGAACTGTGTTTCCCTGTAAATGACATCTCATGCATATTTGAAATTGTTTTTCTAAAGGTAGTTTAGCTGGATTTACTATAGAATAATCAATGTATTTTGATGTATCAACTAAATCACCTGAAATCATTCTTTTGACATGTTCACCACCAGCACCATGACAACGTTCACAATCGATACCATCGGGAATGTATTCATATTTGTTTTCTGAGCCTAAAACTATTTTTGGATAGGCGTTATGACAACTCATGCACTCTAATCCAATTTTTCTGGAAAAGCGTGAATTATTTCCATTTTCATAACCTGGTGGTAAATCTAATTTACCTTCTTGAGTATAATATGTAAATGGCATTTGGTGTAGATAACCATTTTCTTCCCACATATGTGAATTTGTATGATGACCTGAGCCTATGATGTAATCAACATTTTCAATTCTATTATGATATGATCCATGTTCTTTAAGAAAAAGAGTGTCATTTTTCCAAAATGGATGATAACTTAAGCCTAAATGAATGTCTTTTATTATAGAATTTTCATCAAAATTTGCAGAACTCTTTTTTGGAGAAGACTTATCAAAGGATTGACCCATTCCAGTTTGCATGTAAGATTCATAAATTTCATAATGACATTGCATACAGGTTTCTTTTCCTACAAATGATACGGAATCATGAAGATTAAGGTAATCATTTACAGGTTCTACTTTACCACCACAGGCAGTTATTAAAAGAAGTGTAATAATAAATAATTCTAATCGCACAAGCGCTGAAATAAAAGTTCATCCTCCCAACCGTCTTTGGTTTTATTCCAATCTTTTTTAACACCTACAAGAAGAAAATCTAATCCAGAAAAAAGATTGATGCTGGCTTTATTAGAAGAAGAAATATTACAATATATTTGTTTCAATTGTAGTTGTTTGAACGAGTAGTCAATCATTAGCTGTAAAGCTTCTTTTGCATACCCCTTTTGTCGTTCATCTTCATCAGCAATCCAAATACCAACACCCGCTCTTTGATGAACAGGCACAAAATCAAAGAGATCAATAGTTCCAATAGATTTTCGTTCTTTTTCTATGATTAAACGCAGCTGTTTAGCTGTGAAAATATCTTGATGTGCATTTGCTAAGTACTGGGTTAAAACATGCTTAGAAAATGGAGCTATTGTCTTGCTTACTTCCCAGATATTTGTGTTGTTTTCCCATTGATATAATGTATCTAGATCAGATGGCTCTAAAGCACGCAATTGTATATTTTTTCCTGTTAACATTTTATACTTCCTTTAAAAACTTGCTTTGCATGACCTGTCAGCCATACATTTTTATATATACCATTTACCTCTTCAAATGAAACTTTGAGAATACCACCTAAAACACTAACAGATAATGGATTATCAAGATTTTTTTTATTAGCATGAGCAGCAATCGCAACAGCAGTAACACCTGTTCCGCAAGCAAATGTTTCATTCTCTACTCCTCTTTCATATGTTCTCACCATACATGATGAACCTAGTATTTCAACAAAGTTTACATTCGTTCCATTTTGCTTAAACCTTTCATTATATCGAATAGATTTTCCTTGTTCAAAAACAGGATAATTTTTCAAATCCTTGACAAATTGCACATAATGTGGTGAACCAGTATCTAAGTAAACATACTTATCACGAACTTCAACTTCAAAAACGTCTATCATTTTTATTGCAACCGATTCTTCTGTCCATTTTGCTTCATGCAGACCATCAATCGCAATAAAAGTACAGTCATCTTCAATAATACCTAAAAAATGTGCAAAATCAACCAAACATCGACCACCGTTACCACACATACTTCCCTCTTTACCATTTGCATTAAAATACAACATTTCAAAATCTGCATCTAAATGGCTTCTAAGTAAGATCAAACCATCTGCTCCTACTCCTTTTCTCCTATTACAAATATTACGAATTCTATCTTCATCAGTTATATCAAACTGTTGTATTCGATCATCAATAACTACAAAATCATTTCCAGTTCCTTGATATTTGTAAAACTCTAATTTCATATGTCAAATGTAAGAAAATGAATAGTATTTTATTAGAGTAAAATTTCAATTCGTTAAACATTGTAAACAGTATAATAATATTAACTTTGTATCCGAAATTTGCAACTCAAAAATCAAATCAATGAGCGCAACAAATTATGATAACCAATTGGCTGACTGGATTATCAAAGAAAAAGCCGCAACTGAACTTACAAATATTGTTAGTAAACTTCGTTTTGAAAATTCAACTGAATTAGTATTATTTCGTAATAAATTAGTAGACCAAAACATTAGCGAAGTTTTAAATTTACATATTTATGCCCGCGAGTTCGTTAAGCAAAAAATTACTATTAAAGAAACTTTACCAATTGCACAAGCGATCTTAAATGCTGGAGTTACTTCTGCAAAAATCGATTTAGGAAAATTAACCTCAGATTTTATGCAGGAAGGTGGCGAAAACACCGAAAGTTTTGTAACTGAAAAGCTAGGTAAGTTTATAAATAATGATAAATCTCTAGAACCAAAAGATGTAATTCTCTACGGTTTTGGTCGTATCGGTCGTTTAGTAGCACGCGAACTAATTGCTCAAGAAGGTTCTGGAAACCAATTGCGATTACGCGCAATTGTAACAAGAAACAATAGAGAATCAGATATTACTAAAAGAGCTTCTTTACTAAGAACAGACTCAGTTCACGGAAAATTTCCTGGAAGCGTTTTAGAAGATGTAGAAAACAATTGTTTAATCATCAATGGCCGTAGCGTACATATGATTGCTGCCAATAGTCCAGATAGCGTCGACTACACTAATTATGGAATTGAAAATGCATTAGTGATTGATAACACTGGAGCTTTTCGAGATTATGAAGCTCTAAGTCTTCATTTACAGTCTAAAGGAGTGGCTAAAGTTTTATTAACTGCTCCAGGAAAAGGTGTTCCAAACATTGTCTTTGGTGTTAACCACGATATAGATGTAGAAAACACAAAAATCTTCTCTGCTGCTTCTTGTACAACTAATGCTATCACTCCTGTATTGGAAATAATTGTAAAGAAATTAGGTGTTGAAAAAGGACATATTGAAACGATTCACGCGTACACCAACGACCAAAACTTGGTAGACAATATGCACAATAAATTCCGTAGAGGAAGAGCCGCTGCCCTAAATATGGTAATTACGGAAACTGGTGCTGGAAAAGCGGTAACAAAAGCCATTCCATCTTTATCAGGAAAATTAACCTCTAGTGCGATACGTGTACCAACTCCTAATGCTTCTTTAGCTATATTAAACATTACTACTAAGAAAGTAACTTCTTTGGAAGAGGTGAATGAAATGATGCGAAGTGCCGCTTTAGAAGGAAAATTAGTAGAACAAATTCGCTATTCTATTTCGAACGAACTTGTTTCTAGCGACATTGTTGGTGATAGCTGCGCTTCTATTTTTGACAGTCCTGCCACACAGGTTTCTGCAGATGGGAAATCAATCGTGCTATATGTATGGTATGACAATGAATATGGATACACTCGCCAAGTAATGCGCTTAGCAAAGCATGTATCTAATGTACGTAGAAACTGTTATTACTAAGAATATAAATGCTCCGAGATTTAAAAATAGACCAAGGAGCATATGTTCTATATAAGCTAATAAACTCATTATTTCTGGGTATATCAGTAGGAAGTATATTCACTATTTATGAACCGTTGGAACCCTCAGTGTTTTCTATTGGAGGTATTATTTTAGCATTAGGGATGTTGATTATAGCAAATCAATATCACAAAATCCTTAACGCAACATACTTTTACCGTATATCAATACTTGTAGAGTTGGTGCCATTAGCTATGGTTATTGTATTTCTAATATTTTCATATAGTTACCAAACAGCTCTTTGGGTATATATTGGTTACCAACTGACATTTATTTTTGGTTCATATCTTGTTAGAGCCGAAACCTTAGTACTGAAAGAAAACAATATACTAACACGTGTAGATACTGCCAAGCAAATTGGCTATTTAGTAGGTATGGCACTATCTTACGGTTTTTATAAACTAATTGAATTCAGTTGGCAAATAAACGACCCAAAAGAACAAGTTTACATCCTGCATTATATACTTTTGTTAGTGCAAATATTAGTTATTACTTTTTTAGTGAAAGCTTTCAGAAAATAAATTTCTATTAAGTTTTTTTAAATCAACACCTTACATTATGAAAAACAATTTTGAACTTAACATCAATCTTGGGAGAAAAATACTGAATTTAAAACTGAAAAAACATAATGTTTCGTTTTAAACAGTTTAGCATAGCACAAGATAATTGCGCCATGAAAGTGGGTACTGATGGCACCCTATTAGGCGCTTGGGTAAAAGCTGACAAACCACAACAAATTTTAGATATAGGAACAGGAACAGGATTGATAGCTATGATGATGGCACAGCGCTTTGAAAATGCCAATATTAAAGCTATAGAGCTTGATTTGGATGCTAGTCAACAAGCGTTCGAAAACTTTCAAAAAACTAAATGGAGTAATCGATTATCTTTAGAATACATTTCTTTACAAGAATTTCAACATACAGCTTCTTTCGATTTAATTGTAAGCAACCCTCCTTATTTTGAAAACAATTTAAAAACAAATGACAAACAGCGAACACAAGCACGCCATACAGATACACTTTCTTTTGAATCACTCATTGAATGTAGTGCAAAACTATTAAGTCAAAAGGGATCACTAGCAATAATACTTCCAAGCAAAAGTAAGTCTAAGGTGGAAAAAATAGCTAAAAATTATCAGTTACATCTTAACAGATTGTGTTGGGTAAAAGGAAATGATAAAACAACTATTAAAAGAGCACTGCTACAATTTTCTTTTAGTAAACATCCTTTTGAAGAAAACATTCTTATTATTGAAAAAAAAAGACATGTGTACACAGACAAATACACTCAGCTTTGCAAAGATTTTTATCTAAATATGTAAATCCTAAATTTCCTCTTCAACAAAATCTATCCCGAAAGACTTTAGCTCTTCCAAAACAGGCTCGTATATCTCTTTCATTACTGGAATTTGAACCCCAGAAAGCTTTATTTTTTGTTGTAAAATAAGTTTAGTTGCGATTGCTAAAGGCAAGCCAACTGTCATACTCATGGCAGTATGAATTTTATCTTTACCCTCAAGTACCAAAGAAGAATGAAAACACTTTTCTTCTCCGTTTAATTGATAATGAAATTGGTGTTGCATGACAATCATGTCCTTATCTTCTTCCTCCAAAGACCACTTACTTTCTAATAACTTTTGAAGGGCTTGTGCGGGAGTTGCATCTTGTAGGCCAACAGATACATTTTCGAAGATTCCTAACCACTTTAATTTATTCATTACTTCAGACGATAAAGACAAATAAGATTGAAGCTTCTCCTCTACTGTTTTTACTTCATCGTATACTAGAAAAGAATTGATGAAATCACGCCAAGTCATGTTTGATAGACCTGATACTTTATAAGTGTCATCAGTAATTCCTAATTGCACAAATACATTCCAAGCCTCGCAATAACCTGGTCTACGTAAAGTCCCTCTAAAAATGGTTGGAATATCTGTTAAGTCGTAAGCTTCTCTATATTCTAAAGAATCTCTGTTGGCATAACCCTCAAAGGCACCTGCCTCTAATATATCAATACATTCAATACGACTAAACAAGTTTTGATAAGGAATATATTTATACTGGCCGTTTCTGATAAATTGTGCTGTTCCTTTTCCCGCTAAAACGACATTTCTTGGATTCCATGTAAACTTATAATTCCAAGGGTTAGTATCATATTTAGGCGCAACTAAACCACCACAAAATGATTTGAATGTATGTATCTTTCCTCCATCGTTGTGAATGTCGTCAATAACCTTTTTAGCTGACATATGATCAATTCCTGGATCTAAACCAATTTCGTTTAATAGTAATACTCCCTTCTCTACTGCTTTATCATTAAGTACTGCTATATCTTCTGAAACATAAGAAGCTGTTACCAGATTTTTGCCTTGAAAAACACAATCTTCAGCCAATAAAATATGCATACTTGGCGGAAGCATAGAGACAACAATATCAGCATTTCTTATGCCATCATTTCGCTGTTCTACATCAAAAACATCAAAACGGATAGCTTTTCCATTAGGATGATTTTCAATCTTTTGTTCTGCTAAAGACAAGTCATAATCACCTACAATAACTTGCCAATCATTTTCTTCTGAATGATCTAGTAAATATTGAATCAATGTGGACGAAGAACGTCCCGCTCCAACCACTAAAATGCGTTGCATAATTTCGTTCTTTTAAAGGGCTAATATATGTATTTTAGCACCTCCAAATCACAAAAAAATGAACAAGAATATTATGGCTTGTGGAGCCGCTTTTGCTTTAACAGCTGTTATACTAGGTGCTTTTGCCGCCCATGCTTTAAAAGAAATATTATCCAACAATCAGTTAGCAAGTTTTGAAATAGGAGTTC
>CEUV01075190.1_pt1 | contig 16353 bp, 17 predicted proteins | sample 356401 | NCBI WGS metagenome assembly CEUV01 (sample SAMEA2622710, study PRJEB7988) | marine metagenome | isolation source: saline water (ENVO:00002010), including
GTCCAATTGGATGATTCATTCCCAACTTCATAATGCCATCAATTGCTGCAGGTTCGGCTACCCCTTCCTGTAGAGTTAGGATTGCCTCATTCAACATTGGGCAGAGAATTCTGTTAGAGATGAAACCTGGAGAATCATTACAAGACAATGCAGTTTTACCCATTTTTTCTGCTGCTCCAACAACGGCAGAATTGGTTGCTTCGCTTGTTTGGTCGCCATTAATTATCTCTACAAGTTTCATAATCGGGACAGGGTTCATGAAATGCATACCAATGACTTTATCGGGACGACTTGTTGCATTAGCAATAGTAGATATTGAAATTGATGAAGTATTAGAGGCGAGAATACACTCTGGTTTGCAGATTTCATCTAATTCAGAAAATATGGACGTTTTCAAATCCAATATTTCAGGAACTGCCTCAACAACCAAATCAACATCAGCACATTCAGATCTATCTGTAGTGGTAGATATGCGAGCAAGGGTATTATCAGCGTCTAATTGACTCATTCTTTCTTTTGAAACCAACTTAGATAGCGATTTTTGAATGGTAGCCATACCTCTATCAACAAATTCTTGCTTTATGTCTATCATCAAAACCTCGTATCCTGCACTTGCGGCAACCTGCGCAATTCCGTTGCCCATTTGTCCAGCACCAATAACTGCTATTTTCTCCATACCCTATCGCCTTTGGCCAACGGCACGAGCCTATTGAATGTGCGCATTGTCGGGGAAAATGTTATCATCAAAATCTAATTGTTATTATCAATGGTAGAGATTCTATGTCCTCATTGTGACGGCGAAATAGAGTTGGATGACGATGCGTCAGGTGAATTTGAATGTCCGCTTTGTGATGGCGAATTCGAATGGAACATGGATGATGAATCATATGAATCTGGAAATTACTCTGATGATGTAATAATTACAACTGATTTTAGAGAAATGCCTGCGGTTCCTAAAGTTGCTGGAATCGCATTCTGTGTGTGGATGGTACTGGTAATAGGCATGGGATTAATGGCAATGATTGGTGGAATTATGTTAAATTCTGCTGAATCTAGTTTGGGAACAGGAACCAGCTTTGGGGCCATTTTCATTATCATTTCTATTGTTATTCTCGGAATTGGCGGTGCCGGAATGGTGTTTGGAATCAAAGTAGCTAAAGATGAAGATTTCATGTCCCTAATTATCATTACGATTATTTCTGGAGTTCTGTTTTTATTCAATATCTTCGGATTTGAAGATGCTGCGGACATACCTATGCTCATAATAGCAGCAGGGTTTGTAATTGGCAATATGTGCTGTATATTCGTACCAATTCTCAAAGCACAATTTACTGGAGTTTTGATCTCCAAGGAAGGTCGCGCTCCACGGAAACCTATGGCCAATGAATTTGACAAAACCAAACCGATTCATCCGTTTGAATGGGTTGGACATGCACTTTCAATTGTTTCACTGATTGTCATAATTATCTGCTTGACATCAAGTTCTCTTTATACGGTAACAATAACTGAGGAAATCTTTGAAGGAAGTGATTCTTCAATTGAGATAATCATGGGAATGGGAGAACCAAACTTTGGAGTATTTTCGTTGTTCCTTGACACTGCTAGTTATGGTGAAATAGTTAGCCAAATGGAATCTGAATATGAATTAGATTGCGTACAGGATAGTAGCTCATACTGTTCAGATTTAGAAGAAGAACTGGACTACTGGAAAGGCTGGAGAACGTCAACGCTCATTTTGAAGATAATTGTGATTGTTAGTCTTGTTGTTGCAATAGTTGGAATCATTTCGAGAATTGCCGCCCTATTAGCCAACTTTGGCGCAATAGAATTCCCAGACAAAGGCTACATTCTTAATGACAACATAAGAAAATTCTCTCCATTTATATCTTCAATATTGATGTTTATCGGTATTATTTTGTTCATGATAATGCAACCAGGAACTGGCCCAGACGGTTTTTGGGGAAATGATGTAGATGGTAGTTTCGGATTCATAATCTGGTTGGTGTTAATCTATTCGATTATTGTGCCAATAGTGTCTAAATTTGAAGTCGACTTTTCGTAAGTCGATGGTAGCCCGAGTCGGATTTGAACCGACGTCGGCGGGACCAAAACCCACCATGATGGACCCCTACACTATCGGGCTGGGTAGTTAGCGGGACACGCACTAGTTTTTGTCCTTGTCGGAAGAATCACTCTAAAATTTCCAACAAGTCAGCATCTGAAATTTTGGCTTTGGCACTAACAAGAAACTCTGACAAGTCCAAGCCCTGTTCGTTTTGATAGAGTATTGCCTGCAGTCCCATGTCAAGTTTGTCTATCTGTTTTACAAATTTGGCTTCTTTGCTTTCTCCAATCTCATACTCTTCGAACCATCCAAGCCATTCAGGAGCTAACTGTTTCATTGCATCATGTTCCAATTTAGCTTTGTTAGTTGTATCATCATGCGGTGTTAAATCACCAACTATAATCTCTGGTAAATCATGAACCAAACACATCGAGAGTACTTTCATCAAATCCAATTCTTCTGGTGCAAGACGCAGGGCTAAAATCGCCATACCCCAAGAATGGGCGGCTACTGATTCTGGATTCTCAACATTTGATCTTACCCATCCAGTACGCGGAAGTTGTTTCAAGGCAAGATAGTCTAATAATCGGTCTCGCATGGTTGTGGGTACATGCAAGAGGTCAAAACCTAAACGGAGTTTTGCTTGACATGGAGAAAGGAAAACCACGATGGTGGGATGACGCTGTGGAATTCCTAAAACAGGATGATTTACTGGCTGAGGTGGTCAAAAAATATCCGGATGGTTCACTTGAAGGCAAGGGCGAGTTGTTTGAAACCACGATACGTTCCATAGTAGGACAACAAATTTCGGTTATTGCATCTGACGCCATATGGGGCAGATTAGTTGCCATGCTTGGAAAACCTACACCCGAAAATGTGCTTAAATTTACTGAAGAAGAACTGGCTTCTTGTGGATTAACTAGGCCGAAAGCCAGTTACATCTACGGACTTGCAAGAGATTCAGAAACACTGCTCAATCAAGACTGGAGTAATATGACAGACGAGGCTATCAAACAACATCTTGTCAAATTTCGCGGGATTGGCCCTTGGACTGCTGAGATGATGTTGATGTTCTCTTTTATGCGTCCCGATATATTCAGTATTGGCGACATTGGCTTAGTCAAAGCAGTGAAAATATTAGTCCCAGAGGTCGAGTCAAAAGATTCTATAGAAAAAATTGCTGAGCGCTGGTCACCGTACAGAACTGCTGCATCTTGGTATCTCTGGCGGATGATTGACCCCGTTCCAGTTGGTTATTGACATAAAGACGGTTTGTCCGATTCATATTTAGGTGCATTAATTCCGTACTCGAAGCTGTTCTTGGCAGTTGAAGTTTTTAGTAAAAGAGAACATGAGTTTTCGGCTAATTCTTGCTCTTCGTCGTCAATCGTAACCGAATTCCAAATCCACCACATAGCCTGCTCATCATCGGTAAAAGAGATTTCAACCGTTTGAACAATTATTGTGGTGTAAGATTGTTGATTTTCAATGACCTGAACTGTCGAAAACATTGTCAAAATATCTCCATCAATTGACCATGTTGAACCGGGGTAGATTTCGTTTGAAAAGTCACCGTTGGATTCAAACTCCAACTCTTGACCATCTGACTTTAACCAAGTTCCCTCAATTGGTTCTGTCGATTGAGGTATCATGAAGATGATAACAACAGCAGAGACTAACAAGGCACCGACTGCAATTGCGTACATGATATTCTTCTGTTTAACAAAATCAACGACTTGTTTTGATAATGGATGTCCAGTAATTTCACCCAGCTTGTCGGAGAAAGTTGGGGTTGGAGTTTGGGTGGGGTAATATGCTTGAAATTGAGTAGCAGATGTAGGGTGGGAAGTACCATCCGGTGAAACGTTTGGGTTTGCATTGCCAGCCCCACCATCCGTTCCCATGCTCATAATTCTCACTCTACAATGTTTAAAGTTGCCTAAAAATATCAATCTGATTTTGCGAACGAACAGTTTCAGACAGCGGACATCTTTTACAAGCTGATTTATTTCGCCTTTTGTATTTTTCACAGCACTCTGATTTTACTTTTTTCTTGGATTTTTTTTGCTTTTTCCTTTGATATTCAAGATAATCCGAATTTTCTACAAGGTTGACTATTGATAAGTTCATTGACTCTGGATTAAGATCGCTATCACTGCAAGCAGGACATGTTGCCCATCTCGTTTCAATGTGGCTGTCACAAATATCACAACCTTCCATCGACTTGCTACGAATTAGGGACACCTAAGAATATTTCGGGCCCCCTAAGGATAATTACTAAATGTAGCAGGTTTGTGGAAACATTCGTCGCCTATGACTAGAACTCCACTAATTTCACTTGTAGCAATGATAATGTTGTTACTTGCTGGTTCAAACATAGCCATCAGTTTGCAAGAAGCAGACGGTGTTGAGGCCTTGATGACAAGCGCTAGAGACGATGACGACAACGATGATTTTTGCGAAAATACTTACACAAGCGAATCTTCATGTAACGCTGATAGTCGCTGTGAGTGGGATGAAGAAGATGACCCTAGTGACGAAGACTATCCTGGTGAATGCGAAGGAAACGATGATTACGAAGATGATGACGACGACGATGACGACGACGATGACGACGACGATGAGGATGATGAGGATGATGACGATTCGGGTTCAGGAAACGGTGGCAACAACGGAGGCGGAGGGACTTTACCAACCGATACCGATGGTGACGGAGAAAACGACGATACAGATTCCGATGATGACAATGATGGCGTCGATGATATGTATGACGCATTCCCGTTAGATGCCTCTGAACAATATGATTTTGACAGCGATGGAATTGGCGATAATGCTGACAACGATGATGATAATGACACTTATCTAGACAACGAAGATGCGTTTCCTTATGACCCTAATGAGCACGCAAATTATGACGGAGATAACTTAGGCGATAATGCAGATCCTGACGACGACAATGATGGAGTCGATGATCAATTCGATGCCTTTCCATTCAATGCCAACGAACAGTACGATAACGATAATGATGGAATCGGCGATAATGCTGATAATGACGATGACAACGATGGCTACATAGATTCTCAAGATGCATTCCCAAATGACTCAACTGAACATTCGGATAATGATGGGGATGGAATTGGCGATAATGCAGACCAAGATGATGATAATGACGGCATCGTAGATTCTGAAGACTCTGATACTCAACAATTTGAAACTGTGAATGACAATGATGATGATGGAATTCCAGACGAAGATGATGATGATGACGATAACGATGGCGTAGTTGACTCCTTGGATTATTATCCGTTCGACCAAACTGAGTCCAGTAATTTTGACGGTGATGCAGTCGGAGATAATGCAGATAGCGACGACGACAATGATGGCTATGCAGATTCTGAAGACGCATTTCCGCTTAATGCCGAAGAATGGTTTGACACCGATAATGACGGAATTGGCAACAATGCTGATGATGATGATGATAATGATGGGATACTTGACATCGATGACGCTTTTCCTAACAACCCTCAATCATCGTTAGACTTTGACCGTGATGGCATGCCAGATGAGCTAGACTTTGACGATGATAATGATGGCGTCAACGACATCTTTGATCCATTTCCAATGGATTCTAGCGAGTGGCAGGACACAGACGGAGATGGGATTGGAGACAATGCTGATTTAGATGATGATAATGACGGATTCATCGATATTTTAGATAGAAACCCAAAATATGCTGGATTCTTACCTAATGAAAACCTGATTGAAAATAACCAAAATAATAACCCTGGAACTGAATCAACTATAGATGGAAACAAAGCACTTCTGTTATTATTCACCACTACCATTGCCATGGCACTAATATTCGGTGCACGTCGATTCGTTAAAAAGGACCAAGCGGCCACACAAAGTACCAAAATACCTGTAGAAATTTCTTCGGAGGACCAAAGATGAGTTCGATAAAAAACATTCTAGATATGGATTTAAGAAAAATCCTCAACCCGAAATTTTGGCTATTAGTAGTATTGATTTCGCACACCATAGTTGGGACATTGGTGCCCCTACTAACCACAGATTTTGATAGTGTTGAGTTCCAAGCAGCCTCCTATGGATTAGTTATTTCCGTAGTTCTTGCCAGCATATATTTTATGACTGAAGGACAAACACAAGCACGTCTTACTGCAACGATTGCTGGTGCAACACTGGTTTGGATTCTAGTTACACTCGTTGCAAACCCAGCGAATAATTTTGATCTTAGTGTCAATTTTGAGCCACCTTTTCTCTATAAGTTCTCATTCGATATCGAACTTGCACCACCAATAATCGTTTGGGCAATGCTAACATTAAGCGGTATTACATATTGGAATTGTGAAACAAAATCAGCGGTCAAAGAAGCAAACCTTGACGACAATGCGAACTGATTGACGCAAAAATAACCTAATGTAGACAAATCATTTAACATATAATCGATAGGTAGGACTACCATGGCTTCGGAGCGAGTCGATTCTATGACTGACAAGCTTAATTTGACAAAGCAGCGTTTGAGTGAGTTATCCCAAAAGGTTGCTAAGAGTACCAAGACAATGATTTCTAACACTAACGAATCAATAAAAACGAGTGTTGCCAAACATAAAGAAAAGCGCAATCAAAAAGCACAAGAGAAAATTTCCAACGCTAAGCAAGAAATTGGTCAAGATGGTTTAATGGATGATGTTCCACCAATGGTGACACTTCCAGAATTTGAAGATGAGAAAATGGAGATTGTTGCAGAACAGAATGAGACCATGATTTCTATTGTTGAAGAAATGCAAAGGTTATCTGAGCGACTTGATTCTGTTGAACGCAGGGTAAGAAATGTTAGCACAACAGAAAGCAAGAAAGTAAAATCGCCGGTTAAAAATGATAACCCAACCCCAGAAAAAATCGAACCATCACCGGTGATGAGAGAGGTAATCCATCTGTTAGGCGCAAGCCTAGTTTGGATTGTGGTTCTGTTTGGAATTGACAAGTTTCTATCAGATAATGCGATACTTATCGTAGATAGTTACCCAGCAGAAATACCAATATGGGGCATCGGTGCATTGACTTGGTCATACTACCTCCTACAACGACTTGGAAAGTCCTCAAAAGCGCTACAGTTACCAAAACTACTCATGTTCCAAACTTCAATTGCTGTTGGAATTACTACTACTTTTGGACTAATGGTTAATGATGAAACAATGACTACAGTTTCGAATGTATGGATTTGGGGCACAGTCATTGCGGTTGGTTTGTTATTCGCATCAAGTATGATCGCTTCAGCGTGGACCTCAACCAAGAAATTAGTTGGATTAAAAAGCGATTAATTAGTTATCAATCGATTCAGGGTTTTTCGCCAAGTCCTTGGCAATGTTTTTCTGGTGCGACTCGACTGTTCCGCCGCCAATTTCCAGTAGTTTCGAATCTCTCCACAACCGTTCAACGTGGTATTCACCGACATAACCGTAGCCACCCAAAACTTGTATCGCCGAGTCAGCAATTTCCTTAGCGGCTGTTGCAGCAAACAATTTGACTCCATCGGAATCTAACCTGTGACCTGCTTTTCCAAGCGTCATGTTAGCCGCAGTATCATAGATGTAAGAACGCATTGCTCGGTACTTGGCCCAAGAGTTACCAATATGTTGCTGGATTTGTCCGAAGTCTCGAATCTGGTGACCGAATGCGGTTCTGTCTGTAGCATATTGATTCATTTCTGCTAAACATCTTCGCGCAATGCCAAGAGACATTGCTCCAAGCGTCAATCTCTCGACTTCGAGATTACACATCATGTGAATTAGCGATTCACCAGGTGCACCTACTAAATTTTCAGCAGGCAAAATACAGTCATCAAATACTAATTCCGCAGTATTAGATGCTCGCATTCCGGTTTTGTCGTAGATTTTCTGCCCGACTGAATAACCCGGCATCCCAGCTTCTACTAGGAAGGTAGACAATTGTACTCTGCCTTTCTCATCGGTTCCAGTTCGAGCATAAACCCATACCACATCTGCTGGCGTTCCGGTTTCATCCAAACAGCCATTGGTAATCCACATCTTGCGTCCGTTTAATTTCCAAGTTCCATCTGCTTGCTGTTCAGCATTAGTTGACAGACCTAGAACATCTGTTCCAGCATCAGGCTCTGACATTGCCATTGCGCCAATCCATTCGCCCGAGCATACTTTCGGCAAAATTCTGGCCTTCTGTTCTTCGTTGCCGTTGTATGCTAAATTATTAACAAACAGCATTGCGTGTGCAAGGTAAGCAAGGGCAAAACCCGGGTCTGAGGCAGATAACTCTTCGTGAACAATCGCACAAGCAGTGGCGTCTAGACCTGCTCCACCGTATTCCTCAGGCGCACTGATTCCCAATAAACCAAGTTCGCCCATCGATTTTAGTAACTCTAAATTGAATAATTCTTTTTTGTCATGTTCGAATGCCTGGGGTTCAACATATTCCTCTACCCAGTCTCTAATCATCGAGCGGAGCATTGCATGTTCTTCAGTAGGGTTTGCTATGTCCATTACTACCACTTATTGACCCGAAAAGGTCTCCCTTTTTGACAATTTGTAGAATTATCTGCCAAACAACCTGCGCTTCTTCTTAATTTTCCCACGTCTGTTATTTGAATCTCGGGCTGAGCGATTTTGTTCATCCTCCATACCTAAAGCGGGTCTATTTCTAGTGGCTTTTGGAGCACCCATCCTACGCAAATTGGGTGGCGGACCCCTAATATTTCGCTTGACTCTTCTAATTCTCAGTGATTGAGAATCGTTTTGTTTCCTCGATAATTTACGCGCACGTTGCCCTACATGTCTTAAATGGCCATTGGATATTTTTGGTTCAGCGACCTCATTGTTTTGAGTGATACCTGCTTGTTCTAGTACTTGTTTGGCTAGTGATTTCGCAGAACGATTAGTTATCACTTCATCGACTATTCGTGAAGCGAGATTAGCAAAAGATTCGTCATCCTCGACGATCGGTTTAGCTTTCACCTCTAATGTCAATTGTTCCTTAATTGATTGACCGTCTGAAACTTCTTTCAGCACAATATCAGCAAAATTATCACTTAATGTCTCTTGCTCACGCTCCATAAAGTGCACCCCATCGGTGCAAAATTAATTCATTATGGTATAAACATAACCTATGGTAATTGCCGTAAAGTAGGGTTTGTTAACCCCGCAAATTTGACCGATTCTCAAATTGGTGTCCAAATTCCCATTGCTCTTGCAACACACCATCCAGAGCGTCCTTCATAGATTCCCAAAGCGCCACCAAAAAACAACCCTATTACTGAAGAGATAGTTAGCCAATTTGTTGTCAGGATGCCTAACAATAGCAGAGTGGCTAAAACAAGGCCGAAAGCAAGTGAAAAGGTTCCGCCTAATAGTCAACAAACTTACCTCTAGCGTCTATGTTGCATTCTCTTGCCATGGTGGATGATTCCGCTGTGGTGATATAAACAGTTGTTTTGAGGATGTGCGACAATAAATCAAATACTATGAATCGGTGGTTGGGTTGTGTCATTTAGAGCTTGCATGTTCTGCCACAGCATTAGAGTATATCCCTATCTTGGCTTTATGACTGGTCAACAATACCAATGCCAAGACTGTGAAGAAATATCACCACTAGTACTAGAGTTCGATACAGAAGAAGACTTTACTCATTTCCTTAGCCAGTTAGAGGAGGAGTAGTGTTATGGATGTACTATCACATTGGCTTTGGGGAATGGCAGTAACTCACGGCAAGATAAAAGGTCGATTTTCTGGCGCAATGGGCGTAATTCCCGACTTGATGGCTTTTTTGCCAGTGACAATTATTTCCTTATTTACCGGCCACCGTAATCCACGCGTTGACGATACAACAACAACAGAAGATTTTCATCCGCTCTCATGGGAAATATACCAATGGAGCCACAGCGCAGTTACTGTAACAATTGGATTCCTTGTCACGTGGTATTATCTCAATCGTTACGGTACACCGAAAATCATTAGTCGATTCTACATTGCTAGCATGAGCGCAAAAAAGCAAGCATTTCTCATCTGGTTGCCATGGTTACTCAATATCATTACCGATATCCCATCACACACCGCACAATTTTTTCCAACGCCTGTATTTCACCCTATTTCCGATTGGCGATATGATGGAACGAGATGGTCAGACCCGACTGTATGGTTCACCAACCTTGCTATTTTAGCCGTGGTCTGGCTTATTATGATACAACTAAATCGTAGGAATAAAGCAAGTTCTCAAATATTAGCAGATTAATCTTGCAACATGTCAATTCATGATGATGTGTTTGCAAGGATAAAATCTCTACTCCAAGACGAGGACGACTGGGTATCTGCAATGTCTACTGTAGTATGTGAATTACACAATTCATTCGAACACTTTCACTGGACTGGTTTTTATCGAACCGTGGAACCTAATCTCCTCAAAATTGGTCCGTATCAAGGTGGGCACGGTTGCTTGGTTATTCCTTTCGATAAAGGAATCTGTGGAGCCGCCGCCAAAACCGGGGAAACACAAGATGTTCCGGATGTACACGCAAGACCCGAACACATCGCTTGTAGTTCCTCTACGCTGAGTGAGGTAGTGGTACCAGTAAAAAGCACCACCGGTGACGTTGTTGCAGTTTTGGATTTGGATTCAGATTATCCGGCTGCTTTTTCGCCGTCAGACATTGAATTTACAGAGCATCTGTGTCAATATCTCGGCAACAAATATTTCTGAATGCTTGGGTGAAGCATGATGTCAGTCATTACGCCAGATTCAAACAATAAATCACAGTACACCCTACCGATTTGGTATCATCCAATATACACAAATGGTATCCATCCTAAAGCAAGATTTCCAAGAGATAGGTATACGAAACTGCTTGATCGATTAACAACAACTGAACTTGGAGCAAAATTTGACATCATGGAGCCAAAGGAAGCGTCTCGGAGTGAACTGACCATGGCTCATGACCCATATTATGTTGACAATTTTCTTAATCAGACTCTGACCGAAAAGGAGGTTAAACGAATTGGTCTAACCCCATGGACTCCTGAAATAATCCCGCGAACATTACTGCTCGTTGGAGGAGCAATATCAGCGCTTGAGCGGGTAGTCAATCATGGTGGAATTGCAGGAAATATGGCGGGTGGCACTCACCACGCTCACTTTGACTTTGGCTCGGGTTATTGCATCTTTAACGACTTAGCCGTATGCTCGATGATTGCCATTAAGAAGTACGGAATCTCTAAGATAGCCATCCTTGATTTCGACGTTCACCAAGGCGATGGTACTGCGACAATACTGCAAAATGTTCCGGAGGTTTTGACCATATCCATTCACTGCAAACAAAATTTTCCATTCCGTAAATCGATTAGTGATTATGACCTTGAATTACCACCTAAAGCAGAAGATGCAGCGTACCTCAAAATGGTGCGGAAAGCCTTGGAACTAACAACGGAATTTGAGCCTGAATTAATCCTGTTCCAAGCTGGCGTTGACGGCCTGACTACCGATTCTTTGGGTAAGTTGAATGTCTCCAGAGAAGGAATGAAATTAAGAAACGATTTGGTGTTTGATTATGTCATTAGAGACTCAATCCCTACAGTCGTCTTCATGGGAGGTGGCTATTCAGAGCCGATTGGTCATACCATAGATGCCTTTTGCGATCTATTTGTCAGTGCTTCACAAGCAAATGAGACAATTCTAGCCAATGCCGATTAAACCACACATTCAATATACAAACGGAGTTGCATTAGATATGGCTAAACTGGAGTCACTCACTTGGAGTAGCCGTTTTATCGATGAAACACCCGGTGATAAGGAGGTAGGAGGTAAGCCTCGTCAGGTTCCTGGCGCATGTTGGTCGAAGGTACAGCCAACTGAACCAGTCAATCCAAAACTTAGGCTTTGGTCAGCAGAAATGGCAGAAATATTGAATTTAACCAAAACCGATGGTGGAGTACTTGGCGGCGGCAAGGTCGTTAAAGGCATGCAACCATATGCCCAACGATACGGTGGGCACCAATTTGGCAATTGGGCGCATCAATTAGGTGACGGCAGAGCAATAACTCTTGGCGAGGTAAAGACACCGACTGAAACTCTAGAATTACAACTAAAGGGAGCAGGTAGAACTCCCTACTCACGTTTTGCTGACGGAAGAGCAGTGCTTCGCTCGTCGATAAGAGAATTTCTCTGTAGTGAAGCGATGTTTCATCTAAATGTTCCAACCACCAGGGCTCTTTCTTTGGTCACTACAGGAGACACTGTGGTAAGAGACGTGATGTATGATGGCAATCCAGCCCCAGAAATTGGCGCTGTAGTTTGTCGTGTTGCTCCCAGTTTCATACGATTTGGTAGTTTTCAAATACACACTGCTGACGGTAATCATGATATTCTACGCACTTTATTGCAACATACTATCAAACACCATTTTCCGCAACACTCTGTCAACGATGATGAGGGCATTTTGCACTGGCTGAAGCATGTCGCTGAGACCACTGCAGAAATGATTTCTCACTGGATGCGTGTTGGCTTTGTCCACGGCGTTATGAACACTGATAACATGTCAATCCATGGCTTAACAATAGATTACGGTCCTTACGGCTGGCTTGAGGATTATGACCCAAATTGGACCCCTAATACAACAGATGCATCAACCAAACGCTACAGATATGGACAGCAGGCTCAAATCGGTGCTTGGAATATTGCCCGCCTTGCCGAGGCAATAGCCCCGCTTATCAATGATGTTGAAAGCCTGTATTCTGTTTTAGAACATTATGAAAACAAGTACATTGAATTCCAAAATACCAACTGGGGAGAAAAACTCGGGATTAAAAATTTCCAAGAGTCAGATGAAGCTTTAGTGATTGAATTGAATGAATTACTACAACAGGTTGAAACTGATATGACTATATTTTTCAGAGTGCTTTGCCATGTTGACAAACCGGATCCTGAGTTAATTTCCCAGGCCTTCTATGACCCTGAAACCATACCCATGACTGAATGGAACGATTGGCTAAGTAAGTGGTGGCAACGAGTAGATGGAAAACCAGACCGAAGTACTATGTTAAGGGCCAATCCAAAGTATGTACTGAGAAACTGGATGGCTCAATTAGCTATAGATGCAGCAGAACAAGAAGATTATTCAATTTGCCACGAACTTCACAATTTGCTAAAGCAGCCGTATGATGAGCAACCAGAAATGGAAGAAAAATGGTTTCAAAAACGACCTGAGTGGGCAAGGCACAGGGTTGGTTGTTCAATGTTATCATGTTCCAGTTGATTGATGTCAACAGAACAATCGCTAAACTAAGACCAATCTAAACCTGCTAATTCAGGTTATCATTGAAGAATTTTCTAGCCCTTACCAAGGAATCCTCTCTGGCAACTTGGTTACCTTGAACGTGAGCACCCCTATTTCGCAATATGCGAATTATCCAGCGCCTTTGCCAGCGTTGGTTCAAAGGAAGATGTAGGCCGGGGAATAATTTGCCTGACATGTAGCCGTTCTTGGCAATTTTCACTGTACGTCTCTTTATATGGACAGCTTTGGGGAGGTAAGTAAATTCCTTCTCACTATCAAATGAGTGATGAGCTTTCGGATAAACATGTAATCTCGCATTTGGTAATTGGGGCATAAGACCCTCAACAAAATGAAGTGGAGTCCAATCGTCTGCCTCGCCATGAAGAATCAAAATTGGAGATTCCACCCAACTTTGCACATCGGGACGAAGATGAGCAGCAGGATAAAATGGCAAATGAGCATCAAATGGAGTTCCGAGTTTCTCTATGATCGGCTGCCAGGCTGAATACAAAGCCACAGTACCTCCAAGGCTCCAACCGGCGATACCTATTTTGGCAATTGAAGGATTTTCTGCCAATTTATCACGAACCGAGAACGCGTCGACAAGCATCATTGAATGAGTAACTGAGAGTTGATCGTTGACAGTAGAATCTATCGACCTCGCAGCAAATGAATTCACCTTGCAAACTGCGAGCCCTGACTCAAGCCATTCATTGATGTGGTCTTGGTGATGTTGTCCCCATCCTAAACTCCCATGCAGTGCAATAATGCATCCAAACGGACCCTCGCCTTTGGGAAGAAAGAGTTCAGATTCAACCTCGGTTGTTGGCGAATTCTCGAGATTTGTCAGTATGTGGTAGATCTCAAATGGGGAGCGAGATTGTACCGTGAATCTCTCAACCATAATCACCGCTATGAATTACATCATATCAAATGTGGTTTTTTAGGTAACATATTTGATACGATTTATGTGGATTCCAATGCCTCACATAGGTCATACATTTAGCCGGATTTAAATTGCCATTACAGGCTATTTTCTCTATTAGTTTAAACACCGTTGCCAACAAGGACAAAAAATGGCGTCAATAACATACGGCTGGAACTTAGAAACTGTACTCGAAGCTTTTGAAATCCCTGACACATTCTCATCAGTACATCCTCATGCATACGAAGAACACAGAAGAGAATTGAAGGTTGCAATCCAATTACTTTGGCCAACATTAGAGAAATATCCTGGAATCAAAGTTTGGTTAATGGGCATACAAGATTCAGAAGTGAATTTAGCAGAATCAAAAATGGTAGGTATATCTAGCATGATTGGCGGATATGTTCCCGAATTGTTTTGGTCGCTAACTCCTAACGATGCGGTGAATGACCCTTTGCCAGTTGGAGACTTTGTTTCACTTATCAAATTCTTCACAGATTGTAAAGTTCAAGGTATCGATTTACCTGCTCCGACTATACACTTTTCTGGTTGGCACACGGAAAAATTGTTGCTAGATCCAAATGATATTTGGCTAAACTAAATTTCTATAGAACAACTGATATAGTAATCGTAAATGAATACCATCTGCAAAAAACCATGGTAATTGAATAAACTAATATGAATGCGGAGACTTCTTGCCTTGTCTTTTTAGGTTACTTCTCTGAATAGTATTGTGTTTGCATTTGAGTTGTGGGTGCATATACAGGTTGACCGTATTGATTATATCCCACTACGACATATCCAACATTCTGTTGTGGTTGTTGGGAAATAATTACTGAGGAAGATGTTGGATTAGACATTACGAGACCAATTAACATCAATAGGCATCCAAGTGGTGTGCAAAATAATCCTATCACTACTGGAATTGTAAGTATTCCACCGATGACGAAGACACCCCCCACAACTAACATACTTGTATTTGCCATCGTAAATATCCATCTAGCATATGCATTTATCTCTTTCCGATTACTTAGCTTAAGGTAACTAAGATACAACCTGCAAATACCATGGTAATATGTTTTGATAGGAATTCAAAAATTTTATTTGCATCAGTTGTTGAGGTTAAACATAAAATGTATGACCAACTGTATGAGTTTTTGAATCGTGATTTTACCAAAGATATCGATGAGTTGAACGACTTACTCAATCTAAAAGGTAATGCTAGATTAGCAAACGAGGTCCCACCTAATCCATTTGTCGGAGATCCAGAATTAATGTCTCCAGGTGATTGTATAGCAATGTTTGGAATCAATCCAGCATATAGACCAAACATGAAAGGGTTCTATGAGACTGAAATTGAACTTCCCATGGATTGTTTAAAAAAATGGAAAAAAAATAATGAACAATCTCATCTAGATCCTTGGCTTAATAAAATAAAAAATTATTTTGTTAGTGATGCTTATTATGGACGATACTTTACGAGACTTGGCAATATCATTGGAAAAGAGAAGTATAGAGAAACTTGGTTGAAATCTGGAAAATATGCAGGGGCTAGGATGACCTTCCACAAACATGTATTGAAATTGGATATAATTCCATACTACTCTTCCAAGGCGAACTTCAATGAAGAGTTACTCAAATATGCTTACGAAAACCATCCTGCATTAATCCAATATCAGCATTTTATCTCAAGTTTACTGACCAAAAAAATGCCAAAATGGATATTTCTTAATGGTAAAGCGCCACTAAAAATGTTCGAATGTTTATTCGCGGAAAAACAATTTCAGCGAAAGAATACAGGTCCAACAAAACGAACTGAGATTGCTGTTGGAAAAATCACTCTTGGTGGAAGAATGATTCCAGTACTTGGAGTCAAATTTGTCAACTCAATTAATGGGCCAACCTCTGACGAGGATTGGGGATATATATGGCCCACATGGAACAAATGGTTGAGTGAAAATGAATAATTACTCACTGTAGAACGATTGATTGTAAGTGCTCGTACCGGGATACTATCTGCAAATACCATGGTATTTGGAATCGGTCACC
>CEUV01135239.1_pt1 | contig 16346 bp, 14 predicted proteins | sample 356401 | NCBI WGS metagenome assembly CEUV01 (sample SAMEA2622710, study PRJEB7988) | marine metagenome | isolation source: saline water (ENVO:00002010), including
CCGCCGCTACCGCCACCACTGGTGCCGTCACTCTCTCCTCTTCGCCAGTCAGAACTGATCATGCCCTTGTTTTCTAGAACACGAGGCACAATGACGACATATGGAATAAAAATCATGACTGCGATACCCGCAAATGGAGGGAGTACTATTCCAATCAAAATGATGATTGCACCGACAAAACCAGCTCCCGTAGAAAGAATACTTGCAATCCTTCGATTCCTCAGAGACCGATCCTTCCACAAAGGCCCACCAATCCTTAGCTCATCAATTCCATAGGGAAATTTATGATGGCAGTATGGACATTCATATTCTCCAAATGATTCCAATGCCAGCGTTTGTTCGCATGAGGGACAATCATATTCAGATTCTCCAGACATCGCATCGGCTATTTTTGAAAGCCCCATGCGCCCTTGGTTTACCTGTCCCACGCCAATTCCCGTTCCAGATTCAATAAGAGATTTTTTCCGACATCTCCTTGCGATATCATCGCACACAAGGATTCCCCTCGTAGTCGTATATGTGTACAACCGCATGTGCTTCTCTCAGCAGGGAGAGGCGTTTTATTGCCCAGCACCCAAGCACCACCATGCCGGATTCTTCCGGAGACGGGCAACGCACCCCCTCCTCCCGTCGTCGAAAAAACTGGAAGCAGGCTCCAAAGAAAGGCGATGAGGGCAACGAAGCCTACGAGCCGCGCTCGCCAGCGATGGTTCGATGGAACGACCGGTACAACCGCTCCAAAAAAAGTGGACGTGCATCTTTCACGCCGCGCTCGCAGCAATCCGAAAGCGATACCGGCACATCCACGAACTCAGACTCGTTTCAGCATTCCACGTTTTGTGGCGTGTTGATGGGCATGGCGCTGGTTGGCGGTTTCCTCCTGCAGATGGGCGCTACCGTGGGCCCGGATGGATGCGACAACGACAACGTCTTCGAGCAATTGGGTGGCCTAGCGTTTTCCCTCAGCATGATCGGCGTTCCCATCAACGGCCTCGTCTTCCTAAATTCACTCATGGACGAGACCTTGGATGCTGGCAAAGCCTTTGCTTGGACGGCGGCCCATTTGGGGGTGCTCTTCCTCACCATCTTTCTGTTTCAAGACGGTGTCTTTCTGGACATGTTCTGCTGAGCCAATGTTCGGCATCCTTGCAGGAGGTGCCTCATATTCCCGCACCAAGGTTGGTCATGACCGGTTGAATTCCTCACTGCCACTTGCTCCATTTTGTCACACCTGTGGTATTCCACGCCGAAAGCCGTTGGCGTTGAACCCGTCAAGGCGTGGTTAAATTCAGCCTTCGGTCTGCTCGCTGGTCTCAGCCGCATCATCGAACATGAGGGCCTCTCGGGGTACGCCCAGCATGGCTTGACGCAGCGATGCTCGCAGTTCGGTTAGTTCGCCATAGCACACCAGGACGTCGTCGTAGCGAAGTTGGACATCATGGTCGGGGTTCCACACCAAGCGATCGCCACGCGAAAGCGCAAAGACCGGGACGGAAGCGAACACCTCGTCCAACCGCTTGCCGACCATTTTCGGGTGGTTGCGGAGTTGCAAGGAGAGCACGCCCGAGCCGGGCACGGTGCGCAGGAGTTGGCCGATGTCCACCTCGGCAAAGGCGGTGTCTTCCATCACGTAGTCGACGATGGCGCCTGCCACGTTCACGCCGCTGGCCTTCTCAATGCCCTCCAATCCGGGAGAGGAGTTCACTTCGAGCACGAGCGGGCCGTTGTTGCCTTCGAGCAGGTCCACGCCGGCGATGTTGAGGCCCAACACACGGGCGGCTCGACAGGCAGCCTCGGCGTAGCCTTCGGGCAATTCGACGCTCTCCACCGTTCCGTTGAGGTGGAAGTTGCTTCGAAATTCCCGGCCGCGCGCTCGACGTCGCATGCACGCCACGACCTTGTCGCCCACCACCAGGGCGCGGATGTCTTTGCCGTGAGATTCAGCGATGTATTCCTGAACGAGCACCGATTTTCCAGTCATCAGCAAGCCCTGAACGAGGTTGCGAACTTCAAACGCCGTGTGGCGAAGGAACACACCGTCGCCTTGGGTGCCCTGTGTGACCTTGACCACCACGGGAAGGCCACCGACGGTTTCGATGGCTTGTTCCACGTCGAGGATGTCCCTCACGTAGACGGTTTTTGGAACGGGGATTCGGTTGCGTGCAAGGATCTGCGAAGCGTTGAGTTTGTCCCGGCTTTGGAGGATGCCCTGGCCGGTGTTGGCGGTCCAGATGCCCAACTGTTCGATGTGACGCAGCACCGCCACGCCGTGCTGGGTGATGGAGTGGCCGATGCGGGGAATGACGGCATCTTTGGCGAAGGCGCGGCCTCGGTGAAGGACATCCACGCTGCCTTGGTTCACGACAAGTGAGAACTTCATCGGGTCGCAGACTTCAACGTCCAAGCCGCGTTTTTTTGCCTCCTCGACGATGCGCCGAGTGCTGTAGAGGCGCGGGCCTCGGCTGAGAACGGCCAAACGGAGCCCCATACCGGGGCGCCCTGTGGCGTCGTTCTTCATTCCATCGGTTCCCATGATGGAGGGATTTCCGGTCCGCGGTCTTGAAGTGCTCGGCTGATATCGGGGTTTTATGTCCGAAGAGGAACTTGATGCAGCCGGTGCGCTCGCTGTGGACGAGGACCAAGACGAATTGATGGAAGAGATGTCCATCGAGGAGCGACAGGAGCGGCTGAAGAAGGCCCGCTGGAACGTGTTTCTCTACCTTGGTGTCGCCGCCATTCTGTTCGGTTTCGCCCTCTTCCCCATGCCGTTTTCCGCCGACTGGGACGAATTCAGCACCTCGGCTGAGAAGGACGTCGGTCTCGTGTGGGGCATGCCCGTGGACGGGGAAGACCTGTTTGACGTGCCCATGCGGTTGACCGTGACGGCAGACAACCCGCCCACACAGGCCGCGATCAACATCGCAGTGTACGTTATTGAGCAGGAAGACTGCACCGACTTCACCCTCAGCGAAAAGATGCAGGAAGCCAAGCAAGGAGACTCCCACGCTTACCAGTACCAAGAGGCTGACACGCGAGTGCTGGCCGACGGCACTTACGATTTCGAGTTCAACATCGACCCTGGCCATTACTGCCTCATTGCTGAATACATCGACGCCAACGGCGACAAAATCACCTCTTCAGGCAATGCGCTGAGCGTTGAAGGCAAACTCTACCCCAACCAATTCCTCGGCGGTTTCCCCGGTCTGCTCTGCCTTGCCCTGTCTGCCTTTGCCTTCGTGGGCGCTCAAAAGCACGGCGCTGCGCTCCGGAAGATTCTCGAAGGCGAAAACGAGACCACAGAATCCAAGGTGCTCTCCGAAGCCAGCAAGGCCCGCATTGCTGCCGGCCCCGGTGGCGCCCCGCCCGCAGGTCCTTCTGGTCCTCCCGGCGCTCCATCGGCGCAGCAGACCGGACCGTCCGGTCCACCCGGTGGCCCACCCGCCGAAGCACCTGTCGCAGAACCTGCAGCTGCACCGGCCACCGAACCAACCCCTGCCGCTGGGTCAGAAGGAACGTTTGAGCCCGCTGAAAACGGCTACTTCTTCAAGAAGTTCGCTGATGGTACCTACGACCAAACCGTCTACGTTCAGAACGCCGAAGGCGCCTACGTGCCTCATGAAGGATGATGTGAACGGCGGCGTCCGATTTTGATGCAAATGTGCTTCAAATCAACGCCACCCTTGAAAGGCACCGTGCCCACGGTTTGTTGAGGTATGACCATGGGAGAGGAGCCAACCACCACGTTAACGGTGGCGAAACTCAAGGCCCTTTGCGTCCTCAACGATGTTTCTGCGAGTGGAAAAAAGGCTGAACTCCTCGCTCGCCTGCTCGAAGCGGGCGTTGACAAAGAAACGCTCGGCATCGAAGTCTACGACGAATCGACCGCCACGTTCCAGCCAGCCGCCGCTGAAGATGAAACGACGGCTGAGGAAGCGGTCGACAAAGGAGACGAAGCCGACGCCGAAGCAGCATCGGATGCGGAGGTTGAAGTTGACGATGAGCCAACAGAAACGGCCGAAGCCGACGAACCGGTCATGCTCTCCCTCGAGGACGACGAAACGCTGTCCGTCCCGCTGCCCGATGCCGAGGTGAGCGAAGACGAGGTGTTGGAAGCCGAAATCCTCGAGGCTGACCTGATCGACGACGTGGAGATCTCGCTTGAAGATGAGGCGGAGAAGGTCCCGCTTCCAGCAGCCACCAGCACCTCAACGCCGCTGCCCACATCCACCACCGACACCTCACCCCTGACGCTCATGGAGATGGTGCGTCGCCCGCAAGCCATCGCCGTCATGCTGACGTTGGTCTTGCTTGGCGCTGGTGGATGGTATTACGTGAACAACCAACTCGAACCCTTTACTGCCGATTCCCTTCGCTACGGCGACCGGATGGGCTACGTGATTACGGAGGGAAGTTTCCTCGCTTCAGAGGAGTACGTTGAACTCGTCACCAACCAGCTCGACGACCCGCCCAACTACTGCAAAATCCGGCTGTCCTTCCAAGGCGAGAGCACGGCGTCGGTCACCGAAGGCACGGGCGTGGAGTTGAACACCCAGTCGTCCGATGATCGCCTCGGCGCCGTCAGCATCCGCGGCGGGCAAGGCCTCTCGTGGTTGGCCGTGGAGAGCGTGAACGACATGTCGTTCTCGCAATTTGATGTCTCGGGCCACTACCCCATCGCTTCCAAGTGTTCGGATTTCACCACCGACACGACCACCGGCCAGGCCGACCTCAAACTCACCACTTGGAAGGAACTCCGGGAACAAGTGGTGCTCGCCACCGAACTGGAGTTCGCCGCGACCTTGTCGGCCACGGCTTACGAAGGGACGGCGTTCACCTACGGTGTGGGCGGTCTGCTGGGTGATTTGGAGGAACTTTCTCCCGGTCTGGGCATGGTCATCGCTCCGATTGAACTGGCCGACTTCTTCGGCAACGCCTACATCACCAAAGACGCCACAGGAACCAGTTCGGGCTGGGAATGGCGCGTCACCGGTTCGGAGAAGATCGGCTCCACCAACATGTGGAAGGTGACCGCCAGCCACCGCGACGTGCGAGATTTCTGTTTGGGCTATGCGACGATGACCATGTGGCTCGATGCCGACAGTCCGTGGGCAGCACGCCAAACCGTGGACGTCGCCATCAGCAGCAGCGAAGCCTCGCAGACCAGCTGTTCAGCCTGGCAGCAACGGGGCATCGATGCGGTCTTGCCCGAGGGTGAACTCGAACTGCACCATACCTTTGAGCGAACCACCTTGTCCCGTGGCATCAAAGCCATCGAACTCGGTAAAACCTACGACAACCGGCCCCAAGCCAACGACCTCAACCCGGACAGCGACGAACTCGCGGATTGGGGCGTGGACGGCACGCACCTCCCCGACAACTCCACTCAGCGGTCGCATCCACTCAACCTGGCCATGGCCTGCATCGACGAGTTCAGTGGCGTGGCTTCCGGAGCGGTAACGGCGCTGGAAAACGACGGCTATGTCTGGCGAGCCGTGAACGAGCAAAACGGAACGGCGACCGAATGGAACCTCTCGTGGGTGGATTCAGACACCACGGCTGGCTGGCTGAAGTTTGCTGTGTCGGGCGAGGAAGGCGCGTTAACCTGCGAGTTCATCGCCAAGGGCACCTTTGATGACTCCATCACACACAACCGCGATTCGATTCCGAAGGCGCTGCCGCTCCACGATGTTGAAGCCCGGCTCATGGACGACCAACGCTTCCCTGCGCTGACCGGTCCTAACGGCCTGTTCACTGGGAGTGGCCTGCACGACTCCACCCGTGTGGGCTACCTCGTGGTGGTGCCTGGCACGGGCTTTGGCATTGACTTCAGTGACCTGCTCGACACCTCGGGCGCCACCACGGTGGACCTCCAACGCCAGTGGGAGGACGGTGGGAAAGACCGGAGCTTCTCCTTGCTCGCCGACGGGACCGACGGGCGTTTGATCGGCTGGACCAGCCTCTCGGTTGAGGAGTTGGCCTGATGAGCACCGACGGCCGTGGGCTCGACCATTTGATGGAACAAAACAACACGGAGTTGGATTTCCTTGCTGCGTACGGCGGTGTTGACGACGGCCAGAAAGGCGACGGCGCCGCCCTTCTTTCGGCCCTTCATCGCTTTGTGAAGGCCGGCGGCCTCACATGCACCCTCGAAGGAACGACGTTGACCTTTGACGGCGGAGAAGCCGTCGCCGAGGATCAGGGTTGTCGCCTGACCATGACGGGTGAACACTTGCCGCTGGTCGCCAGCGATTTGACGGGGCCGGGGTTTGCCGAAGGTAACCTGAATCCGGATCGAACCAGCGTGAGCACGCTTCTCACAGCGTGGACAGCAGAACAGCGTCGCTTCGTCGAACGCCTGGTGGAACACCGTCTGCACGGCTGAATCACGAGCGGCGAGCTGCCATCACGGCCGCTCCAGTCAGGGCCATGACCGCCACAGCCATGCCAGCACTTGGCAGGAAGCCTTCGGATTCCTCGCCAGCAGCGGGGACGTCACAGCCATCACCGTCGGCGTGAATCCCGCCGTAGGAACCGTCATCGTAGTAGCAGGTGGACCAGGTCTTGTACCAGTCGCCCTGGGGGAAGTTTTCGGTGGAATCGTCGCTGTACGTCGCCTTGATTCGCCAGTTCACGTAGGAGTGGTCGGCCGGTGGTTTGAGTTCCATCGAGTAGGTGCTGCCGTCGTCGCTCACGGTGACCTCTTGGGTCGTGGGCGGGTCACACACGCCGTTATTCAGACAAATCTGCGTGGTGATGGCGAGGGTTGTTCCGTTGTCAAGGGCTTCTTGGTCGAGGATGACCGAGAGGGCCCAAGGTTGGTTGTCCTGAGACGGCGTGGTGCGCTCTTCAACCGAAAACGGGACATCGCTGTCCGGGTTGACGTCTTGGCCTCCGGTCGCAGCACCTGCCTGCGCAGCGGTCGTCATTATCAGCAACCCAGCAACCACAAGGAGGGTCACGCTCCGCTTCATGAAAAGAACAGGGCGCGGCTCCCTTATTTGGGTTCCTTTCATTCCATGTCCCACAATTCATCACCCACCCAGTGGACCGTTTTGATGCCCTTGCCCTTGGTGTTCTCCACCATGGTTTCACCGTCGTCCACCGCCCACCCGAGCGCCAACGGCCGCTTGTGGGTCATGTCTCGAATCCAGACGAGATCACCTGCTTGGACGGAGGCTTCAGCGCCGTGAACGCCAGCGACCATGCAGTCCGCTCCGTTCATCAAAAACGGGATGGCACCGTGGTCAACTTCCACCCATTTGAGGGCGTCCATGTGTTCCAAGAACCCGCGCAGGGTCAAGAACACGCAACGTTCGTTCTCCTCGTCGATGAGTTCGATCACCAACGGCGTTCGGTCAACGAACACCATGATCCACGGGCCGTATTCGGCCATTTCGAGAAAGGCGCCGTCCACGTTGAGGTCGATGGCAAGGTCGCTCTCCAAACGCTTGAGCAACGGAGCGATGTGTTTCCTTCGGACAGGTCGTCGCTTGCGCACGCTCCATTCGGTGGCCATGTTTCCGGGGAGGGCGAGGAGGCTATCATCCTTGGGCATCGCGGCATTGATGAAGGGTTGGAACCTCCACGAATCATGACCATGTGGTGCACCATCCGAACCTTTGCCAAACACGCCATTGAACTTGGCAACCAACCCGTGGTTGAACCGATTTTCTTCGTGAAACCAAACGGCTGCCTTCACGAAGACGGGCCGTTGCCCGTTTCCGCTCACCCGGGCGAAGTCCATCATGAAGTGGAATGCGTGGTTCGACTCAACGAGGCCATGGAACCTGAGGCAGTGGCGGTTGGCCTTGACCTGACCGATCGCGCCACGCAAAGCGCCCTGCGCGCCGACCAATTGCCCTGGGCCAAAGGGAAGTGCTTCCGTTCCAGTGCCGTGGTCGGCCCCTGGTCGCCATGGTCGGGAACGTGGGACGATTTGGTGTCCTCCATCCACGGCCTTCATTTGTCCCTCTCGGTGAACGGCGAGCAGCGTCAGTCAAGCCTGCTGTCGGAGATGTCGGTCACGCCTCGCCAACAGATTGACGCCTTGCTCATGTGGGCTCCCGTCAACGGTGGCGATGTGCTGTTTACCGGCACGCCGCAAGGCGTAGGACAACTTCATCCCGGCGACCATGTCGTGGCGAAGCTCACAGGTACGGACGGCGTTGAACGGTCGTCCATTGACCTGCGCTGTGCGTGAGGGTTGCTTTCATATAGCCCGTGCCGGTGGGTGGCGACGCAGGAGGCATCCCTATGGCTCAATGGCACGGAATTTCACGACGCAAACCATCCGGTGGACGAAAGGTTCAGGCACGCGGCAAGCGAGCCACTGAAATCTCCACGGAGAAGCAATTCGCCCTCGTTGGTGAGCCCAAGCGCAAGATCTACCGCAAGACCGGTGGCAACACCATGGTCCGCGTCATGGCCGCCAACCAGGTCAGCATCAACAACCCCAAGACCGGCAAGACCACCTTGGGCTCCATCCACAGCGTGGTCGAAAACGCCTCGGACCCCAACTACGTTCGTCGAAACATCCTCGTCAAGGGTGCCGTTATCGAGACCGACCAAGGTCGTGTTCGCATCACGTCCCGCCCTGGAAAAGACGGTGTCATCAACGGCGTTCTGCTCGAGTGAAGTCGAGCGACGGCTTGAAGAAAGCACGTCGTCACCAGCCCATGAGGCGAGACCATGGACCACAACCCCGACCGACTGTGCGTTTGGCCGGGCTACTTTGACATGAAGCGTTCTCGCCGTGCAGGCCGCCGTGTCCCGAAGGACGCCTCGGTGCTCAAGCCCGACCTCGAAGGCCTGTTCAACGCTGCACGAGCAGTGGGTTTGAGGAAGATCAAGCGTGAGGAACACACCTCTCACCCACGTCGACCCCATGGCCGCGAGGGTCGTTTGTGGGTGTCGTCCTCCGGTGCGAAGGAAGCCATCGGTGCGGGCAGCAAGGAAGAGTTGCTCCAACTCATCGGCGGTCAATGGCGCGAGATGCAACGTAATCAGCGTCAAGCCGTGGCCCAAGAAACCGCGCGCGGTCCAAAAACCGGCGACCGCCGTGCTCGTTCTCAACGCAAAAACACGCAACAGCGAAGCAGCTTCAAGAAGCGCAAGAGTTTCAAAAACCGCTGATTGTCAAAACAGAAATTGATAACCTTTGAGGGTCATTTCTGAACATGCGTCCACTTCTTGTCCTGTCCGTGCTGCTGCTGTGCACCAGCGGACTTCAGGGTGATCTGATGGCGCAAGAAGACGACCCCGAGACGGTGGTCATCACGGTTGACAGCACCAACCTGCGCTTTTCACCGTCCTCGGTTTCCATCACTGAGGGCGACACGGTCCGTTTCTTCTGGAGCGGCCAAGCCCTGCCACACAACGCTGTGGAAAACAACGGTGTGTTCGACTCGGGCGAACCCGCTCGCGCCGTTGATTACAGCTTCACCTTCGAGCGCGGCATGAACGGCACGTACGATTTCGTGTGCGAACCGCACGCTTCGGCAGGCATGGTTGGCCAAATCGTGGTTGAGCCTGCTCCGCCATTGAACGAGACCAACGCCACGGAAGAGGCGCCACCGATGTCCGAGAACACCCCTGCTATCACGGCCTTGGCGACGGCCAGCATGCTCAGCCTCGCTTGGGTTGCCGTTCAGCGCCGTCAGGGCAACGGGTGAAGCCAGCCGAAGACGTCCTCTTCGGTTTCGTTCTGAATGCCCGTCAAGGCATCGTAGAGTTTCAACGTGGTTGCACCGGGCGTACCGTCGCCGAAGACTTTCTTCTCGCCGTCGTGGGTGATGGAGCCGATGGGGGAGATGACGGCGGCTGTTCCGCAACAAAACGCCTCGTCGGCTGACATCGCAAAGTCGGCGGCCACTTTGCCCTCAACGACTTCGTAGCCGAGATGGCGAGCGAGTTGAATGATGGAATCGCGCGTGATGCCTGGGAGGATGGTGCCGGTGAGTTCCGGGGTGTAGAGCACATCGTCCTTGACGCAGAAGAAATTGGCCGCGCCAACTTCCTCGATGACGGTGTGGGTTTCAGCATCGAGGTAAATCACTTCGGCGTAGCCCTTGGCCTTGGCTTCCTTGCTGGGCTTCATGCCCGGTGCGTAGTTGCCAATGGCCTTGACACCGCCCGAGCCGCCGGGGGCTGCTCGGTGGTGATGTTCGGAGATCAGCAGATCGATGGCGCTCATGCCGCCCTTGAAGTACGGTCCAACGGGGGTGACGTAGATCAGGAAAGTGTAGGACGGTGCGGGGGCTACGCCCAGCACGGGCCCGCTGCCCATCAAAAGCGGGCGAACATACATGGCGCCTTTACCGGACGGGGGCACCCAGTGCTTGTTGGCTTCCACGACTTGCTCGACGGCGTCAACGAAGATGGATTCGGGAACGGGGGGCATCTTGAGGCGATCCGCTCCGCGCTGCATTCGTCGGGCGTTTTCCTCGGGCCGGAAGAAGACGATTCGTCCCTTTGAGGTTCGGTAGGCTTTCATGCCCTCGAAGAGGCCTTGGCCGTAGTTGAGAACACCTGCTGCCGGTGACATCGGTATGTCGCCGTAGGGGCGCAATTCACCGGGCATCCACGGGTCGTTGGCCGTGGTGGTGGTGAGGTACATCGTCTCCGTGGGCGTCAGTGAAAAGGTCAGGCTGTCCCAATCAAACGATTCATCCATGCAGCGCCACTCCTGTCAAAATGAGCCATTGGAATGAGGCTTTCAAGGGTTCCTCTCCCATTTCTTGCCCTGCCGCCCCGGTTTTCCATGCACGCCGGCAGATGGGTTCTAATGGGGCGGAACGGTCAAGCCTCACGGGGTCGCTCAATGGATGGACGCATGGGGATTGTCAGCGGCCGATACCGCTCCTCTTCCATCTCCGCAGAAGGTGAGCCACAACCCAGCACCATCGTGGAATTGTTTGGCCGAAGCGAGGACGGTCGCTCCGTCTGCCTGCTCGTTCACGGGTTGCGTCCTTCCTTCGAAATTGCACCCATCGGCACATGGGATGCCAACGAGCCGATCCCGACCTTCATCGAAGACCGTCTGGCGCATGTTCGAGCCATGGAACACGTCGTGCAGGTGAGCGGTCCAGTGGTCAAGTGGACGCAGTTGGGCGAACGGCCGGTGTGGACCATTGAGGTGGAGCAACCGTTCCACGTGCCCGCCCTTCGCAAGTTACTCAAAACCCGGTCGTGGCAAATTTTCTCCGGCGACATCCCCTTTGTGAACCGGCTGTTTTTGGACAGCGACGTTGGCATGCACGTCGCCTTCACGGGTGAGGTGGTGGACGAGCGTTCGGCGGAGGGCCCCGTTCTCAAGCCCGAGGTCATCGAAGCCGGCGGTGGCGGCCGTTACGCCGTGGACGTTACGGTTCGCTGTGAGGTTGACAACGTTCGCTCAACCGAACCGTTCCAGGTGCCCTACACCGTGTTCTCGTTTGACTTGGAGACCAGCATCGAGCACGAGACGGTGCTGTGCGCTGCGGCGTGTGTTGAACACCTCGGAACGGGGGAGCGTGAAGTGTTCGAATACCGAGGGTCAGAAGTCGACATTCTTGAGGGGCTGACCGCCACCGTTCAAGCCACCGACCCCGACATTATCACGGGTTACAACATTGACAACTTCGACCTTCCACGTTTGGCTGACCGCACGGGCGTGCTTCAGCGCGGACGGGGCTGGGACGGGACGGCATCGCTGTTCGGTTGGGGGCGAGCGCCCCGACTTGAAACCGAACTCAAGCGAAATCGGGACGCGTTGGTGCCCAAGCGCCAGAGCAACCGCGCTTGGAACCTGTCGGGGCGCGTGGTGATGGACGCGTGGTGGCAAGCACGCCAAGCGCTACGACCGCGACGCGAGACACTGTCCTTTGTCGCCTCACTGCTGTTTCCTGACGACGAGGACAAGCACAAGATGGACGTGGACGCCTCCAACATGGACCAGGAATGGGCTGACCGTCCTGATGAGGTCATGGCCTACTGTGTGCGAGACGCTGAACTCCCGTTGGACATCCTCAATGCCATTCAGGCCGTGCGAAGGAAGGAAGCCGTGGCTGCCGTTGCCAAAGTGCCGTTTGAAACCGCCGCCAACGGGAGCACCAGCCAGCTGATTGATTCGCTGGTGATTCGGCTGGCCGATGTCCAGCAGGTGGCCGTACCGCTCACCGGTTCGGCCGAGGCCAAGGAAGGTCAGATCACGGGTGGCTACGTTCACGACGTCGAAGCAGGGCTTCACCCTTGGATTGCCGTCCTCGATTTCAAGAGCATGTACCCGTCCATCATGATCGGCCACAACATCTGCTACACCACCCGCATTGACCCGGCCCAACCCGCTCCCGAGGAAGGCAGGTACCACACCTCGCCCATCGAGAGCAAATTCCGCCTAGCCGAAGACCGGAAAGGGATGGTGCCTGCCCTGCTCGAGGATTTGATGGCCCAGCGCGACGAACACAAAGCCGCCATCAAGCAAGCGAAATCCGACGGCGACCAGACCGCTGAAGCCTTTCACGATGCCATGCAGTACGCTGTGAAGATCCTGATGAATTCCTTTTACGGGGTCTTCGCCAGTGGCTTCTATCGCTTTACACATCGGGATTTGGGCTCCTCCATCACGGCGTGGGCTCGTCAAAACATCAAGGGCATCATCGCTGCGGTGGAACGAGAGGGTCACGGCGTGGTCTATTCCGATACGGATTCCATTTTCGTTCGTTCACCGGTGGACCCTGATGCACCTCGCCAGCTCACCGATGAGGTGCAAGAACTCGCTGAGCAGGGCGATAAGACCGCCTTGGCCACCGTCGCCGCGCACCAAGCAGCGTGCAGCAGCATGGTGGAGTTTGGGACGGGCCTTGCCGAGAAATACAGTCGAGATTCGGCTGTCCTTGAATTTGAAAAAGGGCTTTCCGTCTTTTTTAGCCACGGCGCCAAAAAGCGATACATCGGCCAGGTGGTCTGGCCTTCTCACGAGATGCTGGTGCGTGGATACGAAACGCAACGAACGGATTCATTCAGTTACTTGACCACGACCATGAAGGAAATTTTCCGGTACACGCTGGCGGACCAGGGCGATGCATTGGTGGCCTACGCCAAGCAGCAAGTTGAGGCGCTTCGAACCTGTCAAGTTCCGGCCAGCGAGGTCGTGCTCGCCAAATCCTGCAAGGGGCGTATTGTGCGAACGCCCGTAAAGACGGCGGACGACGTGGATTTCACCAAAGACTACAGCAAACCGGACAGCATGGTTCAGGTGCGAGTGGCCAAACAACGCATCGAACGCGGCCTCGGTTTCACCTCGGGCATGAAGGTGTCCTACGTGGTCACCGATGCCAGCAAACCTCCGATGGCAGCCGTCCATTGGCCTGACACCGAAGAGGAGCAAGCCAAGGTCACCTACGACGGGCGATTCTATGCCGAGCGCTTGGCGGCTGCCGTTGGGCGAATCACGGAGGCCTTCGGATGGGAGGCAAAAGACCTCATGGCCGGCAACAAGCAAACGAGTTTGTTCTCCTTTTAGACGGGCCGGACGAGGAAGCCCTTTTGATGAACGAGCCACCACATCCCAACATGGGAAGCCATTCACGAACCCTCATGGTGGTGGGGCTGATGCTGTGTTCCTCGCTGGCTGGATGCATCTTTGAAGACGGTTCAAGCGGGGAGGATGCCGAAGTCTTGGCGGTCTTCAGTTTCAGTCCGAGCAAGAACATCAAGGTCGGCACCACCGTCAGTTTTGACGGCTCAAGTTCAACGCCCAACGACGGCTCGCTGACCTACCGATGGAACTTCGATACCGAGGCGACCATCGACATTGACGCCACCGGTTTGACGGCCTCTTGGTCGTTTGATGAGGCCAAGACCTACAAGGTGACCCTTGAGGTGTCCGACGGCACCTCAACCTCGGAGCAAACCCGAGACATCACCGTCTACGCCGAGAGTGCTGAACCTCCAACGGCAGAGATCACGCAGTACGCCGACGATGAAGACTGCGAGGACGAAGAGATCACCGAGTCTCGACACATACTCGTGTGGATTTGTGCTCGCGACAAAACCATCACCGACCGCAGCATCACCGAAACGACGACCATCCAACTCGATGCGACGGACTCAACGCCAGGCGACAGCACGTCGCAATACATCCCTGAGGACGGCTACACGTGGGATTTGGACCTCAACGAAGACAAGGACAACGACGGCGACCCGGAGAACGACGACGACCTCGTGGGCTCAACCGTTGATTGGGGCAACGTCGCACCGGGCGAATACGAAATTGGGCTCACGGTCACCAACAACGTCGACATGACCGACAGCGCCACCATTCGGGTCTACGTCAGTTATGCAGGCTACTGGAACGATTTCGAAATCGGTGGCAACAGCAGCGGCAACGCCGCAGAATTGGACTTTGACGCCATCATACACTATGACAAAGAGGTCGGCAACACCATTGTCAAGGCGCAAGTTGAACTGGAATACCCCAAAGAAGACGGTGACTGTACGGCCATTCCGGGCGCGAACAACTGCCGTGCCGAACTCAACATCTTCGCTTACAACGAGGAAGATGAAGAGGCCGCCAACACCACGTCAACCGACGTCGAATCTCGCGAAGACGGCGACTGCGGTGACGATCAAGATTGCATTCACCTGAAGCTTTCAGGCTACATGTTCTCCGACACGGAATCGACCTACGGCGAGGGCGAGTGGACCATGACGATTCAGAACGATCGCGTCAACGACTTCAACGTCGATCAGTTTGTCATTCGCCTCTACTACAAATGAGGTGAGCCTGCATGCGACGCACGCGAATCGTAGCGACCGTTGGACCAGCCTGCGATGACCGTTCGACCCTCAAGGCGCTGCTGGAAGCGGGCGCCGATGTGTGCCGTTTCAACTATTCTCACGGTGAACCCGAAGACAAGACCGACCTTTACAGGCGGGTTCGGGACATTGAGGATGAACTAGGCCGTCCAACCTGCATTCTGGCAGACCTCCCCGGTCCGAAACTTCGTCTGGGCACCTTTCCCGAAGTGGAAATGCTCGAAGAGGGCAGTGAAATCACACTCTTGTGCGGCCGGGTCAGCGTGGAAACCACCAACGGTACCGATTTTCCCGTTGAATACGCAGGGCTTTCTGCTGAACTCAAGACCGGTGATCCGATCCTACTGGCTGACGGTCTGATTCGTCTGACCGTGCTCTCCACCGAAGGAAAGGCCGGCGCCTCGGTGCGCTGTCGGGTGGAGGACGGTGGCCCCATCAGCAGTCGGAAAGGCGTCAACGTCCCGGGCACCCTCGTCGACCTTCCTGCCATTGGTCCAAAAGACGAGGCTGCTCTCCAGCATGCTCTTGAAAACGGGGCCGATTACATCGCCGTGAGCTATGTTCGTACCGCTGAGGATTTGTTGCCGGCCAAGGAAGCGGTTCGGGCGGCGTCCATGCACGTCCCCGTCCTTGCAAAAATCGAACACCCGGTGGCCTTGGACAACCTTGACAGTATTCTCGATGTCGCCGACGCCGTGATGGTGGCAAGAGGCGACCTCGGCGTTGAAATTCCGCTTGAAAACGTCCCCGTGGTTCAACAACGCATCATCGATAAAGCGCTTGAACGGGGCATGCCCGTGGTGGTGGCCACACAGATGCTCGATTCCATGACCTTCCAACCACGCCCCACTCGGGCAGAGGTTAGCGACGTGTCCACCGCCATTCGGCACGGTGCCACCGGCGTCATGCTGTCGGGTGAAACCGCCACGGGCAAGTACCCGCTCGAGACGGTGCAGACCATGGCGCGCATCGCCGCTGCAACGGAAGACGGCTTGGCCGCTCACGAACTTCGTCCGACCGCCCTTGCCCGCTTCCGTTCGACCCGGGCGGTGGCGCACGCGGGCGTTGAACTGGCTCGAGAGGCCGAAGCCGCACGCATCGTGGTCGCCACCGAACACGGGACGTCACCGCGGCTGGTGTCGGGCTACCGTCCTTCCATGCCAGTGACGGCGGTGTCAGACCGCTTGCGTGCCCTTCGCCGCACCTGCCTGCTTCCTGGCGTGGATGCCGTATTGTGCAAAGAGCATGACCGCGGCTCGAAAACGATGCGAGAAGCGGTGGACCAGCTCGTGCTTCAGGGGTTGATTCAGCCCGGTGAGCGCGTGGTGGCCATTTCGGGCAGTCCGCTGGCGATGCGCGGCGCGACCAGCACGCTCCGTCTCTACAAGATCGGTTCGTCCGGTGAAATTCTTGACACGCAATGAGGCAAAAACAGGGAATGCGTGGTGAATTCGCGGCTCAAAGCGCGTCGCGCTCTTGATATAGGGGATAATTGTCGGAGCGCTTGCTAAGGAGCGATTACCATGCCATCACAATGGGAAGACAGAAGC
>CEUV01055051.1_pt1 | contig 16343 bp, 13 predicted proteins | sample 356401 | NCBI WGS metagenome assembly CEUV01 (sample SAMEA2622710, study PRJEB7988) | marine metagenome | isolation source: saline water (ENVO:00002010), including
ATCGGCAGCTGGGATGTCTTCCTGCTGGCCGGCCGCTACACGCTTCTCGAACAGACCCCGATGGCGGAGCTGTTTCCAGCCTGCCGTGCCGCCGGCACATCAATCATCTGCGGCGGGCCGTTCAATTCTGGCGTTCTTGTCGGGCGCGAGATGTGGAACTATGCCACAGCACCAGTAGAGGTGGTGGACAAGGTCCGGCAGATCGGCGCTGTCGCCGACAACCATGGCGTGACGCTGCCCGCCGCGGCCCTGCAGTTCCCTCTGGCTAACGACATTATCACGTCGGTGATCCCAGGGCCGCGCGAGGCCGGCGAGCTGGCGCAAATCCTGGAATGGTTCGGGCAAGCCGTTCCGGGCGCGTTCTGGATCGATCTCAAGAATGCCGGGCTTATGGTGCCGGAAGCGCCCGTGCCGCACGGGGCCTAGCCGAGCGGGATCCTACCCCCGGCCTCACACAGATGATCATGCGCCAAGAAACCGCGCAGTCAGGTCCTTGCTGGCCCAAAGCGCGGGGATGTCCCCCTGCCAGACCACCTGTCCCTTTGCCAGGATCACATGATGGTCTGCGAGGCGTACCAACACCATGGTGTTCTTGTCGACGATGAGGATCGACTGGCCGGCTGATTTAAGCGTTGTCAAAAAATCCCAAATCTGGCGGCAGATGATCGGGGCCAGCCTGACCGCGTGCTTGAATATGGTCGTTGCTAGGCGGCATCGAGGGCTATGGCTATCCCCTGACCAACACCAATGCACATGGTACAAAGAGCACGCTTGTGACCACCTTCGGACAGCATTCTCGCAGCCGTTCCAACCAGACGCGCACCGGAAGCGCCCAACGGGTGACCAAGCGAGATTGCCCCACCGTTCCGGTTTACGTGCTCTGCGCTGTCTTCAAGGCCAAACTCTCGAATGACGGCCAAAACCTGTGCGGAGAATGCTTCATTGATTTCGATGACGTCGAAGTCATCAATGCGTAGATCGAGGTGATCCATCAGCTTTCTGGTTGCAGGCACCGGGCCTATACCCATAATTCGTGGCGCCACGCCGGCAGACGCCATACCGGAAATGCGCGCCAGGCATTGTAACCCATTCTCCTTCGCAGCATGCTCCGTGGCCAATATCACCGCCGCCGCACCATCATTCACTCCAGAAGCGTTACCGGCAGTAACCGTTCCGTTCTCGCGAAATGGCGCGGGCAGTCTGGCAAGGTCTTCCAGCAATGTACCCGGGCGGGGGTGCTCATCCTGCGTGACGATTTTCGGACTCTTCTTTGGTTGCGGAACGGTCACAGCGGTTATTTCTCGCTGCAGCCATTCACGTGCTTCATGTGTTCTTTCCTGTGAACGTGCCGCGTAGAGGTCTTGATCAAGACGGGAAACGTTAAAGTCCTGCGCGATGTTTTCTGCGGTCTCAGGCATGGAATCTGTGCCATACAAGGCATGCATTCTTTCATTTATGAAGCGCCAGCCGATGGTTGTGTCGTAGATGCTTTGATCGCGAGAAAAACCCCTTTCGACCTTCGGCATGACAAAGGGCGCACGGCTCATGGACTCTACACCTCCAGCCAAAACAAGATCGGCCTCGCCGCATCTGATTGCGCGGGCTGCCTGCCCGATCGCGTCCATTCCCGAGCCGCATAGTCTATTTATTGTTGTGCCGGGCACCTGTTTCGGCAGCCCCGCAAGAAGCGCCGACATTCGAGCAACATTGCGATTATCTTCACCAGCCTGGTTCGCGCAGCCCAGAAAAACTTCATCAATCCGGTTGCTTTCCAGGTTCGGATTTCGGCTGATCAGTGATTCCAGCGGAATTGCGCCGAGATCATCTGTTCTAACGAGAGACAAATCACCGCCATAACGCCCGAACGGTGTCCGAATGTAATCGCAAATCCACGCCTCGCGCAGCTCAGTCATTTGCCACTCTCTTCTTTTCAAAAAATCGTTCTACAGCGGCCTTATAGAAATCAGACCGGCCAAGCCGGCCCTGAAATTGCGCTTCTCGAACGAAATGATCTTCAAGACCACAGGATGAAGAGCCATGCATTATTGCCTTAGTCGCGGAACAGGCCTGTTTTGAATTCTGGCATATTCGTTCTGCGATTTCATCTACAGTTGCTTCAAGGTCTTCCTTTTCGACCGCCTTCCAAATCAGCCCCCAATCCGCAGCCTCCTCACCATTTATCGGATCGCCAAGCAATATTGCGCCGCGTGCCCTTGCCTCACCGATTAGTCTTGGCAGCACCCATGTTCCACCCATATCAGGAATGAGTCCCAATTTCAGAAATGGCTGGATAAATCGCGCATCCTTCGAGGCAACCACTATATCGCATAACAACGCTATGCTTGCTCCGGCGCCGGAAGCTGCGCCTGAAACAGACGCCACTGTGACGCATTCCAACTGTCTGATCTTCATAGCGAGGGGCGCAAAGAAATCCCTGATTGAAGCTTCCAGATCAAAATCCGTTTGAGATTTTCTTTCATTCAGATCCTGGCCAGCACAGAAAGTGTCTCCAGCACCCGAGATGATCAGCACCTCCGGGCCGATGCTGTCACATTCCTCAAGAGCAGACATAAGGGCTTGTTTCATGTCCTGATTAAGCGCGTTTCTTTTTTCCGGACGATTGAGCGTAAGGCGCCAGATGGCCTGGCTCTTTTCAAGAACAACAGTGGAACCCATGGAATTTTCCCCAATCTGTCTTTCTGTCGCTTTACAACGACTTCGTTTTGACACCGATCGGCTAGGGGACGACGGGCCCCTCGCCAAAGCTGCCGTTTGTATCTGCCAGCCTCAAGATCAATGGGGAGATGTTCCAGAGAAGGCTATCGCCCGCGTTGAGTATGGCGAGCTCTTCTCGAACCTTCTGAATTCCCAACTGATCAGCATAATGAAGCGGTCCGCCACGGAAACGTGGAAATCCATAACCGTGAACCAATACGAGATCGATGTCCGAAGCAGAACGGGCAATTCCTTCATCGAGTATATTCGCCGCCTCATTTATCAGCGCCAGCATCAAAGTCTGAAGCACTGCCTTGTCGGAAAGCTCGCGGCGAGAGATGCCGTGGCGAGCCGCCTCGGCCGCGATGAGCGGCGCCACGGCCGGGTTCGGCCCTGTCAACTTGTCATTCTCATACACATACCAGCCGAGACCGGCCTTACGGCCAAGCCAGCCGGCCTCGCAGACCTGATCCTGAACTTTGCTGTAACGCCGTTCAGGATCGCGCGTGGCCTGCTGCCGTCTCCGGTTAGCCCAGGCGATATCGAGCCCTGACATGTCCTGCGTCTCGTAGAGCCCCATCGAATAGCCGAAGCCGCGCATGGCGCGATCTATCTGCTCTGGTTCAGCACCGTCCAAAAGCAGCAGTTCCGCAGCCTCACGCACCCGCTGGAGCATTCTGTTACCAACAAATCCATCGCACACCCCGACCTCGACCGGTATCTTGCGCAGGTGTTTTGCCAATGCATAGCCGGTCGCAAGCGCATGATCCGATGTCTGAACGCCTTTGACGATTTCAAGCAGCTTCATGATATGCGCGGGGCTAAAGAAATGTAAGCCGACAAGGCGCGACGGGTCGGAAAGGCAGCCAGCCATGACGTCGATATCGAGATAGGAGGTATTGCTGGCAAGCACGGCACGTGGCGCCGCCTTGTCCAGTGCTTTCAGAAGATCGCATTTAACCTGCATGTCCTCGAACACTGCCTCGATAACCAGGCCGGCTTCCTCGATGTCGTCATAGCCAGACTGATAGCGAATTGCACTCTGCTCGTCTGTTGCCGTTTCGACCGTGATCAACCCGCGCTTTACGGCAGCTTCATAAAGACCGGACATGCGCAGCCTTGCGGCATGAACTGCCTCATCATCGCGCTCGATCAATGTTATGGCGCTTCCCGCACGTGCGAGCGCATGCGCAATTCCGGCACCCATTGAACCACCGCCGATCACAACAGTATTTGCCAGCGACGCAGGTCTGACAGCCTTCAATCGAGCCGGCGCGCGCGCGCCACGCTCTGCGAAAAATATATGGCGAAGCGCGCGGCATTCGTCTCCGTCACGCAACCTTAAAAATGTGGCGCGCTCGGCCTCCAGCCCATCTTCGAAACTGTGGCTTGCCGCAAGCTCGACTAGCCGCACAGCCTCTTCCGGTGCGCTTTGACGTGGCATCCTGCGACGTGCCTTCACCAAGGCCGCTTCTGCAATCTCGGGTTCAGACCGTGGAGGAGGCAGTTTCGAAATTGGCGGGCGGGCGTCAAGATCGTCAAGATGCATGGCCAACGCCGCTGCAAAAGGATCCTCTTCTTGCTGATCGATCAGCCCGATCTCCAGCGCCTCGGCCGCCCCAACATGACGCCCTGTGGGTATCATCGACAGCGCAGCCTTCATTCCGACCAGCCGTGGCAGCCGCTGCGTGCCGCCTGATCCTGGAACCACCCCGAGGATTACCTCGGGAAGACCCAGCCGCGCCGTCGGGGAGGCGATACGCCATCGGCAAGCCAGTGCCAATTCCAGACCTCCGCCAAGACAGACCCCTTTGATCACGGCGATCACCGGCACCGTGACGGCTTCGAGCGCCGCCACCACTGCCGGCAGGTCAGGTTGGATCATTTGCAGGCCAAATTCACCGGCATCGGCGCCGGCCGCGAAAACATCGCCGGCGCCTGAAAGGATGATCCGCTCGACCTTGTCATCGCCAGCGATGGCCGTCAGCGCGGCAACAAGTCCGGTGCGGATGTCGTGGTTGATGGCATTCACCGGAGGTCGGTCAATTTCGATGACCGCTGCCCGTCCATTCCTGTAATGCTGTACTGACATGAGTTCCAACGATGGCGCGCAGGCAAAATTGCAGTTTCTGCGCCAGATGTTAAACTTTTGCTTCTGTCAGCGGGCGACATCTGGCGGAGACCCGATCATGGGTCGAGCTTAGCGTTTAAATACCAAGTTGAAAATGACATGCTTGAAGACGAGATCAACAGAAAGCTGACCGAAACAGATCAAGGAACCGGATGCGGTGGCCTGATGCGGCTCTACTGGCAACCGGTTGCACTGACCGATGAACTTTCCGGAAACCGTCCAGTTGTTCCGGTGCGCATCTTCGGAGAGGATCTGGTGCTGTTTCGGAACGGCAGCGGCGAGATCGGCCTGATTGACAGACACTGTCCCCACAGGCAGGTCGACCTGTGTTACGGGCGTCTAGAGGAAAACGGACTTCGCTGTCCCTTCCATGGCTGGCTTTTCGCGCCGGACGGCACCTGCCTGGATCAGCCCGGGGAACTTCCCGAAAACAACCGCATCCGCCATTTCGGCCAGGCCAATTACCCCTGCGTCGAACGCAATGGCATGATTTTCGCCTATCTCGGGCCCGGTGATCCTCCGCCGCTGCCGGCTGTCGATTGCCTCCAGGCACCCGACAGCCATGTGTTTGCCTTCAAGGGCTTTCTCGAGTGCAACTACCTGCAGGCTGTCGAGGTTGGGATCGACCCCGCGCATGCCTCGTTCCTGCATCGCTACCTTAAGGACGAGGACACGGACGATTCCTACGGGCGGCAGTTTCGAAGCGGCACCGGGGACGAAGACATCCCCGTGACCTGGATCATGCGGAATTTCCCGGCGCCAACCATTGATGTGAAACGAACCGATTTCGGACTTCAGATCGAAGCCAGGCGGCATCTCGACGACGCCCGCGATCATGTAAGGGTGACCAACCTGCTGTTCCCCAACGCAATCGTTATCCCAATGAGCAGCAGCATGGCCATTACCCAATGGCATGTGCCGGTCGATGACCATAATTGCTACTGGTACGCGCATTTCACCAGCTATGACGCGCCTGTCGACAAACCGCTGATGCGCGAGCAGCGTATGGAGCTCTACATGCTTCCCGACTACAAGCCACGGCTCGGAAGGTTCAACAACTGGGGTTATGACCCGGCCGAACAGGAAAGCGAGACCTATACCGGCATGGGGATGGACATCAATGTCCATGACCAGTGGGCCGTCGAGTCGCCCGGCCCCGTCACCGACCGCAGGAAGGAACATCTCGCCGGTACAGACGTCGCCATCAGCCGGTACCGCGCAATGCTGCTGCGGACCATGGAAATCGCCGCAGACCCGGATCGTCATGGCGAGCTTCCGCTCTATCGAGTGACGGACGGCAGGTCGCTCGGGCCGGAGTGGCATGACAGCGTGATGACGGCAGACTGTCCCCGCGAAGACTGGCTTGCCGGCTATCAGGAACGCCGCGACAGGTCCGGGTGGTAGATGATGGCCGGCTTCGCCACACGGCACAGTATCCATGATGATGCGCGACGCCAGCGGATCGCTGACGTCGTCCGGCAGATCGAGGCTGACGGCGTAAGGACCGTCCGTCTCGGATTTGCTGACCAGCATGGCGTGATCCGCGGCAAGTCCTTTGCGGCAGACCAGATCGGGTCACTCTTCGAGGACGGCATGACCGCGCCGTCCAGCCTGCTTCTCAAGGACCTGGCCCATCGCACCGTCCTGCCGGTCTGGAGCGGCGAATCGACAGGGCTTGCCGGCATGGCGGGCATCGGAGACATTCTTCTGATCCCTGATCCTGATCGCTTCCACATCCTGCCATGGCTTGAGGACACGGCCTGGATTCAGGCCGATATCTTTCACACCGATGGCAGCCCTTCACCCCTCGACACCCGCGGCATCGCAAGGCGTGCAAATGCGGGCCTTGTCGAGGCCGGCCTTCAGTTTCATGCCGGACTGGAAATCGAGGCACATGTCTACCGCCTTGCCGACGGGCCGCTGAACGCATCCGATATCGGGCAGCCCGGCACGCCGCCGGAGGTGGAAATCCTGAACCGTGGATATCAGCTTCTGACCGAGCATTATGCCGACACGCTCGAACCGGTGATGACGCTCATTCACGAGACCTGCGACTCACTGGGCATTCCGATCCGGTCGCTGGAGGTCGAATTCGGTCCCAGCCAGATAGAGTTCACCTGCGCCGCGCGGCCGGGGATAGCCGCTGCGGACGACATGGTGCTTCTTCGGTCTGCGCTTCGCCAGACGCTGGCGCGCCACGGCTATCACATCAGCTTCATGTGCCGACCGGCAATCGACGGCAGCTTTGCCAGCGGCTGGCATCTTCACCAGTCGGTCGCGGACAGCGAAGGCACGAACCTGTTCACGCCGGCAGAAGACGGCGCGATGACCGACACCGCATCCGGCTGGATCGCCGGATTGCTGCATCACGCACCCGCCATGAGCCTGTTCGCCGTGCCGACCATCACCGGCTACAAGCGGTACCGGGCGCATTCGCTGGCACCGGAGCGGATCAGCTGGAGTCATGACGGGCGCGGCGCCCTGGTCCGCGCCCTGTGCAGGAGCGGCGATGCCGCCAGCCGGGTCGAGAATCGCGGCGGCGAGCCGGCGGCAAATCCCTACCTCTATCTTGCCAGTCAGATGTTTGCCGGTCTCGACGGCATCACGGCCGGACGCGAAGCACCGCCCGCCGCCGCCGATGCCTATGACGACGCCTTGCCCCGTCTTCCGTCCTCACTTGACGAGGCGCTGGCACTGGCACGCGATGACGCGTTTGTCCGGGACCGGTTCGGAGCCACCTTCATGGACTGTTACGTCGCCATCAAAAAGGCGGAGCTCGCAAGCTTTGCCACCCATGTCGGCGACTGGGAACATCGTGCCTATTTCGCCGCCTTCTGATGTGCCGGCCCTAGGCCGCCTTGCCCGGATTTTTCCATGAGTCGATGATGCCGATCAGGTCGATGAGCGAGTGATCCAGCTCGCGGCTGCTGGTATCGAGTTCGGCATCTGTACGCGCGAACTGCGCCATGCGCTTTGACAGCATTGTCTCCAGATGGCGCTGCGCCTCGGCATAGCCACGCATCGGCCGGTCGTCACCCTGGGCACTGACCCGCGAAATATGATCGGCCGGCGTGGCGCGAACCCAGATCGTGTGGAAATGCGACAACAGGAAATCGAAATTTTCCTCGGTCTCCACAATGCCCCCGCCGACGGCGACGATCAGTTCGTCATGCTGCGCCGCCAGTTCGGCAAGGCAGGTTGCCTCATATTGCCTGAGGCCGTCCTGGCCGTAGAGCGCCACCACTTCCGCCACCGGCATGCCGGCAAGCTTTTCGATGCCGTCCGATACCTCGTGAAACGGGATGTCGAGCCGTGCCGATGCAAGTCTGCCGAGGGTCGTTTTGCCGCCACCCCTGACGCCTACGAGGGCGATGCGGCGGCGGCGGTCGGGAGTGACGTCCTGCCGGGTGCCGAGGATCTCGAGAATGGCGTGTTTCTGATGTGGCGTGGCGGCGGCAAACCTGGCGGCCATGTCACCGGCGACACCGTGGCCATCGCCGTCCGGCAGCAAACCGGTGATCGGCATGTCAAGCGCGGCGGCGATGCGATAGAGGATGGCGGCGGACACGTTGCCGTCGCCCGATTCCAGAAGCGCCAGATACCGCATCGACACCTTCGAGATCTCGGCAAGCTGACGACGTGAAAGTCCGCGGCCGCGGCGGGCCTCGCGAAGCCGTGCCGCGATCGTGGCACCGGGTTCGGACAAGCCCCGGTCAGTCATGTCCGCCAAGCCAGTGTTTGCGACATCCGCATCCCCGCATCCCCAGCCTAGCTTGCTTCCACCTGCTCCGGCAGTTTGGCGAGAATCCCGTTCACCCAGGGTATGGCGATATCCTCGGGCTCGTCGCCTGCCGATGCGTCGTGAAGCCCGCGCTCGCCAATCTGGTTGGCGCCGAACCCGGTCAAAAGATCGGCCAGTCGCTGGCTTCCCATGTTGAAGGTTTCGGCATAGCCCATGTCGCCGAGGCCGAAGATGGCGAAGTTCAGCGCCGAGAGGTCAGGCTTGGCATCATTCAGGTCTTCGACGAAATCGGTCGCCGAGTCGGGAAGTTCCCCGCGTCCGGTTGTCGAGGATATGAACACGTAGAACGACCCGTCATACAGATCGTCGAGCGCCAGATGCATGATGTCCGTGACGCTGACATCATGCGTGGCCGACAGTTCATCCTCGAGATCCTCGGCAAGCCCCTGCGAGGTGCCGAGAATGGTGGCATAGGTGATGTTGATCTTCATATCGGTCTACCAATCGCTCCTGTTGCGCTTGCCCCGGCAGTCCTCACAGGTGGCCCTGGCTTGCTGCAGACACGCTCACGCCATGTGCAGCTTCACATATTCGAAATCACCAGCCTGATTGTTGATGCCGACCTTCGGCGGCGCGATCCAGCTGGCATACTGCCCCGGCTCATAGCACGGCTTCATCAGTGACTGGATGAATTCGCCATCGGCCTTTGTCGGAAGCCAATCGGCGACCTGCGAATTCCAGCTGTCGCTGCTGATGATGTTGCCCTGCGGATCGACGCTGACATTCGCGAACACACCGATGTTGCGGTTGAAACCCTCATGCGGAAGCCTGAATTCGAAATCGACATTCTTGCGCTTCATGATCTTGTTCCAACGGTTCAGGCCGCCCGAGGCATCCTTCACATAGTCGTCGCGAAGCCGCATGTTGATGGCGTTAAGAGCCGGCATCTGCTCGGTGATGATTTGGTCGTCCCTGACCATCTTCACGTCATAGGTGTCCCGTTGAAGCTGATGGTCGTCATCGAGCCTGTGTTCCATGTAACGGCCCTTGATGCCGGCATTGAAGGCGTTGGCGGCGTTTGTCGACACTTCGTTTCCGAACAGGTCAAGCGACAGCGAATAATGCAGGTTCAGCTTTTTCTGAATGGTCGGCAGATCGATGACGCCGAGATCGCGGATGCGGTTCATGTCATGGGGATCGGTGATGCCGGCCGCGGTCATGGCATCCACTGTCGCCTGGATGGTGCGACCGACACCCGTCTCGCCCACGAACATGTGGTGTGCTTCCTCGGTCAGCATGAAACGACAGGTACGGCTCAGCGGGTCGAACCCGGACTGCGCAAGGCTTTCAAGCTGCATCTTGCCGTCACGGTCGGTGAAGTAGGTGAACATGAAGAAGGACAGCCAGTCCGGCGTCTCTTCATTGAAGGCCCCAAGCATGCGCGGCGCTTCATCGGAGCCGGAACTCCGCTTCAGAAGCAGGTCCGCCTCCTCACGCCCGTCGGCGCCGAAATATTTCTGAAGCAGGTAGACCATCGCCCAGAGATGGCGGCCCTCCTCGACATTGACCTGGAACAGGTTGCGCATGTCATAGAGAGACGGGGCGGTCAGACCAAGGAAACGTTGCTGCTCGACCGACCCCGGCTCGGTATCACCCTGGATCACGATCAGGCGGCGCAACATGGCGCGGTATTCGCCGGGAACTTCCTGCCACGCCATTTCGCCGGCATGCTCACCGCACGGTATACGCCGATCCTCGACCTGCGGCGCGAGAAGGATGCCCCACCGGTATTCCGGCATCTTCACATAGTCGAACTTGGCCCATCCGCCGGTCTCGACCCCGATTGCCGTGCGAAGATAGACTTCGGCATCCTGGAACTGCTGCGGAATCAGCCTGGTCCACCAGTCGATATAGCCCGGGTGCCATTTCTCGAGTGCCTTCAGGACCCGGCGGTCCGAGGACAGGTTGACGTTGTTCGGAATCTTCGTGTCGTAACTGACATTCATCACATTTTGCATCGTTCACACCTCGTAAATCAGCCGCGCCGTCAGACGCGTTCCATCCTGTATTTGCCGCGCACGCCTGTTCCGTAGCGCTGCAAGGCCCCCTCTTCACCAGCGGCGTTCGGCCGCTGGAAGATCCAGTTCTGCCAGGCGGTAAGCCGCCCGAAAATTCGGGTTTCCATGGTTTCAGGCCCGGCGAAGCGAAGGTTCGCCTCCATGCCTGTCATGGCGTCGGGAGAAAAGCTGGCACGCTCCTCGACAAAGATCCGCAGCTCGTCTTCCCAGTCCACATCGTCATAGGCAAAGGTGACAAGACCATGATCGCGCGCCGCCTCGGCCTCAAGCACGGTTCCGACCGACGCCTCGGCCGCGGCGAGGCTGCCGGGCTCTCCGAGGAAGCGGGTCGCCAGCCTGCTGATCCCGTTTGCCATCGGGAAGGTACCGAAATTCGCCGGTGACAGCGTGATCGTCGCCAAAGGCCTGTTGTCGCCCTCGAACTCGTCTTCCATCATGTAGCTGCGGTCGACGGCGAACAGCAGTTCGGCGAGGAGTCCCGCAAAGCAGGATCCGTGTTCGACAAGGCCGGCAAGAGAGCGTGACGTGACATCGACCCGCTTCAGTAGCCGCTTCCAGAAGCACAGCACCTCGTTTGCGAGCCAGTGGTCGGCATTGTCGCGAAGCAACGACTCATGCGACAGCACCTTTTCGGGGTCGCCCTGGCTGCGGAACAGCAGCAGCCCGATCTCGCGCTCGTTCAGCCGCAGATGAAGAATGGCATTGTCGAGTTCGCGCGCCAGCCGCAAGAGATAGGCGTCGGCACCCTGCGCGGTGAAGGCGTCCATGTCCGTCGGCGCGTCCTCGCTCGGACCGTGAATGGTGATCGTCGCCGCGCCAAGGCCGCGGTCAATCGCAACCTCGACGGTGCTGTAGCTGACTGAACCGTCGTCGCTGACGTCTCTGCATAGCGGCGTCAGTTCGATACCCTTTTCAGAATGCCCGGAACTGGCTGCGGCGAATTCGGCGGCGCGCGCCGCCACCGTCTCGTCGAATTTCGAATTCGGGACGATCTCGTCGACAAGCCGCCAGTCGAGGGCGCGCTGGCCACGCACCCCTTCCTCCATGGCACAGAACACATCGCACAGGTCGCGCCGGACCTGTCGCTTGTCGGTCAGCCGCGTGAGGCCGCCGGTTCCCGGTAACACCGCCAGAAGCGGCACCTCGGGAAGCGCCACCGTGGACGAGCCGTCCTCGACAAGCATGATGTGGTTGCAGGCCAGCGCCAGCTCGTATCCGCCGCCGGCACAGGCACCGCGCACGGCGGCAATATATTTCTGCCCGGAATCGGCCTCAGCGGCCTCCATGGCGTTTCGCGTTTCATTGGTGAATTTGCAGAAATTCACCTTGTGGGCATGTTCAGCGCCCGCCAGCATCCTGATATTGGCGCCGGCGCAGAAGACGCGCTCTTTCCCCGACGAAAGAACGACGACACGCACCTCCGGATGTTCAAAACGCATTCTCTGGACGATGTCGGCAAGTTCGATGTCGACGCCGAGATCATAGGAGTTGAGTTTCAGTTCGTATCCGTCGAACAACCCGCCCGTCTCGTCAACATCCATCACCACGCGGGCCACGTCGCCTTCATAGGACACGCGCCAGTGACGATAGCGCGACGGCTCGGTCTGGAATTCGATCATGTCGGTCATCGTCGCCCTCCTGCGATTGGCCACTGTGACCCAACACGGAAGCGCAAGTCAAAAAATTAATGCATTATCATGCATAAAATTTCGAATTTTTTGGAGATTTTGGTCCATACTTATCAATTTAGTGCAATATATTGCATAATTTTACCATCAGGCATTGATCTGGCGAAGGCGCTCACAGAATGAGGCGATGCCGTCGAGGGTTGCCTCCGTCTGGTCGAAATGCGGCGCGTGGCGGCAGGACGGCAGCATCATGACATCGACCGGCGCGTAGCAGCGATCGGCCACCTCATCGACCTGCGCGACGCTGCCATACTGGTCATCCTCGCCCTGCACGACAAGAACCGGCACACGGACGTAGTCAAGACAGTCGGACACGTTCCAGTCACGGAATTCGGGATGAAGCCAGCTGTCATTCCAGCCCCGGAAACAATTGTCCGGATCGCGGTGGTATTTTCCAAGCCGCACACGCAGATCACCGCCGTCATAGGCCGTCCTGGCCTCGGCGATCGACGCCAGCCCCTCCGGTTCGGTGAAGAAATGCGGCGCCATCAGGACCACACCCCACAGCCGCCTGTCCTCGACACTTCCGGCATGAATGGCGGCGATTGTCGCGCCGTCGCTGTGACCGACAAGAACAACCGCCGGCGCCGCCAGCGCATCGAGCACCGGCGCCAGGGTATCGGCAGCCTCGCGGGTCATGTAATCAAGCGGCCATGGCAGCGGCTTCGGATCGGACTGACCATATCCGGGGCGCGAGAAAGCGAAGACACCGCAGCCGGTCGCCCGGGCGAGCTGTTCCGGAAAGTCGCGCCAGAGCGCGACGCATCCAAGCCCCTCATGGAGCAGAACGATCGTCGGCGCGGCATCCGGCGATCCGGCCTTGCCGGTCCCGGGAGCGGGTCCCCACATGCCATATTCGATCCGATTTCCGTCAACCTCCAAAAACCCGGAGGCGCCATCCCGCCAGGCAAGACCTGCCATCATGCCTCCTCGCGAAGCTTGAACCGCTGAATTTTTCCCGTTGCCGTTTTCGGAAGATCGTCGACGATTTCAACCCAGCGCGGATATTTCCACTTGCCGATATCCGCCTGGACATGCGTCTTGATGGCCTCGCCGATGCCGTCTGCGTCGACATCGCCCTTCAGCACCACGAACGCCTTCGGCTTCAAGAGCCCGTCATCGTCGGTGGCGGGAACCACGGCGGCCTCGATAACGTCGTCATGCGCGGCTATCGACTGTTCGACTTCGAAGGGGGAGACCCAGATCCCCGACACCTTGAACATGTCGTCGGTGCGCCCGCAATAGACCAGCCGTCCGTCCTTGCGGCGTTCGTATTTGTCGCCGGTGCGGGTCCAGACGCCCTCGAAGGTGGCGCGGCTCTTGTCTCGCTGGTTCCAATATCCGTCAGCGGCGGAGTCGCCAGCGACCAGCAGTTCGCCGATCTCGCCGACCCCGACTTCACCTCCAGCCTCATCGACAAGCCGGATTTCATAGCCCGGAACGGCCACGCCGCTGGTTCCATAAACGACGTCACCTTCGCGGTTCGACAGGAAGATATGCAGCATCTCGGTCGACCCGACACCGTCGAGGATGTCGACACCGGCCCTGGCAAGCCAGCCTTCGCCGACGGCCGACGGAAGCGCTTCGCCCGCAGAAATGCAAAGTCGCAGCGCCGACTCGATCCGGTCATCGCCGTCACGGGCCGCCAGCATGGCCGAGAACAGTGTCGGCACACCGCAGAACAGGGTCGGGCGTTCGTCGGTCAGGATTTCCAGCACCCCGTCCGGCGTGGGCCTTCCGGCAAGCAACAGCGTCGTGGCGCCGACCGACATCGGGAAGGTCATGGCGTTGCCAAGACCGTAGGCAAAGAAGATCTTTGCCGCCGAATAGACAAGGTCATCCTCGCGAATCCCCAGCACCTTGCTGCCATAGGTATCTGCGGTGGCACGAAGGCTGCCATGAACGTGAGTGACGCCCTTTGGCTGGCCGGTGGACCCGGATGAATAGAGCCAGAAGGCAACCTCGTCCGGCAGAACGTCAACCGTCTGCGCTGGTGCGTGGCCCTTGATGAATGTCTCGAAAGTGATGCTGCCCTCGGGAGCATCGCCGCCAATCACGACAACGGTGCGCAGGTAGGGGTTGTCGGCAAGAATGTCGGCAACAACGGGATAGAGCGGCGCCGAGACGAACAGCGCCGTCGCGCGGCTGTCACGCAGGATGCTGTCATAGATCGACGCCGACAGCAGCGTGTTCACCGGCACAGCAACGACGCCGGCTTTCAGCGCGCCCCAGAAAAGCTGCGGATATTCGATGGTGTCGAGACACAGCATCGCCGCCCGCGACTCGCGCCGGATGCCGGCGGCCGCGAAAGCCCCGGCTATGCGCGACGACGCCTCGGAAAGTTCGCCGTAGGTCTGGCTTCTCCTTGCGCCATCGACTTCGCGGAAGGCCAATTTCCCGGCCCGGCCCACCGCGATATGCGAGTCGACAAAATAGGTGGCCGCATTGCCATGCGCGGATTCTGCTGCGCTCATTGTTTCCTCCTCCCTTCATGTCCGCCGGACCGTCTCGCGGGTCCGTCGCCGGACTCATCTTCCGGTAAATTCGATGGCACCATCCGGTAAAAAATATAGTATGTGCGCCGCGCCGCCGGAGACTGTCGGGTGATGATCGCTCGCCGGCGGATAGACATACCAGGCATCGCGGCCACCATCGAAGGCAGGCGCACCTTCAAGCGGGAACATCACGCCAATCTCGCCCGAGACGTGAATGTGATGCGGTCCGCGAATGTCAGCCATATGAACGACATCAACGCTGAAATGTCCGGCTTCCCGACCCGGTTTGACAGGCCGGCCGAATTTGATGCCGCCGACCTCACGCGCGAGAAGCCATCCCTCGCTTTCGCCGGCATGGATCAACCTGCCGAGCGAGTCGTGCATCTCGGAACCGTAGCCGAAGGCATCATTGAGGTCGGCCGCCAGCGCCGCATCTAGATCGCGGTCACCGACAAAGAACGCCACCTGCTGAACAAGCTGGCCGAATTCCGTGCGCGCATCCATCCCGTGTCACCCCCTTCCGAGCTTCTCGTTCTCCAGTTTCACACGCCGAGATAGCGTGAGGTCAATTGCGGGTCGGCGCGAAGCGCGGCGCTGTCGCCCTGCCAGACCACCCGGCCCTTTTCGAGAATGCAGTGATGATCGGCCAGGCGTGCCAGTGCGCCGATGTTCTTGTCGATGACCAGGATCGACTGTCCTGCCGCCTTCAGCATGGCGAGGCAGTCCCATATCTGCTGGCGTATGATGGGCGCCAGCCCTTCGGTCGCCTCGTCAAGGATCAGCAACCTCGGATTCGTCATAAGGGCGCGGCCGATGGCCAGCATCTGCTGCTCACCGCCCGACAGGTTGTTGCCGGCATGGCCAAGCCGTTCGCGAAGCCTGGGAAACAGGTCGAGGACCGTGTCCATTGTCCACAAGGTCTCGCCATCGCGCGCCGGCCGGTGAAATGTGCTGAGATTTTCGACCACGGTGAGGTTGGAAAAGATCTGCCTGCCTTCGGGAACAAGCCCGATACCGGCGCGCGCCAGCTCGAAGGACTCGCGCCCGGGCGTGGCATCGCCGAAGCGGTCAATGGAGCCGCCGCGCAGCGGCAGCTGGCCCATGATGGTGCGCACTGTGGTGGTTTTCCCCATGCCGTTGCGCCCCATCAATGACACGCAGGCACCGGCCTCGATCGCGAAGGACACGCCGAACAGCACCTGCGCGCTGCCATACCCGGCCTCCACCTCATGCAACCTAAGCATGGTCGTCGCTCCCGAGATAGGCCTCGCGAACCGCTTTGTCAGCGCTGATGACATCCGGCGCGCCGGAGGCAATGATTTCGCCCTCGACAAGCACGGTAACCCGGTCGGCAAGCCGGAACACCGCATCCATGTCATGCTCGATCAGCAGAATGCCCGCGCGTGACCGCAGGCCGTCGATGATCTCGATCATATGCTGTGTTTCTTCGGAACCGGCACCGGCCATCGGCTCGTCGAGAAGCAGCAGGGCAGG
>CEUV01028998.1_pt1 | contig 16328 bp, 14 predicted proteins | sample 356401 | NCBI WGS metagenome assembly CEUV01 (sample SAMEA2622710, study PRJEB7988) | marine metagenome | isolation source: saline water (ENVO:00002010), including
AATAATAGTTTTCATGAGCTATGATATGGATCTAAGAAAGGAATTTCTAATACTCTACAGAAAATTTAAAATTAATTGAACTAATTGATCGAAGTTGTTATTTTATCAATCATACAACAATGAAGATAAAAAAAGGGCTTTCAATTGAAAGCCCTTTTGTGTTGGTAAGGTTGACAGCCTACTATAGACTATTAACGTGCTTCGCTAATTTTGATTTTAGGTTAGCCGCTTTATTATTGTGGATGATGTTACGCTTTGTTAACTTATCCAACATTGATTCTACCTCTGGTAAAAACTTAGCTGCTTCCTTCTTGTCAGACATAGCTCTTAACTTTCTAACAGCATTACGAGCTGTTTTGTGGTAATAGCTGTTTGCAGCGTTTCTTTTCGCTGTTTGTCTGATTCTTTTCTTTGCTGACTTGTGATTAGCCATATTTGTTGTTTATTTTCTGTTCAAAATTGGAGCGCAAATGTATAAATTTTTATCCAAATACAATAGTAAATACTATTTGGTTTTTTTGGCACGAGTCATTTCTCTTTTTCCGGGAGGTCCTTCTAAGCTTTCAATCTCAAAACCAACTGCCTTTAAAGCACGTTTCACAGACCCTTTTGCACAATAAGTCACTAAAACAGCACCTGCATTCATTGCACTGAAAATTTTGGTAAATATATCTTCGGTCCACAATTCCGGTTGCACTCTAGGTGCAAACGCATCATAGTAGACAAGGTCAAAAGTATTTTGAAACACAACATTTTGAATGGTAGATTCTATTTTCTGAAGTTTAAAACACTGACCTATCATGTGTGTATCAGTCCAACTACACTGGTGCATTTGTTGAAAAAAAGCTTCTTCATTTTCCAAGCCTGTTAATCCTATGTACCCCATTTCGTTTACTAAATCAAGATTTACTGGATATGCCTCCAATGCTGTATAAGTGATTTCTTTGTGCAATTTTCGATTTTCCAAACATGTTAAAAACGCATTAAGACCCGTTCCAAAACCCATTTCTAAAATAGAAATTTTTGTTTTAGATATTGATTTCAGTCCATGCTTAACAAAAACATGTTTAGCTTCAGAAAGTGCCCCATGAATAGAATGGTAATGCTCTTCTAAATCTGGAATGTATAAAGTCTTACTTCCATCGGCTGTTTCTACTAATTCTTTTTTCACAGCACAAAAATACACATTTGAATAAGTAAGATTTTAATGAACAACTACCACTCTTATTTTCATATATTTACGAAAACAAAAAGTAAATCTTATGAGAAAATATCTAATAATTATTCTGACAGGAATACTACTTTCTCCATTTAACTCAAAGGCTACACATTTAATGGGAGGTGAAATTACCATACAACACTTATTCGGCAGTGATTATGCTATTGTTGCTACAGCGTATAGAGACACCGTTGGAATTTCAATGGCGTTTAATCTGCCAATAACAATTACAAACCAAACCACTGGCTGGGACACTGTTTTAAATGTTTCTCACGACACTATTATATCAGGAAACCTTGTTCCTTTAATTCCATACGGAACAGAGATTTATATTTTTGCCGACACATTCTCCTTCCCTTCTCCAGGACAGTACACCGTTGATTGGGAAAACTGCTGCCGTAACCATGCAATTGTCAATTTAGCAAGCCCAGGTTCTGAAAACATGTTCTTACATGCAGAAGTAATGATAGACTCAACAAACAACTCTACTCCTTACTTTTTAGCACCACCAATCACTTACCTTCCGGTAAACACTCCATGGACTTATAATCCACTACCATTTGACCCAAATGGAGATTCGTTAGTATGGAGTTTGGACACACCTCATACAAGTTATGGCATTCAATGTTCAGGATATGTATTACCAGAAGACACAAGCGGGCTCGGAACATTTAGTATTGACCCAGTTACTGGAGATATTAACTGGACTGCTAGTTTCATCGGAAACTATGTTACTACCGTTCTTGTAGAAGAGTACAGAAATGGAATTAAAATAGGTGAAATCAGAAGAGATATGCAACTCATTGTTATACCTGCTTGGAGTGCATTGTCTGTATTTACAAATATCAACACAGTACCAACTAATACTGCAGGATATCCTTATGTAACAATAGCTCCTAACCAAAACTATCAATTAGGTTTACTTGCAAGTGACCCAGATATAAATGATGTAGTATTTATTGAAGCTTTTGGTGAGCCAATTATTAACTATGGAGCTAACTTTAGCTACACGAACACTGGCAACGGAAACGAAGTTGAAGGTGTTTTTGATTGGACTCCTGATGCAAGCATGATTAGAAGTAAACCATATATCATGGTATTTAGAGTTTCTGATAATTTATTTGCCACAGACCAATCTATACTCTTCGAAGTATCAGCATCTGCTACAAGTATATTTGACACTGAAGAAACAAACATAGGACACATTTATCCAAACCCTGCTACTCATCAATTTATTATTCCAATAAACATGGAAAGTGAGAAAACCATCAACATTGAAATTTATAATATTATGGGTAATAAAGTACTAGCATTTACTCCACGAAAAATGCAAACTGGAAACCACTTAGTGATGTGTGATTTAGATTTAAGTAGGGGACAATATTTCGTTTCAATTAAATCTGAACACGAAACACTTAGCACTCAAAAATTCATCGTTGTAAAATAACATCAATTACTAGATAAAAAGGGGAGCCGTATGGTTCCCCTTTTTTTATGTAAATTCGCACTCCAAACAATTCTCACTATGGCTAAAAGCATTCTCAATAAAAAATCACTTACATTTTTAGAAAATTACATCAACAATCCTTCACCCACAGGTTTTGAAAGCGAAGGTCAAAAAATTTGGCTAGATTATATTAAACCATATATTGACGACTATTTTGTAGACACCTATGGAACTGTTGTTGGAGTTGTCAACCCTGAAGCTAAATACAAAGTAGTAATTGAAGCACATGCCGATGAAATTTCTTGGTTTGTACACTACATTACAAAAGAAGGGTTTATATACCTTAGAAGAAATGGTGGAAGCGACCATCAAATAGCCCCGTCTAAAAGAGTTAACATACATACTAAAAAAGGGATTGTAAAAGCTGTGTTTGGATGGCCTGCTATTCATACAAGACATGGTGGAGAAGAGAAATCTCCTAAACTTGACAACATCTTTTTAGATTGCGGATGTACTTCAAAAGAAGAAGTAGAAAAATTAGGAGTACATGTTGGCTGCGTGATTACTTACGAAGATGAATTCATGGTCTTAAATAAAAACTTTTATGTGGGTCGCGCATTAGACAACCGAATTGGAGGATTTATGATTGCAGAAGTAGCTCGCCTACTAAAAGAAAATAAAAAGAAACTTCCTTTTGGACTTTACATCACTAACTCAGTACAAGAAGAGGTAGGTTTAAGAGGTGCTCAAATGATTACAGAGACTATCAAACCGAATGTTGCTATTGTAACAGATGTTTGTCATGATACGCAAACACCTATGATTAATAAAATTAAGCAAGGTGATTTGTTTGCTGGAAAAGGACCCGTACTTACCTATGGACCTGCTGTTCAAAACAATTTATTAGAGCTGCTAATAGATACTGCTGAAAGTAAGAAAATTCCATTCCAAAGAGCAGCAGCTTCTAGAGCTACAGGAACAGATACAGACGCCTTTGCATATTCTACAGGAGGTGTTGCTTCAGCGCTTATTTCTTTACCATTACGCTATATGCATACAACAGTAGAAAGTGTACATAAAGATGATGTAGAAAATGTGATTAAGCTAATATACGAAGCATTATTAAAAATTGAAAACGGTCACGATTTTAGTTATTTGAAATAAGCCTCCAATGAAAATCACTAAAACTCAAAACTCTCGTTTAGCAAATACAGATTTCAATAAATTGGAATTTGGAAGAACTTTTAGTGATCATATGTTAATGTGTAAGTTTCAAGATGGTCAGTGGCAAGAAGCTGAAATCTTACCATATCAACCATTATCTTTTGCTCCAGGAACACATGTTTTTCATTATGGACAAGCCATCTTTGAAGGAATGAAAGCCTTTAAAAACGAACAAGGACAAACACTCTTGTTTCGTCCTGAAGCAAACATGAATCGTTTAAACCAATCAGCAAACAGGTTATGCATGCCGTCTATCCCATCATCTATCTTCATGGATGGCTTAAAAAGTTTACTAATGCTAGATGAACAATGGATTCCTGAAGGCAATACGAAATCGCTCTACATTCGACCATTTATGATATCAAATAGTGAATTCATTAGAGCTACTCCAGCTGATGAGTTCATCTTTTTCATCATCACATCACCTAGCGCTTCTTACTATTCTGGAGAAGTCCATTTAAAAGTGGAAGAGAAATTTGTAAGATCTGTAGAAGGAGGTACTGGATTTGCCAAAGCTGCAGGAAATTATGCAGCGGCCTTTGCACCCACCAAAAATGCACAGCAAGCAGGATTTACACAAGTAGTTTGGACAGATGCTTTCGAGCATAAATACATTGAAGAGTCGGGTACGATGAACATTATGTTCCGTATCAATAATACTTTGATAACTCCTGCTTTAAGCGAAAGTATTTTGGCAGGAATTACTAGGGACAGTATTTTAAAAATAGCAAAAGAAAAAGGAATTTCTGTAGAAGAGCGTAAAATCGCTATCACAGAAATAATGGAAGCACATCAAAACGGTACTTTACAAGAAGCTTTTGGGGTGGGTACAGCAGTAACCGTAAACCCTATTAACTCAATTACTTTTAGAGAAGAAAAAATCGAAATCAAAGCAGTGGGCAATAGTTACGCACATCAATTAAAAACAGAATTACAAAACATCCAACATGGAGTTTGTCCAGACATATACAACTGGATAGTTACTGTTTAAACAGCATCTTAAAATGCTGAATGCCAGCTTCCTCAAAAGGCACTCCTTCTTTTTCAAAACCAAATTTTTGATAAAAATCTACGACTTGAATTTGCGCATGAAGATAAATAGGTTTGGAATGTTTTTGAACTTCTTCAATCACTTGATCAAGCAAATATTTACCAATCCCTTCTCCCCTGTAAGTTGGAAGAACAGCAAATCGTTCTAATTTAATTCCATTGGGTGTAAAACGCCAACGAGTTGTGGCAACTGCCTTACTGTCTACAGTAACTAAATAATGTTGAGAAACCTCCTCAAAAGCATCATATTCATCCAAAACATTAACCCCTTGTTCTTGCACAAAAACGGCTGTTCTTATTTGTTGTGCTAACACAAAATCGACATCAGAAGCTTTTATTTTACGTAAGCTCCACATGCCTTTCTAAAATAGCTTTAATATCTGGCTTAAAGTACAAATTACTCTTCATCACTTTGCCATCTTCTCTAAAAATGGGCTTGCCATCTTTATCTAATTTGGACATATTAGAGCGTTGTATTTCATTAAAAACATCCTCCATCACATCTTGCAAGCCATGCTTTAAAACAGAACCACACCATATATACAACAGGTCACCTAAAGCATCTGCTATCTCAACCAAATCCCCATCTTTACAAGCCTGTAAATACTCTTCATTTTCTTCATGCATCAGTCTATGCCTTAACAAATAAGTCTCCTCTTTTACATTTGCCACAGGAGCATCTTCATTGCCAATTAAAAAAACTTCATGGAACTTTCTTACTTTATCTATTTTGTCTTGCATTTTATTTGATTTTGATGAGCAGTAAATATAGTCGAGTTTTTGTTTAATTTTGTGCTTCACTAAAAAATAAATCAATGAAAAAAATAGCTTTTATTATTGTTTTAGCCATTGGCTTTTCATCTTTTACAAGTGTACATACTGATAACTTTAAAATTGACACTCAAAAAAGTAATGTTAAATGGGTGGGGAGTAAAATTTCTGGAGCTAGCCATGAAGGAAATATATCGATTACAGAAGGAATAATAAGTATCAATAATGGTAAAATGGTGGATGCAGAATTTATTGTTGACTTAAACACTATTACTTGCACTGACCTGAAAGGAGAAAAAGCAGCGTATTTAGTCGATCACCTTAAAAATGAAGACTTTTTTGATGTTCCAAACCATCCTCAAGCTCGACTAAAACTTATTAAAGCATCTAAAACAGAAACAGGATATAGCATCAGTGCAGCTTTGACAATAAAAGACAAAACACAACCTATTGTTTTTGATGTTGAATGGACGCTAAGAGGTACCGCTGCCTTAGCAAGTGGAAAACTCATATTCGATCGCACAAAATTCGATATTACGTATGGTTCTGGTAGCTTTTTTGAAGATCTCGCAGACAGAGCAATCAACGATGAAGTATCGCTAGAATTTCGCGTAATGTTAAACCTTGAAGATAATGGAAAACATAACTAATGGGCATTGGATTTTTGCTGCAATTTTCGCTATTTCGTTTGTAGGATTTATTGTTTGGTCCTATCGAAAAGATTTGCAACTACATAAAGTTCACTACAAAGGAAGTAGTTTATTTTTACTAGGCTTAATTGTATTAGCTTTCCTAATTTATGTATTCAGGGGATTTATGAAATAGATACAAAGTCACTTTCTCAGTGACTTTTGTTTTATCTAATTATTTGTAATTTAAACTCAATTTATAATATATATGAAAATATTTAAATTTTTCTTTTTTGCCATTTCAGGTTTTATTGCGCTATACATATTAGCCTGTGTATTTATGCCAAGTAATTTTGAGGTAAGCAGAGAAATTGAAATCAATACAAACCCTCTAATTGTATTCAATCAAATTAATGATTTTCATAATTGGAACAATTGGGATCCATGGGCTGAAATTGATTCTACCATTATTAACAAATTTGATAAAATTACAGAAGGAGAGGGTGCTTACAGAGAATGGACTGCAGAAAAATTAGGTAATGGAAACATGAAGATAACGAACAGTGTACTGCTTAAACAAATCGATTTTGAAATTTCTTTATCAGACTGGAGTACATTTTACGGAAAGTTCATATTTCAACCCACAAAGGCAGGTGTAAAAGTAAACTGGACTGACAAAGGTAATTTGCCATTTCTAGCAAGAGGGTGTGGTCCTATTTTTGATGCTATGATAGGTGCAGATTTTGAAAAAGGTCTCAAAAACTTGAAAGATTACTGCGAAAACCTTCCTGCTAGTACAGAGAATATGAAATTAGTAATATGGGAATCTCAACCATATGTATATATATTAGATAGTTGTAAGGTAAGCGATATCAACGTAAAGTTAGGAGAGATATATGAAGAAATTTATCTTACCCTAGCTACCCAAGGAATAATGCCAATTAGCCAACCTTTCGCTAAATATATAAACTTCCCTCACAAAGCGGGGGATGATAACAAAGTAATCCTTAAAGCAGGTGCCTTTTTAGAGGAAGAAATAGAAACTTTAGGAAGAATACAAATAGGAAACAGCACAAGCGGCAACACTTTACAAAGTAGTCATTTTGGAGTTTATGAAACAGTAAGTGTGACACATGATTTAATGAAAAAACATTGTAACGAAATTGGTTACACTATAAATGGAAGTGCTTACGAAATATATATTACAGACCCTAGTTTAGAGCCAAATCCTTCAAAATGGGAAACAAAGGTTATTTACGAATTAGTAAACTAGTTTTTACATATTCCTTCTGTACTGACCACCAACTTCAAATAGAGCTTTTGTAATTTGTCCTAAAGAACAATGTTTAGTTGCATCCATCAATATAGCAAAGATATTCTTATTTTGTATTGCTGCTTCTTGTAATTTATTTAAACTTTCTTTTGCCAAATCAAATTTATTTGAATGTAAGCTCTGAAGCATGCCAATTTGATATTCTTTCTCTTCAGTGGTTGCTCTAATAACCTCAGAAGGGGTAATAGTTGGAGATCCTTTTGAGTTTAAGAATGTATTCACTCCAATAATTGGATATTCTCCTGTATGTTTTAATGTTTCGTAATACAACGATTCCTCTTGAATCTTAGAGCGTTGGTACATGCTTTCCATGGCTCCTAACACTCCTCCTCTTTCGGTAATTCTATCGAATTCTGTTAGTACAGCTTCTTCTACTAAATCTGTTAATTCCTCAATAATAAATGCTCCTTGAATTGGATTTTCATTCTTAGCTAAACCAAGCTCTTTATTAATAATTAGTTGAATAGCCATAGCTCTACGTACTGACTCTTCAGTAGGTGTTGTAATCGCTTCATCATAAGCATTAGTATGTAAGGAGTTACAGTTATCATAAATTGCATACAAAGCTTGGAGCGTAGTGCGGATATCATTAAAGTCTATTTCTTGAGCGTGTAATGAACGACCAGAGGTTTGAATATGATATTTCAACATTTGAGCTCGCTCATTGGCTCCGTATTTATACTTCATCGCTTTTGCCCAAATTCTTCTAGCAACACGGCCAATCACTGCATATTCAGGATCTACCCCATTAGAAAAGAAAAACGATAGGTTTGGTCCAAATTTATTGATATCCATCCCTCTACTTAAATAGTACTCTACGTAAGTAAATCCGTTTGCTAAAGTGAATGCCAACTGAGAAATAGGGTTAGCTCCTGCTTCTGCAATATGATAACCTGAAATGGAAACAGAATAAAAGTTACGTACACCATTATCAATGAAGTATGACTGCACATCACCCATCATTCGTAAAGCAAATTCTGTAGAAAATATACACGTATTTTGTGCTTGGTCTTCCTTTAGGATATCTGCTTGAACAGTCCCTCTAACTTTTGTTAATGTTTCCGCTTTGATTTGATTGTAAACATCCGCTTGCAACACCTGATCTCCTGTAACACCTAAAAGCATCAACCCTAAACCATCATTTCCTTCAGGCAAATCTCCTTGATACTGTGGCCTTTCCTTTCCTTTATAGATGGTAGCGATTTTCTTTTCTATCTCTTTTTCTAAACCGTTTTCTCTGATATACTTTTCGCAGTTTTGGTCGATAGCTGCATTCATGAAATAGCCTAACAACATAGGTGCCGGACCGTTAATTGTCATAGATACAGATGTGGTTGGATGACTTAAATCAAAACCAGAGTATAATTTTTTAGCATCATCCAAACAACAAATAGAAACTCCTGAGTTTCCAATTTTACCATAAATATCCGGTCTGTAATCAGGATCATTTCCATACAGGGTAACAGAATCAAAAGCAGTAGATAAACGCTTTGCAGGCATTCCTAAACTGACATAATGAAATCGCTTGTTTGTTCTTTCTGGCCCACCTTCTCCCGCAAACATTCTAGTAGGATCTTCCCCTTCTCTTTTAAATGGAAACAAACCAGCTGTATATGGAAATCTACCAGGCACATTCTCTTGTAATTGCCAGTGTAGGACATCTCCCCACCCCTCATATTTTGGTAAGCAAATTTTTGGAATATCAGAATGCGACAATGACTTAGTATGTGTTTTTATTGCTAACTCTTTATCACGAACCTTAAATTTAAATACGGATGCTTTATAAGCCGATTGTAAATCACTCCAAGCATCAATAAGTTGTTTGTTTTTCGGATCTAAATCGACCAATTTTTGAGCATATGCTTCTTGCAATCCTTTCAATAATCTATCCTTGTCTTCTAAGTTAGATTTTTGAATTGTTTCCATCGATTTATGGATTCCATACAATTCTTGCGCTACTTCTTTTTGATTAATAGACCAATTATCGTAAGCACGATTGTTATCCGAAATTTCTGACAAATACCTAGATCTTTTAGGAGGGATTACAAAGATTTTTTCAGACATTTCTTTGGTAATTTCGAAAGAAGAAGATAGATCTGCTCCTGTTTTCTCTAATACCTTATCCATAATTGCTTTATACAAGGAGTTTACTCCAGGGTCATTAAACTGCGAAGCAATCGTCCCAAAAACAGGCATTTCATTTACATCTTGTGTAAACAGTTGATGATTGCGTTGATATTGTTTTTTGACATCACGTAAAGCATCTAATGAACCACGCTTATCAAATTTATTAATTGAAATAAGGTCGGCAAAATCCAGCATATCGATTTTTTCCAATTGTGTAGCTGCTCCATACTCAGGAGTCATTACATACAAAGAAGCATCTGAATGCTCTATAATCTCTGTATCTGACTGACCTATTCCAGAAGTTTCTAAAATAACTAAATCGTAATTCGCTGCCTTTAAAATATCTATAGCATCATTTACATGAGCCGATAATGCCAAGTTGGCTTGGCGTGTTGCTAAAGAGCGCATATACACTCTTTCACTTTTAATAGCATTCATACGAATTCTATCTCCCAGAAGTGCACCTCCTGTTTTTCTCTTAGAAGGATCAACAGAAACAATGGCTATTTTCTTATCTGAAAAATCAATTAAAAACCTTCGCACAAGCTCATCCACTAAAGATGACTTTCCAGCTCCTCCAGTTCCTGTAATCCCTAACACAGGAGTTTTAGATTTTGCTGCTAATTCTTTGATTTTCGCTAACTCCGATTTGGCTTTTTCCGGATAATTCTCAGCTGCTGAAATCAGATTTGCAATATTTTGCATATTCGATAAATCGTCAGAGCAACCTTCCACTTTCTTTCCTAAAGGAAAATCCGACTTCTCCACTAAATCATTAATCATCCCCTGTAAACCCATCGATCTACCATCATCCGGATGATAAATACGTGTGATTCCATAATCATGTAACTCTTCTATTTCTTCTGGTAGAATTGTGCCTCCTCCACCTGCAAAAATCTTAATATGACTCGCTTGTTTTTCTTTAAGTAAGTCAAACATATATTTCAAATACTCTGTATGGCCTCCTTGATAAGAGGTCATCGCAATTGCATTTGCATCCTCTTCAATTGCACAATTAACAACCTCTTCAACCGATCGGTCATGCCCTAAATGAATTACCTCACAACCTGTTGCCTGAATGATTCTACGCATGATATTGATTGCGGCATCATGTCCATCAAAAAGTGAGGCTGCTGTTACAATCCTTACTTTATTTGTTGGTTTATACGGAGGTATATATTCCATTGATTCCTTAGTTTTAACTATGCAAATATAAGGGATTATCGCCTTTAATTTTTGGCTAAATTTGTGAGTATAAAAATGAAAAAAAAGACCATCATACTAGGCGCAGGAATCAGCGGATTAAGTGCTGCTCATTTCTTATCAAAAAAAAGTGATGATTTTATCATTTTAGAAGAAAGTAATAAAGTTGGTGGCTGGATTAACTCTGAGATAATTGACGGATATACATGTGAAAACGGACCTAACACTGTGCTCTTAAATAACACTGCTTTTCTTGAACTTTTGAAAGATTTAAATCTGGATAAAGAGATTTGTAACCCTCAAGAAAGTGCTGCGGATAATCGATATGTACTTCATCAAAACAAATTACAAAAGATTCCTACTAATCTATGGGAGTTTTTTGTTTCTCCTTTACTGAAATTGAGCGATAAACTTATTTTATTATCCGAACCATTTGTTAAAAAGCACAAGACTAACACTAGTGTTGCCTCATTTTGTATAAACCGATTTGGAGTAGGATTATATGAACAATTGATTATTCCTTTTGTAACAGGTATTTACGCAGGAAATCCTGAAAAAATGAGTGTTAAACATGCACTCAAATCGCTTTGGGAAATGGAACAAAAGTATGGAAGTGTATTCAAGGGGTTTTTAAAAAAGCAAAAACTACAACAAAAGAACGATCTTCCCAAAGTTAAAATGTTTACTCTAAAAAAAGGATTAAGTCAATTAACAGATTCAATCGGAGAAAATTTAGAAAAAAAACTTTTTCTCAATACTAGAGTTATAAAAATTGAAAAAGTTAATTCTGTTTTTACAATACATACTAATAATGGGGTGTTTGAATGCGAACAAATTATATGCACACTTCCTGCTAATGTTACATCAAAACTAATAATGGATAATAGTCTTGTTGAAAAACTTCAAGATTTAGAATATGTACCTGTAGATGTTTTTCATTTTGGATTTAATAAAAATCAAATTAAAAATCAATTTGAAGGATTTGGATTGTTAACCAAAAAAACTGACGAAAAACACTTTTTGGGGATGCTTTTTAACAGTCAAATTTTTCCACATACCGCTCCAAAAGAAAAAGAACTTTTTACACTTATTGTTGGTGGAAGTCGTCAAGCAAAATTATGTCAAATGCAACCAAATGAATTACAGAAAATATTACTTAAAGAAGTATCTGAAATTCTTAGTGTGAAAGGAAATCCTAACTTTATCAAGCATGAAAGGTATAAAAAGGCAATACCTCAATATGGTTTAGACCATCAGGAGTTGGTGGAAGATGTTAAAAAATATCAAGTTGCTCACACTGGTTTTTATTTTTTGAGTAACTATATCGATGGCGTATCTGTCAGCGACCGTGTTTTGAAATCATATAAGTTAATCAATAATTTTTAATTTAGAACTCCTATTTATCAATAATATGAAGAAATTATATTTTTTATCAGCAGTCATTATTGTAATCATTGTTTTTGTACACCCAGATAAGAAGGTGAATTTTCATGATGGATTTAGAAAACCTAGCGAAGCGCCAGGTGGAAGAAAAGCATGGGATGCTAGCCGTCTAGTTGATCCGAGCACAGGAAAAATACCTTCAAACATTCGTTCTAAAGAGATGCGATTTGCTCAATCTCTTCCAAATGATTTTGGAAACAGTGGTCTAAATTGGGTTGCTGAAGGACCATACAATGTTGGAGGAAGAACAAGAGCTTTAGCAATAGATTGTACTGATGAAAACATCTTATTAGCAGGAGGAGCTTCAGGTGGCGTATGGCGTTCTGTAGATCAAGGGCAAAGTTGGGAAAAAATGACTAAGCATTTTCAATTACACAATGTCACTTGTATTGACCAAGATACTAGAATTGGAAAAGAACACATATGGTATCATGGAAGCGGAGAGTTAAGCGGCTCATCCGCTGGTGGAGGTGGATCCTATTTTGATGGTAACGGAATATACAAATCAGTAGATGGAGGCATAACTTGGGATTCGATACCTGTCACCGCTGACAATAATGCTGCTGGAAGCTTTAATCCATGGGATTTTATATGGAATATTGCCTTAGATCCTTCCAACAATACAGAAGATGAATTATACTGTGCAACTTATGGATCTATTCACCGATCTGTTGATGGAGGTCTAAGTTGGACTCAAATGCTTGGTGGAGGAAGTGCCTACTATAACAATGTTGAAGTAACGTCAAATGGAGTAGTTTACGCTACATTAAGCTCGGACGGCACTGACAAAGGAATTTGGCGATCAGTTGACGGATTAAGTTGGAACCGAATTCAACCAATTACATTCCCTCAAGTTTACGGAAGAGCTGCAATTGGCATCAATCCATCTAATGAAAATGAAATCTACTTCCTAATTGCCGAAACCGATGGAGCCGGACAATACACAAACACTTTCTTTAATGGAGAAACATGGACTTCCCTGTACAAGTACACATACTTATGCGGTGATGGAAGTGATACTTGTGGAGTTTGGGAAGATTTATCTGCAAATATACCTGCTAACCGACCAAGTACTTTTGACAATTTCAATGCTCAAGGTGGTTATGATTTGTTGGTGAAAGTGAAAACCGATGAACCCAATGTAGTATTCATTGGAGGAACTAATTTATGGAGGTCTACAGATGGATTTACGTCCGACACAAATACGGCACAAATTGGCGGATATTTTGAAGGATCTTTTCATGGACAAGGTAATTGGGATATTTATGACACACACCATCCTGACCAACATGATTTATTGTTTTTACCATCCAACCCTGATGTTATTTTAAGCGCAACAGACGGAGGGGTTTATAAATCGAATGATTGTAAGGCAACACCACATGTTTGGCAGCGACTAAATAACGGATACCAAACTACACAACTATATTCTGTTTCCATTAGTAAAGATCCCAACAATCCGGTCATCCTAGGTGGATTTCAAGACAACGGAAACTTTGTGAACTTTTCAGGAGACCCGCTATATGAATGGACCATGCCTTTTAATGGAGATGGTACCTACTCCGAAATTGCTGATAACAACGAAGATTTTTACATTCAGATTCAGCGAGGTGTACTTTATAAAATGAAACTGGATAACAGTGGAAATATTTTAGCCTTTAATAGGATGGACCCTGCTGACGCTGACACTGCTGATTTTCAGTTCATTAATCAAATATGTATGGTTCCTGACAATGATGACTACCTATATTTTCCTGAAGGAAATACTATATGGAGACAAAATGCCGCAAATAATTTTCCATATAACAATGATCATAACAGAATTATGGATGGATGGACTGAGCTTCAACCTTCATTTTTTGGAACAGATACCCTACAAGAAATTACTGCTATTGCAGCTACCTTGTTTTCTCACAACAAAGTGTACTATGGAACTAATGAAGGAAAACTATACAGGATAAACAACGCTAGTTTCACAAACCCTCCGCATACTGAAATTACACACAGCCTATTTCCAAATAATGGTCATATAACAAACATTTGCATAGATCCAATTAATCCGAATAAACTCATTGTTACTTTCTCCAATTACAATACAAATTCTGTTTTTTATTCTGAGGATGGAGGGTCTACCTGGGGTAATATTTCTGGAAATCTTGAAGAACCTAATGGATCTGGCTTTTATACAGGATCTGGTAACGGACCATCTTGTAGAGCTGCACAAATTTTATACGTCAACAACTCTCCAATTTACTTTATGGCAACAAGCACAGGGCTTTATGCTACTGACAGTTTAACACCTTACTTTACAGGATTTACTCAAAATTTAACAACAGAATGGAAACAAATAGGAACCGAAGAAATAGGAAATGTGGTAGTAGAAAGTATTAAGGTCAGACAGGATGACGGAAAGATTGTTGTTGGAACACATGGTACCGGTGTTTATTCGACTACTATTACTGATATTACTGATATTTTTCCAAGCTCATCTAATATTGCTAATATTGAACAAAATCAATTCAATATTTATCCTAACCCGTCTAACTCATTAGTTAATATAATTTGGGAAAACAGCTATAACAAATTACTTATCTTCAATTCACTTGGCAAAGAGGTAAAAAGCATGAAGATTACGAACCAATCAAAAATACAACTTTCTGTTGAAGATTGGTCGAAAGGAATATATTATATCACTTTAAAAAATGAAAAAGAAGAACAAACTCAAAAAATTATTGTTCAATAAAAAAACACGATAACTCGGGGCTTTTCTTTTTTTTTAAAATTCATAGGAAACTCCATTTATTACATGATAATTGAGTAGTGGTACTGCTTCCGCGGGCTGACTATCGAATGTGATATTGCCCGTAATTTTAAACTCAAACTGTTTATTGAGTGCTAGTTTCAAAGTTGTTTGCGAACTCATTCTATAATCGCTCCAATTCGTTAAAAGGGGTTGATAGTAATTCGTTGTACTTAGGCTAATATTCTCATTAACCTGAAAAGCAAAACTAAGGTAGTGGCTCAAACGAATTTGCACAAAAGGATCTGCATCTACAGGGTTTTCATACTCATTCATGGAGGAAAATCCCATCGCAAACTGCAATGAATCATTTTTAACCAATTGCCAACGAGTACCTACACCCATTAACATCCTAAACTGAATCTTTTGCGCTTTATCATATTGGTGCTGTGTAAAGCCTTCAAATCCTAGCTTCTTATTTTGATAGATGTATCTAAAATGCTGATATCCTTTATTCAGCCAATCTTCCTCTCCTTCTTTTTGTACAAAAGAAATGTCATTCAGTAACAAATAGGTATGATTCTCTTTACTGTATTGCAAGTGTACATTATTGTTAAACTGCAATATTTGAGCCGTGTTTTTAATAAGGTTTAAACCTAAATCAAAAGTCCCTACAAAACCCTCCTTATCGGCAGACAAACGCTTGTTTTCTACATTGATTATTTGTCCGAAAGAACAAAGTGGCAATAATATAAACAAGAGTATGTATCGCATTAGCTTAATGCAGCTATCTGCTCTTCTAAAACAGTAATTTTAGATAGTGCATCGGCTTGTTTTTTACGCTCTATAACAACAACTTGCTCCGGTGCATTGTTTACAAATCGTTCGTTTTTCAACTTCCCTTCTACCGATTTTAAAAACCCTTTAGTGTAATCCAATTCTTTTTGTAGTTTATCTATCTCTGCTTCTACATCAATACTGGCTGATCCTAAAGGAATAAAATACTCATTGGATTTTACTAAGAAAGAGAAAGCTTCTTCTATTTTTTCATCTACATAATTGATACTAGAAAGGTTACCTAGTTTAGCGATAACCGCATCGAAAGCAGTATTTAATGATGCATTTATTTTTACAGAAAAATC
>CEUV01056251.1_pt1 | contig 16323 bp, 11 predicted proteins | sample 356401 | NCBI WGS metagenome assembly CEUV01 (sample SAMEA2622710, study PRJEB7988) | marine metagenome | isolation source: saline water (ENVO:00002010), including
CACAGGATGCGTTCACCCACCTGCGGATTTTGCGTCCGCACGAATTCATCGAGCATGATGAACAGCGAAGCCGCACCCGTGTTGCCTCGGGTGTACAGGTTGGTCCACCACTTTTCTTCTGGAATGCCGACGCCCGCCGCATCGAGCATGTCGAGAATCTTCGGTCGGAAATGGTGCGAAGAGTAGTGACACAGGAAGTAATCGACCTCAGAGGGCGTGTTCAATCCCTCCTGCACCAGCCGAACGTAGCCGTCCACGCCCAAACGAACAATGTGGTCGAGCAGGCGCACTTCCTGGCGCAGCAGCAGCGCGCCTTCGCGCTCCGCGTCCGCGTACGTGTCGTAGTCCTGCCACGTGCGCTCCTCATCGGCCTTGCCGCTGGAGCCCACGCTCATGCAGGTGGGCAAGGCGTGCGCATGCGACCATCCCTTCATCCAGTCGATACGGAAGGACAAACCCTTGGGACGTGGTGATGTTTCCAAAAGCAAGGCTCCAGCGCCGTCGGACAGCATCCAACGCAGGAATTCTGTGTTGAAGTCCACCGTTTTCTTGGCGAAGGTGGATTCCGTGGCGGCCTCGTAGCGTTGTCGCTTGAGCAAACGCGAGGGCATCTCTGTGGCCACGACCAGTGCAGCATCGTGTTCATCGCACCGCAGCGCAAGCCAAGCGCCTTTCAACGCCATCATCGAAGAGGAACAAATGGACTGGGCGGTGAGGATTTCCACCTCAGCCATGCCAAGTCCGGCCTGAACAAAGGAAGCCAAACCAGGCACGGGGTGATCTCCTTGAGTCGATGCGACGGCCAGCATGCCCACCTGATGGATGGGTCGGAACGCCCGGTCCATGCATTCTTGGGCGGCCTGCACCGCCATTTCCGTGTTTGACACGGTGGTCCTTTGGTTGGCATCAATCCCGTAGTGGCGCGTTTGGATGCCGTTGGCTTTCTGAATCTGACCACGGAGACCTGAGGGTTGTCCGTTCACCGCACCCAGCACGGTCTCAACCTGATCGTTGGTGACGGCAGGTCCGGGAAGATGCCACCCTGTGGAGGTGATGTAGACCGTGTTCATGCGGCATTCCCCCACGGCAAGGTGGACACGCCGTTGTCACGCTCCCACTTCCAACAGCGGTAGATTTCCAACAGGTAAGGCAGCACGCCGAACACCAGCATGATCGCCATGTAACTGACCGCAAAATTGCCGTTCATGCCAAGAGATTCCTGGCGCCACTCGAGGGCCATGCCCCCCGCCCAATTTAGGGTGATGAAATCGACGAAGGTCTCCCAACGCCGCACGATGATGAGCAGGAGGATGAAGAACGGAAGGGTCGCGAGGTAACTGTGTGCATGCACTTCCCAGATGCTGATTTCACGCAAATCTTGAGCGTACTTCACATCGTAATGCGCCACAAGTTCGTGCGCAATGAACGCAAGGATGCACAAGATCAACACCAGCACGTTCACTTCGAAAAGGAGCCCAAGAAGGATGGGGATGCCAACTTGGACGCCCATGATCGCATGAACAAGAGCCTCGCGTAGCCCGGCCGTGGATTCGATGTTGGTGGCCCGGTGACAGAACCAATCAACGCCTCCGGCCACGACCCAAAGGGGTAACAAAACATACAGGAGAATGTTCAGCACCAGGGTCGACGCGTCCAACGTCGGGTCCATGACAAACCCTATGCCATGATGCCATAATAAGAACACCCCGAAGTGCACTATGCTTCAACCAAGCCAACCAAACCTGAAAGGGGTTCAGCCTGGGCATGCCACCCCGAAAGATGGACGGTGGGTGCGGGCAATGCCCCCGTTCCACGTGAAGCGACACCGCCCATCAGAGCGACGAGGCTGGAGAGCGAGGTGGGCGAAGGAAAGCCGTGCACATGCTCGTTCGGGGCCAGATACCACAGCACCTCGGGCACCTTGCCTCCGAACACCATTGGGGCTCCGATAACGATTGGATCCTGCAAATCGATGTACGAATCCTGCTGAGCCATGTGCCACACCTCGATGTCCTCGCCCAAGTCAGCGCCTTCCTTGATGGCCTTCACAAGGTCACTGAGCGCGTCTTTCAAGGCATCTCCTCGAAGATGGAGAAGATGATCCGTTGCGCCCAATCCCATCGCAGTCGTCACGTCGTTGAGGGTCCATCCAAGGATCATCGATGCCATGTGGGCATGAGAAGCATGACCTGCTATAAGCACGGAAATTCACCCCGAAGTCGACCTCAATTCGGACCATTGCGCGGCCAACACGCATGCCTCGAGACGCCTTCCTGCTTCGCTGTGTGAGAAACACCTGATTATAACTCACATTGCGTGCCAACGGGGACATGAAGAAATCCGCCGTGTATGTGCTCATCGTTCTCCTGATGGCGTCAACCCTCCCCCTGCCCGCCAGCGCCGACTCGACGCAAGACATCCCTGCCAACGCTGCAGCGACCGGCATCCACGACTCGCTTGTGGCCGCCTTGACGCATGCCGATTTGGTCACCACGCTCCAAGGAACTGGCCCCTTCACGGTCTTCGCACCGACGGACACCGCCTTTGCGGAAGCGGGCATCGACCTCAGCACCTTTGACACGCCTGAGGAGAACGCAACGCTCACCTCGATCCTTCTCCATCACGTGGTGTCCGGAGAGGTGCCCTCAAGCGCCCTCAGCAACGGCATGTTCGCGACCACGGTCAACGGCGATCGCGTCCAGTTCGGCGTCGATGCCAACGGCGTCACCGTCAGCAACGCCAACGTCACCATGCCCGACGTTCAGGCCTCGAACGGCATCATCCACGTCATCGACAAAGTGTTGATGCCACCTGTGGACATCCCCACCACCGCCCAATCCACGGGCATCCACGACAGCTTGGTGGCGGCCGTGATTCAGGCTGAGCTGCTGGCGACCCTCCAGGGGCCCGGGCCCTTCACGGTCTTCGCGCCGACCGACCAAGCCTTTGCTGACGCAGGCATCGACCTGGCCGATTTCACCACCCCTGAAGGCAAGGCCACCTTGAGCGACATCCTCCTCTACCACGTCGTCAGCGCTGACGTGCCCGCGGCCAACGTCACGGAGTGCATGACCGCGGATGCCGCCAACGGCCAACCTCTTTCCTTCACCGTGGCCGGTGGCGTGATGGTCAACGACGCCAACGTCGTGTTGACGGACGTCATCTCGACGAACGGTTTGATCCACGTCATTGACAAGGTCCTGATGCCGACCGACACACCAAACGACATCCCAAGGACGGCACAGTGCACCGGACTGCACAACTCCTTGGTGGCCGGCGTGATTCAGGCAGAGTTGCTGGAAACCCTGCAAGGCGATGGGCCCTTCACCGTCTTCGCACCAACCGACCAAGCCTTCGCCGACGCGGGCATCAACTTGGCTGATCTCGACACACCTGAAGGCAAGGCCACCTTGAGCGACATCCTCCTCTACCACGTCGTCGAAGGCGATGTGCCTGCCGCGAACGTGACCGAGTGCATGACCGCCAACGCGGCCAACGGCCAGCCCCTCGCGTTCACCGTGGCCGGTGGCGTGATGGTCAACGACGCCACCGTGACCCTCCCTGATGTGCCCACCAGCAACGGCATCATCCACGTCATCGACAAGGTGCTCACGCCCACGGACACGCCCAACGACATCCCACGTGCGGCCTCCTGCACGGGCATCCACAACAGCCTCGTGTCCGCGGTCGTCCAAGCCGAACTGCTCGAAACGCTCCAAGGCACGGGCCCGTTCACGCTCTTTGCCCCAACCGACCAAGCCTTCACCGACGCCGGCATCGACCTTGCCGCGCTGGACACGCCTGAAGGCAAGGCGATCCTGGAAGACATCCTCCTGTACCACGTGGTGGCTGGAAGCGTGCCTTCGTCCGCCGTGACGGAATGCATGTCTGCGGACGCCGTAAACGGTCAGCCGCTCGCCTTCACCGTCGACGGCGGCGTGATGGTCAACGACGCCACCGTCACGATGCCAGACGTGCCCACCAGCAACGGCATCATCCACGTCATCGACAAGGTGCTCACGCCGACGGACACGCCCAACGACATCCCACGCACGGCCTCGTGCACGGGCAACCACGCGTCCTTGGTCTCCGCCGTGGTGCAAGCTGGACTGCTCGAAACCCTACAGGGCGACGGTCCGTTCACCGTCTTCGCGCCCACCGACCAGGCCTTTGCGGACGCCGGCATCGATCTCGCAGCCCTCGACACGCCGGAAGGCAAGAGCACCCTGTCCGACATCCTGCTGTACCACGTCGTCGGGGCGAACGTGCCTGCGGCCAACGTGACCGACTGCATGTCGGCGACGACCGTCAACGGCCACCCGCTCAGCTTCACCGTGGGCGATGCTGTGATGGTGAACGGCGCCACCGTGACCGCCACGGACGTGCCCACCAGCAACGGCATCATCCATGTCATCGACAAGGTGCTGACGCCCACCGCGACCCCCAACGACATCCCGCGCACCGCTCAGTGCACCGGCGCCCACGACAGCCTCGTGGCCGCGGTGATCCAAGCCGAACTGCTCACCACCTTGCAAGGCGACGGCCCCTTCACGGTCTTCGCACCGACCGACCAAGCCTTCGCGGATGCCGGCATCGACCTGGCTGCCCTCGACACGCCTGAGGGCAAGGCGACGTTGGCGGACATCCTGCTCTACCACGTGGTCGGCGCCAGCGTGCCTGCGGCCAACGTCACGGAATGCATGACCGCCGACGCCGCCAACGGCCAACCGCTCGCGTTCACCGTCGGCGATGGCGTCATGGTCAACGATGCAAACGTCACCCTCGCAGACGTGGCGACCAGCAACGGCATCATTCACGTCATCGACAAGGTGCTCACGCCCACGGACACGCCCAACGACCTGCCCCGCACCGCGCAGTGCACGGGCGTCCACAGCAGCCTCGTGGCCGCGGTCATCCAGGCGGACTTGCTCGACACCTTGCAGGGCGCTGGACCGTTCACCCTCTTCGCACCGACCGACCAGGCCTTTGCGGATGCGGGCATCGATCTTGCCGCCCTCGACACACCCGAAGGCAAGGCGACCTTGGCGGACATCTTGCTCTACCACGTGGTGGCGGGCGCGGTGCCCTCCAGCGCGGTGACCGAGTGCATGTCCGCGGACGCGGTCAACGGTCAACCGCTCGCGTTCACCGTGGACGGAACCGTGATGGTCAACGACGCCACGGTGACCACCGCTGACGTGAACACCAGCAACGGCATCATTCACGTCATCGACAAGGTGCTCACGCCAACGGACGCTCACAACGACATCGCGCGGACGGCCGGCTGCACGGGCGTTCACACGTCCCTGGTTGCCGCCCTGATCCAAGCGGAATTGGTGGCGACTTTGCAAGGCGAAGGTCCGTTCACGGTCTTTGCCCCGACCGACGAGGCCTTTACCGCCGCAGGCATTGACCTCGCCGCACTGGACACGGAGGAGGGCAAGGCGACCCTCACGGACATCCTGCTCTACCACGTGCACGCTGGCTCCGTGATGGCCGCGGACCTCAGCAACGGCTTGGCCGTTGAGATGGTCAACGGCGACAACACGACGGTCGGCGATGGCGCCGTCCTCAACGGTGCGAACATCACGCTCGCGGACGTCAAGGCTGCCAACGGCGTGATTCACGTCATCGACATGGTGCTGATGCCTCCAGCCGATGAGGTTGAGGACAACACCGACACGGACAACGAGGCCCTGAGCGACGGCGACGACAGCAACATCGGTACCGTTCTCATCGCCGTCGGTGCGCTCGTGATCGTGGCCGCCGTGGGCGTCCTCCTGTTCCTGCGTCAACGCAGGCCTGGCGTTGATCTCGCCAGCGCTGGCATCATCAACACGACGCAGCCCATGGGCAGCATGATGGCCACCACGGAAGTGGCGCAAACCGCGTCCGGTTACACGGCTACCGCCTCGACCGCCACGGCTCAACCGGTGGCTCAAGCGACCACCCAGAGCGCGAACCCTGACGTTGGCGTCGTCCAGCAATGGACGGACATGAACGGTTACACCTGGCGCACGATGGAAGACGGAAGCACCCTCTGGTGGACCGGTTCAACGTGGGAAAAGTACGCGTGAACCACCGCAGCCTTGCCCAACGGCGAGGTTGATGTGGGGCCAACGAGGGCGTGTCACATGGGCTGGTCAGCACCCCTGTTGCAGGCCACGCCCGGGGATGCCGTCTCCGGTGGAAACCCGCGCCAAGTTCCCGGCGTCTGCTGGTCACGGTGCGAGGCCACGGCCATGCCCAAGCCTGCGCTTCGCCTGTGGAACGCCGACCTCGCCAAGGATCTCGGTGGTCTCGAGCCGGACCCACGACTCTGGGTCGGAGGCCGGCTCATGGAGGGCATGCAGCCCCACGCCCACCGGTACGGCGGCCACCAATTCGGAAACTGGGCCCACCAACTTGGCGACGGACGTGCCCTGACCCTCGGGCACGTGGATGCCGCCAGTGGGCCGATCGAAGTGCAACTGAAAGGGGCTGGACGCACACCGTATTCACGGCGCGGTGACGGCCGTGCCGTCCTGCGCTCCTCGCTTCGTGAATACCTCTGCAGCGAAGCGATGCACCATCTTGGCGTGCCGACCTCGCGGGCCTTGTCCTTGTGCACCACGGGAGAGGACGTGCGCCGAGACATGTTCTACGACGGTCGACCGGCCATGGAACCGGGTGCCATCGTGGCCCGGACGGCGCCGTCCTTCGTCCGCTTTGGTTCCTTCCAGATGTTGGCGGCGGACGGTGATGCCAATGCCCTGCGCGCGCTGATGCAGTACACCGTCACGACGCACGAACCCCATCATCACGTGAACGACGATGAGGGCATCGTGGCCTGGTTGACCGACGTGGCCGAGCGGAGCGCACGCATGGTCTGCGGCTGGATGCGCCACGGCTTCGTGCACGGTGTGATGAACACCGACAACATGTCCATCCACGGCCTGACCATCGATTACGGGCCCTTCGGCTGGCTGGAAGCCCACGATCCGTCGTGGACGCCGAACACCACCGATTTGCCCGGGCGCCGCTACCGCTACGCGGCTCAGCCGGATGTCGTGGGATGGAACCTGGCCCGCTTGCTCGAGGCCGTGGCCATGGTGATGGACGACCCAGAACCGCTCCACGGCGTGCTCGACGCCTACCGCGAGGCCTACCGGAACGCGCGGCAGCAGGCCTGGGTCGAGCGCCTCGGATTGGATGCATGGACCGAAGCGGACGAGGCGCTCGTTCGCGACCTCCAGCACGTCATGCATGCTTCGGAGGTCGACCATGTTCCCATGCTGCGCCACATGGCGGAGGGCTTGACCACGGCTGAAGCCCTGCAGGAAGCAGGACGCATCTACGCTGTTGAGCCTGACCTTGTGGCCATCAACGCGTGGCTTAGGCGCTGGCTCGAACGGGTCGGAAGCGCGCCGGATCGCACCACCATGCTGGCGACCGTCCCCGCCTTCACGCCTCGCAATTGGGTGTTGCAACTCGCCATTGACGAGGCTGAGCGCGGTGACTGGACCAAAGCCGAAGCGCTCGCGACGCGCCTGATGCGGCCCTTTGAGCGGCTGCCTCAGGACGAGGGTGCGTGGTGGTCTGGGCCGCGCCCGGAGTGGGCCATGACGCGGCCAGGATGCTCGATGCTCTCCTGCTCAAGTTGATTCGGCACGGATGAACTCCGGCGTTGGCACAATGAGACATTTCAAGAGGCCCGTGACGAGGCTCAGGTTGAGGCAAGGCCATGTCGCGTTCGGGGGACCCTCGCACCAGCGGCGACGTGGGCATGTTTGCTGCCCCACGAAAACCCCTCGCGCGTTTGGCGGTGGTCACCCTGCGCATGTCGACCGCCACGATGGCCGACATCCGTGCACTCACCACCGAAGCACACGACCACGCTCAACGTGAAGCCTTCACGGATGCCCTGGCCCACGCCCACGGCTCGGGCGTGTTTGAGATGTCAACCTGCAACAGGGTGGTCTATGCTGGACTGTGCGATGAAGTGGCCCAACTCAAGGCCACCGTGGAAAAGGCCTCAGGCATCACCTTGAGCAATGCAGTGGAGTTCGCAGCAGACGAGGCCTGGGAACACTTGGTCATGGTCGCAAGCGGGCTTGACGCCTTTGTGCTCGGCGAATTGCAAGTGCTTGGACAGGTGCGTTCAGCCATTGAGCACCACCGCCAATCCACGCATGCTGATGCAGATTTGCTTGGGGTCCTCGAACACGTCGTGTGGGCCAGCCGCCTCGTACGGAAGCACCTCGGATTCACGAAAACGACGGCCTCCATGCTCAATCTAGCCACCCTTTCCCTCGACGCGATGATGGCCAAAGACGGCCTCGCGGGCTGCGTTGTGCTCGGCTCGGGCGACATGGGCCGGAAAGCCGTGGAAGCCTTGCTCGAGCGCAACGTCCCGGTCACCGTGGTCAGCCGGAACCCGGAACGGGCCCGTGATCGGTTTGGATGTGATGGTGACGACGTCGACTTCATCAATTTTGAAACGTGGACAAGCAAACCTCCCGTCGCTCCTCTCATTGTGTCCACCATGCGCGTGGCCACCCCTGTGTACGGAGCCGAGCACCGCCTCCCAACCACAGAACCCCTGACCGTCATGGATTTCTCATGGCCTCCATCCATTGATCCTGAGGGTCTCCATTCAACCCAAACCCTCCAAGGCATGAACCACTGGATTCAGCAAGCGCACGGGCTCGATGCTGCCGTGGACCGGCCCGCCATTTTGGTAGAGGCGAGGAAGGAGTTGGCCCGCGTGCAGCAATTGTTGGACGCGCGTTTGGCTTCGGCTGCGCAAGGCGATTTCCGCAGTTTTGTTCACCAGACCTTCGCACGGCTGGCCTCAGGTTGGTCCGCTTCGCCGCTGAACGCGCCTGCCCAGACGCCGGAATTGGAGGCTTTTGGTCGAGAACTCGCCACGTGGCTGTGCAAAGCACACGGCACGGTGAAGCTTGACGACGTGCGCGAAAAGGTCCGCTCCACCGCACGGCCACTCTCTGAATCGATGCTCGAACGCATTGAAGACGACGTGGTCGAGGTCATCGGTGACCTCCACGATCATCTGCCTCCAAGCGAGGTGCGAACATGACACTGCGGGTCGGAACGCGCGCCTCACCGCTGGCTCGCATTCAAGCCAATGCGGTGATCGAGCGGTTACGCACCGGGGGCATCGAGGCTGAGATGGTCCCGCTCAGCACCCGAGGAGACCGCTCGCTCGGCGGCGACTTGAGCACCCACGTGGGCCAATTTGTGACCGGCCTGGACGCTCGGTTGCTGAACGGTGAAATCGACATCACCGTGCATTCAAGCAAAGATGTGCCCATTGATCTCAACGAGAGTGTGCTCCATCTCGCTCTGCTTGAACGGGCTCCGCCTCACGACCTGCTGCTGTTCCCTCCCCACCACAGCGGCCTCCCAACCCTTGAGGAAACGCTGGATGATCCGACAACCACCGTTGATGCAAACGGAGCGCTCGCCCACCTTCCCGATGGCGCCCACCTCGGCACGGTGTCCGTGCGTCGGCAGGCCGCCCTCCTGCATCATCGGCCCGATCTCCTGCCCATCGCTATTCGCGGTGCTGTGGACACGCGAATGCAACGTCTCATCGAAGGACGGGCCGACGCGCTTTTGCTGGCCGAAGCAGGGTTGCGCCGCTTGGCCGACCACGATGCGCTCAAACCGGAGCACCGTCACCTCCGGGCGTTGAGGCTGAACCTCATGACGTGGCCTTGCGCTCCTGGACAGGGGGCCATAGCGGTCCACGCTGCTCGAGATTCCTTGCTCGACCTCGAAGCCTTGCGGGTGCTGCTCGACCACGCGCCCACCTCGACGGCGGTTCGTGAGGAACGGCGCATCCTTGCTCAATTGGGCGGTGGGTGTTTGTCTCCGGTGGCCGCTTACGTGAACCAAGGAACAGCGAACGTGGCCGTTGCGTCACCGGGCTGGCGGACCAGCGCCGCGCGCCGACGCCCTCCTGAGGTCCGGCGGTGGGAAGGTCCCGCTCAGGCCTTTGCAATCCCGTCGTGGTCCGAAGAAAGCCCCGAAGGCGAAACGGGTGCTCTCCGCCTCATCACCACCGCATCCTCAAACCGCCTGACCGACGAAGCTGCCCTCAGCAACGTCACCGTCGTTCACCAGCAGGTCTTGAGCTTCGAGCACATGACCGAGGGATGGCCAAAAGACATCATTCCGGAAGGTGCACCGCGTCGAACGTGGCCGTTGTTGCTTCTGTCCTCGCCCTCTGCCGCTCGCATGGTCATCGAAGGTTTGCACCTCTGTCCCGACCTCGCACGCTTGCCTTGGGCGGCTCTGGGGCGGGGCACGGCACTCGCGGCGCTCGAACGCGGACACACCGTGGCCTTCTGTGCAGAAGCGGAAGACGGGGCCAGCTTCGCTGCGGCCTTGATCGATGCATTTGCCGCAGACGTGCCTCTCCTTCTTCCTCGGTCCGACCAAGCTCGACCCGCTTTGCTTGAGGGCCTCGAAGCCGCAGGCCGGCAGGTGCAGGCCTGGACCGCGTACCGCACCACCCAAGCCGACGTCGAACCGATTGAGGTCCAAGACAGCGACGTGTTGCTGGTCACCTCACCAAGCGCCGTTCGGGCCTGGCGCGGAACGGGACATGCGGTGCCTGATCACGTGCTGTGCATGGGCGAAGCGTCGGAACGGGCGCTTCGCGAGGAAGCAGGGTTCCAGACCACCCGTGTGCACCGTTTGCATGGCCCGAGCGCTGAGGCCCTCCGCACCTGGTGGCGGACCTATATGGAGGACGAAGCATGGACGTGAGGATGCGGGTCAACCGCTGGACGCCCGCACGACGGGAGATGCTCAACGGCCATGCCCTCAGCTCCGGGCTGATCCAAGGGCACTTCGTCGTCGACGGCCAAGGCATTGATGAGCCCATTCCGAGCCTCCCTGGCATCCACCGCCAGTCTGTGGACGTTCTTCGACAACGCATCGCAGCGGACGTCAAGATGGGATTGGTCGGCCACATGCTCTTCCCGGTACATCCTCAGGAAGCCAAGGATTCCGACGGCCGCTTGGGTTTGGACGGCGACGGACCCATGCTCAGGGCCCTGAGGGTGCTTCGTGAAGACCACGGGGAAACCGTCGTGCTGATGGCCGACGTGTGCATGTGCACGGTCACGGATCACGGCCATTGCGGTCACGTTGTTGACGGCGCAATCGTCAACGACGAAACGGTGGCAACCCTCGCCCAGATGGCCGTCCTGGCGGCGCAAGCCGGCGCCGATTACGTCGGTGCTTCCGACATGATGGACGGACGCGTCGGAGCCATCCGCGCCGCCCTGGAAGATGATGGACATCACAGCACTGGGGTGCTGTCGTACGCCGTCAAGTACGCCTCGGCGTTCTACGGGCCCTTCCGCGATGCAGCAGGATCCTCGCCACGAACCGGTGACCGGCGGAGCCACCAGATGGACCCACGCGCATCGGTCAACGAGGCCGTGATGGAGGCTCAGTTGGACGAGGCAGAAGGCGCGGACCTGCTCATGGTCAAACCTGCCCTGGCCTACCTCGACGTGGTGGCTGCGGTTCATGCCGCGACCCGCCGCCCGCTCGCGGTGTACAACGTCAGCGGAGAATACGCCATGGTTCACGCTCAGCATCCCAACGTGGACGAGCGCAAGGGCGTGGTGGAGGAAATCATGCACGCCTTCCACCGGGCCGGAGCCAGCGTCATCGTCACCTACCACGCCAGGGAAATTTTCGAACAGGGATGGTTGGGGGTGCAGGCATGATCCGCGACGTCTCCACCGCGCTCCACGCTGAGGCGAGTCAGCACCTCGTCGGAGGCGTGAACTCACCGGTCAGGGCCTTCAAATCGGTCCACGGCGAACCGATTTACATCAAAGAAGCCAAGGGAGCAACCGTCACCGACGCTGACGGCAACACCCTCGTCGATTTCGTGCAGTCTTGGGGGCCATTGATCCACGGCCATGCGCACCCAAACGTGCTGAAGGCCGTCACGAAAACCATGGCCCGGGGCACGTCATACGGCGCCCCGCACATCGGCGAAATCCGGCTCGCCCGGAAGGTCAAATCGGTCTTCCCCATGATGGACCTGGTCCGATTCGTCTCCTCAGGAACCGAGGCCGTGATGAGCGCCATCCGGCTCGCACGAGGGTTCACCGGCCGCGATACAGTGCTGAAGTTCGAAGGCTGCTATCACGGCCATGTCGATGCGCTGATGGTCAACGCAGGAAGCGGACTGGCCACCTTTGGCATCGCAAGCAGCCCAGGGATTCCCGAATCCACGGTGGCGACCACCGTGGTGGCCTCGTTGGACGACGAAGCGATGGTGGACCACATCTTTGCCGAGCAAGGTGACGACGTGGCCGCCGTGGTCATCGAACCGATGCCGGCCAACAACGGACTTCTGGTGCAGCGCGAAAGCTTCCTTCAGCACCTTCGCACCCGCTGCGACGAGCATGGAGCCTTGCTGATCTTTGACGAAGTCATCACTGGATTTCGGTTTGCTGAAGGTGGCATCACGGGGCACGTTGGGGTGACGCCGGACTTGGTCGCCCTTGGCAAGGTCATCGGGGGTGGCCTGCCGGTTGGCGCCTACGGTGGACCCGAGCACATCATGCAGCAGCTGGCGCCGCTCGGGCCGGTCTATCAGGCGGGAACACTGTCCGGAAATCCTCTGGCCATGGCCGCAGGGTGTGCGACGCTGGACTTGCTGAACGACGACGCTCACGCGCATCTAGAGGCCCTCGGCGTGCTGCTGGAAACGCTCGTCACTCCCGTGCTTGCCCGTCACGGGCACCCCATGCGCTTGGTGCGCCAGGCCAGCTTGTTCTGGTTCTCTCCCGGTCCTGATGCACCACCTCGGCGCTCAGACCTCATTCCGAGCACGGCCGGCGTCCTGTATGCCGACGTCCACCAGGGCCTGCTCCAACGCGGCTACATGCTGGCGCCTTCCGCGTACGAAGTGGGCTTCCTTTCAACCGCCCACGAAGCGCACCACATCGAAGGCTTCGTGGCGGCGCTGGACGAGGTGCTGACCGTGCTGGAGGTGGGTCAATGAACGGACGTGAACGCGTGATGGCGGCCCTCCGCCACGAACCTGTTGATCGACCGCCGGTGTGGTTCATGCGGCAAGCCGGACGTCACCTTCCTGAGTACCGTGCATTGGCGGAGCAGGCCGATTTCTGGGAACGCTGCAAGAACCTCGACTTGTGCACCACCATCACAGCACAACCGATCGAGCGGTACCCGCAACTCGACGCCGCCATCGTGTTCAGCGACATCCTCACGCCGCTTCCTGCCCTTGGCTACGAAGTCGAGTACGGCGGTGGCATTCGCATCACGCCCTTCGCCTTCGATGACGTCGAGGCATGGCCGGAATTTGAGGCGCGAACCCATGCCCCATGGGCCGCCAACGCCCTTGCGGCGTTGCCTGACGTGCTGCCTCGGGACGTTGCGCGGCTCGGTTTTGCAGGATGTCCATGGACCGTTGGGATGTACCTGATCGCCGGCGGCACGGGGGACAAGGAGTTCGTCAACACCCGTGCGAAGGTGCATGCTGACCCGGAGGCCGCCATGCGCCTTTTCCTGCGCTTGGGCGACATCGTTGGGAACCTGCTGGCCGACCAAGTCGTTCACGGTGGAGCGGACGCCGTGCAGTTGTTCGACACTTGGGCCGGTTTGCTCGACGAAGCCACCTACCGTCGATTCGCCATGCCCGCCACCGCGAGGGCCATCGACGTGTTCCGAGCGAAATGCCCAACGCGAACCCCGCTCATCCACTACGCCAAGGCCTCGGGCCATCTTCACGGCGCGATCATCGAACTCGACATCGACGGTTTGTCGCTCGATTGGCGCGACGACCTCCGTGCCTACCGGGCGTCGCACGGAAAGCGGCTGGCCCTGCAAGGCAACCTCGATCCGACCTTCATGCACGGCTCAACCGAAGCCGCGGTCAGCGCCGCGGAAGCGGTGCTCGAAGCCGCTGGCGATGCGCCCGGATACATCTTCAACCTCGGGCATGGCTTTGCCCCAAGCGCCCGCATTGAATGCGTTGAAGCCGTTCTTCGCACCGTGGAGGGGCGGTGATGCGCCAGCGCATGATCGATCTTGTTCACCGCGAACAGGACCGCATCTGTGACGCTCTGCAGGCCATCGATGGCGGCGCCCCACGTGAGGACGTGTGGACGCGAGAAGGCGGCGGCGGAGGCCGCAGCCGAGTGTTCAGCGAAGGAAAGGTGTTCGAGAAGGCCGGTGTCAACGTTAGCGTCGTGCACGGAACCCTGCGGCCAGAAGCCGCACGGGCCATGGGCGGCGGGCAGGCTTTGGAGGACGACGAAGACCTGGACTTCTTCGCCACGGGCCTGAGTTTGGTGCTTCACCCGTGGAACCCAATGGCGCCCACCGTTCATGCCAACTACCGCTACTTCGAACGAGGCGACGGCCAGAAACCTGGCTCCTGGTGGTTTGGGGGCGGTGCAGACCTGACCCCAAGTTACCTCTTCGAAGAGGACGCGACCCATTTCCATGCCACCCACAAAGCGGTCTGTGACGCACACGATGTGGCCGATTACGCCCGGTTCAAGGCCTGGTGCGACGACTACTTCCACATCCGCCACCGAGGTGAGCGACGAGGGGTCGGTGGCCTCTTCTTCGACGACGTGAACGACGCGTCGAAGGACGAATGCTTCGCCTTCGTCGAAGCGTGTGCTGGCGCTTTTCTTCCCTCTTACCTTCCAATCCTTGAGCGACGCAAGGACCTGCCCTACACCGACGAACAGCGCGACTGGCAGCAACTCCGTCGAGGGCGCTACGTGGAGTTCAACCTCGTCTACGACCGTGGTACGACCTTTGGCCTGAACACCAACGGGCGGGTGGAGAGCATCCTGATGTCCCTCCCGTTGACCGCGCGATGGGAATACGCCCACACGCCTGAGGACGGTTCGGCCGAAGCGGCCTTGCTCGACGTCCTCCAAACGCCGCGCGAGTGGGTGTGAGCCATGCAGGACCGGCAGGCGTGGATCCGCCACGGGCAAGAGCTTCGCCGGCCTCTTCTGGTCAATCCTGCCTTGGCCGACGAAGGGCATGTGGTGGTCGTTGGCGCAGGTCTGTCCGGCTTGACGGCCGCCTACCGTTTGCGGGAAGCACGACCGGACGTTCGCGTCACCGTGCTCGAACGAAGCGACCGCGCAGGTGGCGTCATCCGCACGTGGCGCAAGGACGAATGGGTGGGCGAATTCGCCGTCAACGCCTCCCGGCCTCATCCCGCCGTGTGGCGGCTCATCGATGACCTCGGCCTGATGCCGTCGTGGCAACCTTCGCGAGCCGAGGCACGGCACCGCTGGATCCTGACCGATGGGCGTCGCCATCGTCTGGGCCTCTCCACGATGTTGAAGATTGGGCCAGGGCGCTTGCTGCGTGGGGTCCGCACGGCACGAAAGGGTGGACGCTCGATGGCCGAAGCCCTCCCTGTTTCATGGCTGGCCGACGCCATGACCCACGGCATCGTCAACGCTCCGGCCGCTGAGGTCGACGCAGATCTCCTGATGCCGACGATGGCGCGCTACGGTGCAGCCCCGCCGATGCGCCGACGGGCCTTGGCAAGGGCCGTTCGAAGCACCTACCCCGGCTGGACGCCACGGCGCGGCCAAATGGGCTCGCTTGAACAAGGGATGGAAAGCCTCGTGGAAGCCTTGGTCGACGCACTCGACGACGATGATTTGGTGAGCATGCGGTTCAACGCGGACGTACCCTCGCCCGAAGCGGCCGCCGAACATGCAGGCCTTTCGCTCACCTCTGTGCTTTGGGCTGCGCCAAGGACGGAGGACGAACCCGGCCCGGAACTGACCGTGGCGGTCGTCGGATACACGCACGCCGACGCATCTGCGGTCCCGGTCGGCTACGGCACCTTGTGCCCGGACCCCTCAAGCCCGGTGAGCGGCATCCTTCACGAGAGCGACGTGCATCGCGGCGCCCGCGCACCGTCTGGCCATCGCCTGTTTCGGGTGATGGTCCCCCATGCGCGCTGGGACGGCGAGGAGCGCTCGCTCCGACAGGCCGTCGAGACGATGTTGTGCCCCGCGGGGCCTGTGCTGTTCGAAGTGCTTGGCACGCGGCGCGTGCCCCACGTGCGACCGGGACACATGCAGCGCGTCGCTGAGCATGCCGCGCCGTGGTCGTGGATCGGGTGGAGCGCAACGGGCGTGGCCATCACGCATGTCGTGTCTGAGGCAGAACGCCTTGCTGATCTGTTGCAGCAAAGGCACGCTCAATGAGGGATTGGACACCGTCCACCCACGTGGGTTCATCGTTCAAGCACGGGACCACGCGGAATACCTCCCC
>CEUV01002232.1_pt1 | contig 16317 bp, 18 predicted proteins | sample 356401 | NCBI WGS metagenome assembly CEUV01 (sample SAMEA2622710, study PRJEB7988) | marine metagenome | isolation source: saline water (ENVO:00002010), including
AGTAAGACGTATCTAATCCAGTCGATCTAATAATGTATACTAAAACCTCGTCCTCACCTTGTCATGTGCAGTGATGCTATCTCGTTTTCCAGTGGAGCTCCCGCGTCGTTCTGCTTGTCAAAATGCTAATTGTCAATCATAGGGTCTAGTAACCTTATTCCGATTTTCGCCGTGGCCGTACACCTTCGCAAATGGCCAGGCATGCGAGCTTTCCAGGGTTGGGGTCGGTCCTGATACAGCCCAGTCGATGCGCATGAATCAGAGAGATTATTTGCGCACACTGCGACAGAGTTGTGTTGTTGATGATTCACTTGCAGGTGACGCTGTGAGACTGAGTCGAAGCTCCAAGAACTGTCCTGCTACATGGGCCATTACCTGTCTTGATCATTTCAACTGCAATGATATTTTGGATGACGTGAGTGTATCTCTCAAAACAGGCCTCGCTTCCCTTGGTTTTGAGGACATTATAGTTGCCAACGCTTCAGCATGCTTGAATTTTGTGCCCGACTGTATTGAGCGCCAGCATTTAGTATTGAATGCAAACTTAATGAATAGGACTTGGGCAAACCTTCTTCCTCGAACTGCTGTTCTCGTAAATTTAGAACAACTCATACTATGCTCGCAGCCAAAAGCTCTCGTTGCTGCACAATTAGCGGCTCAAGACCAACAAGGAGATGAAGCTGTGGTAGTGGCCGGGAAACTTGCCAGAGAGGCTGCATTAGTGATGCCGCCACGAAGGGCGCTCCTTGGTGTCACCGTAGATGACTACCGGGCTTTCGTTGCCCTTGATCCCATTGGCGCGAGCTATCCATGGCTTGAGTACTCGTACCAAAATGCCGACCTTGCAAAAAGGGCAGGGCGATATTGTAACTTCCTTAAACCTATAGGTGTTTCCACGCAGCCAATGGAGAGGAATTTTTCTTTCCGAGGCAATGTTGACTTCATTCATATGGGCGGGATCACAATCACAAGGCGAGCACGGGTCTTGGCCATTCTTGAGAATGCTGGGTGGAGGTCAGTCATCGCCGAAGGCTACTTTCATCAAGCGAGAGACAACATTCTTGGACAAGCCACCGTCGGTATCAATATTCACCGACATCAGAGACGTCGCATTGTTGAAGTGCTCAGGCTCCTCACCTACGCTACCCATGGAATGCTTATTGTGTCTGAATTCGATCGTGGAGTAAGTGGAGTTTCATGTGAAATTGGGGATATGCTTCTAGAATCTGAACTCCAAAATGCTGTGGTTTTTTCTTCCTACTCGCTCCTTGCAAGTTGTGCGTCTGCGCTGCTGCAGTTCAATACCCCTGCTATAAATGCCACAAAGCGCCTCGCAACTAATGTGGCCAGGCTTGTTGATTCAAGGCAGGAAAGGAAACTTCTCGCACCCGCATTATTGTCATTGTTTCCTTACTGTAATTTCCATGGTTATTAATAGGGCATAGCTTCAGCAGGTTGTCGGTGCCACTGCCAGTGTTGCTCGTCATGACCGTGACTCGGACTCGGAGTCTTCCTTTCCTGTTAACTATTTCAAGTTTATTTCAAGTCCGGGCCGGTTGGGTATCCTGACTGAGCAGGGAGAAGGCTATTAGGAGGCTTGTTTATTTTTAGGTCTTCCTTTTTTTATTACTAGTAGTAGTAACCTGGCAGGCTGAGCCGCTGAGGCACACTGGTGCCCACCGTCACGGTCACGGTGACGTTAGGTAGAGGGGGCCCGAGGGGGTCGAGGCCAGTGCGGTATCGAGCGCGCACTTTATTCCACCGCCACTTGAGAAATTCCAAGTTATCCTTCAAGCTCGGACCGCTCGGGCCTACTACTACTAGCGCCGTGACCGTGCGAATAATCGTGAAGCTTTATACTTCTAGTAATCTGAAGTTTATGTCAGACCCAAGGGGTGCCTGCGAGTATGTAGAAGAAGCACATGCTAGATTGTAATACCTGGGCTCAAGTTCACGAAGTCCAAACTCAGTCGGCGAAGTCGATATCCCGGTCATCTTCGTCTGAATCACCGATTTCATAGTCTGAAACAACAATGAGGGGTCTCCGTCGATTGGCTTGTGCATCAGATACAGGCGCAATAAATTCAGGGCGCAGTGGCAATCCCATGAGGGCTTCGAGTCCTTCTCGAGGAGTGCGATCACCACGGAGGATCTCAGCTACACCAAATATGATGGGGAACTTGAGGTCAAGACGATAAGATTTGTGCGATTTCTTGATGAGGCGCTCAAGGGCGAAGGCGGTCTCGACGCCTTCTGCGACTTCACCCATATCGGCGAGAATGTCATCAAGGCGCTCGCCGCGTCCAAGGCGAACGCCAGTATTACGGTTTCGACTTAGTGGACCAAAGCATGTACCAAATGTGTCACCTACACCGGATAGACCGGCAATAGTTGACGCACGGCCGCCCATAGCCAGTGCAATGCGCTGCATCTCATAGAGACCCCGCGTAACAAGCGCGGTAACCGCATTTGTCCCGAGATCCAACCCTTCACACATGCCTGCTGCGAGCGCAAGGACATTCTTGACGGCGCCCCCCACCTCCAGTCCAACAACGTCTGCTGATGTGAAGACACGAAATGATTCGGAAGCAAGAAGGTCACGGAAGTCAAAGGCAACACGGCGGTCTTCCGACGCTACGACGACGGCCGTAGCAAGTCCCTCGGCGATCTCACGTGCGAAGGATGGTCCGCTGAGAAACGCATAGCTCCGGCCTTCACCAAGCTGTGATGGCAAGATTTCGCACATGAGATTAAGGCTCTTCCGGTCAATGCCCTTTGATGTGCAGAGCACAGGTACTCCAGTTGGGACCAACTTGGCAATTTTCCGCAGGTACCGTCGAGAGTGTTGTACTGGAACGCAGTGCACTAGGAAGCTTGCATCTCGCAAAGCCTCTTTTTCATCAGTTGTTGCGCACGTGGGGACAGGTACCTCGATGTCACTCAGGTATCTGGGGTGCCGACGGTTGATGTTTATCGTCTCAGCATCTAACCTATTTCGCATTAGTAGCGTTACAGCAACACCCTTACGGCCAAGCACGTGCGCCATTGCCAAGCCGAATGATCCACCACCTAGAATCACTCCTTTGAGTATTGGGCCACCGCCCGAATCTACAGGACCGTCGTGTGTCGGATACTCAGGAGGTATTCCACTCCCAAGTAAGACTACTCGGCCGCTACTGCGCTTCCGGGAATTTCGCTGTGATAAGAGACCAACATCTTTCGACCTTTGTGACACATACGGGGGTACAAGACACTCTGCACCTCCGAGCAATAGGAAATATCTCAACATCTGACCGGTTATCAACTCCGGACGAGGGTGGGCGTCGACCTAGCGGTTGCAAAGCAGAGCGCACTCCGAGGGTCTCAGACTCCGAGTAAAATAAATAAATAAATAAAAGTTGATTACGGGTTTTTCACTTCGCCGTGCACGTGTGCCCGCCGCGTTCGATATTTTCTTGTACTGCAGGTCACGTATGCAGTGTTGACTTCTGGCGGGTATGGCTTAATGATCTGGCTTAATGGTCTTAATGGTATGGTCAATCGTCAATGGTCTAACTAGTCTTGCGATTATAGAGGTCTCGTGCCGTGGACCGGGGATTCTCTTGCTTGACATCATAAAAAAAAGTCTCTCGACGCCTCTCTCGGCGACCGCCGCGGTGCGAGAGTAGTCCGGCAGTAGTCCGGCCCGGCCCAGGCAGGCTGCCTCGTACTTTGCACATAACACCTCGGCTGGGTCTGAGGCCGCTACGGAGGTCCGCAACCCCGTAGCGCCCCCATTCACCCCGCCGTACACGGCGCTCGGGATGCCTTCGCGGGGCCTTCGGTCCAAATTGAAAAAATAAGGCCACAGAGCGCTTACTATGGTCCCATACGACCTCATTATCACGCTTCTGGTCTCATCGTCCGCTCATAACGATTTGCCGTCTTAGGAGAAAGGCCGAGTTCAGCGCTTGCGTTCTATATGCGCAGCCCCCCTCAAATACCAAGCGCTTATCGCGTCCGCATAGTCCTCGGGGTGCTTCCCCGCCACAGCTAGTAGCGCCTGCCACTGGCAGCGGTTGAGATCGTACCAATCATCCCCACCAAAAGTTGGTGAGCCCTAGTAGGCCCCAAGAGGAGTTCCCACACGGAGTTCCCGGGCCCCTGCCCAGGCCCGGGCCCGGCCGGGGTATAAATCTGCCAGTGGACCCGGGCCCGGGCCCGGGCCGTCCGACTCACGGTCACGGTGACTCGGACCCGGCGAGTCCGACTGAAATCAGCCCCCCATCCCCAGAGGCCCGGGACTCGGGTTGGAATCCTATACATAACTTCAAGAGAGGGGCACACGGGTAAATTTCCCCATGTTCCTGCATACACGTAGCCTTGTCGTAGTATCTTCAATTGCGTAACGCCTAGACGGAGTATAGCTATGCGTGATCTGCGCACATCCTTCGCAGACCGGGTGCTAGTGAGCCACCGATATACGCGCCGGCGAGCTAACAACTTCGAGGGACATGGGGTCGCTTTTTTCGAGCGTGGAACAATATATGTGGGGGACTTCTTTGGTGGAATGATGCATGGGGTTGGGACCTACACCTGGCCGGACGGAACGAAATTTGTGGGCGAGTTTACACGCAATACTATCACAGGTAAAGGAAAATACATATGGCCCGATGGATCTTCCTACAAGGGTTCAGTTCTGAACGGACTTTGTCATGGATATGGTGTAATGCATGGCGTGAATAATGGAATCCCTTGCTACAAGGGAGATTGGTGTAACGGGGCCATGCATGGCACAGGAATATTGTATTACAACGTAGATAGTTCCTGCTACTACAAAGGCGAATGGAGTTGCAATAAGAGAAGTGGCCATGGCACAATGCAGTATGAAAGCGGCAATTACTATGAGGGGGGGTGGAATCAGGATGTTAAGTGTGGTGCGGGATTAATGCTGTGGCGGCATAGACTGGAATACTATGAGGGTGAGTGGTGTGATGATAAACAAAACGGCAATGGTGAGCATATCTGGATTGATCTGGCTGAAGGGCATACAGCCCAATCTGCCCAGCAAGGATGTAATCGTTACCTTGGTCAATGGAAAGATGGCCAAAGGCACGGAATAGGTACCTTTTCTTATGCAAATGGTGCACGTTATTTGGGCGATTGGGTTCAGGGGCAAAAAGAAGGAATGGGAGTAGTTATGCGAGATGATGGCGCCTTGTGTAGTGGCACCTTTCATTCGGATCGGATTTCACAAAGCTTTACAAAATCGGAACCTGAGCTTGCTTCCTGCGCGGCTGAATCTCAAGTATATCTGCATCTTGAAGACCAAGTTGGCAAAGATGCGGCATTGGCTAAGCACGAACAATTGCGGCTTCAGAGAATAGTGCTGCGACACAATTCTGATTTGAGAGGAGCATACTCCAGGTATTCTTTGTTAGAACATGGTAGGCCTGGCGGACATTTACCCACAATGACCTCATCTTCATTTCTGCTTTTCTGCAAAGACACTAAGATCATCCCCACTCTATCTCAAAGTTTGGTCCAGAGCATCCTAAAAAGGCTGTTCCGCCAACACAAAAGCACAGTCGCCTCTGCCATGTTGCAACATAGAAGCGAATGTAAAGATACAGAGCAAAGCGACAGCCCGGGGTGGCGGTGCCCACTCAATGCAGGCACTCTCAGTTCAAGCCATAAGCAAGCAAGAGTGAAACTTGCTGGTCGATCACTATCATACAGGGAGTTTGTTGAAGCAATTGTGCGCATTTCATTCGTGCTTATTAATTGTCACGCTCCTGCCCTCTCATTATCTGATGCATTGGACTTATTCATCACTTGCTTTGTGTGTCCCATAGGCCAACGGAGCCCACGCGCAAACTTATCGAACGAGCGGAATTATGCAATTAAGAGGCCAAATGGTCCCTGGTGCGCAGAATTGCTCTTTCAAGTAAGTGCTACTCTAAGTTCCGTCACATCGCAGTTAGAGACAGTTGCAATTCGACCTATTCTCACGATTCTTATTTTGCTATACAACCAAGAACCACTGAACTGCCGAAATAAGTGCTTATCTAAAGCGCTAGATCTTGTGCTTGATGTCTATGAGCACAGAACTAGGGTGTGGGAGGGTGACAACTTATCAACTGCGGCTGTCGTGCTTCTCTGCAATGCTGAATTGAATATAGCGGAGGTAGCGGAGATATTCATGCGATCAAAAGTGATGCTAAGCCCTTCAGCAAGCGAACTTGAATCAAGCACTGCTGTTCCTTTCAAAAAACAATTGTTGAAGGCTACAAAGCAGGCTCTGGCAATCGAAGCAAATGCCGACTGTTCCTATTTTCCAGGGCGGACTGTACACAAAGTAAATGTTGGTGTGCCAACTCGCCAGGGCGTCCCCACGAGTGGATCTATTTAGGATTCGCGCGCGAGCTACGGCCCGGTGAAGTTGGTTCTCCGTCACGCCGTTTCGGCCTAACAGGGGCACCTGAGGGCAATGGGGCCACGCCGGGCCAGCCCAAGAAACACCACATAGCCAGTGGAACGCTCAGGGACAGCCGAGTTAGCCAGATAAGGCCATGCGCGAGAAATTAGTGGGACGTGAGAAGCTTTATCGTAGAATCAGCCATCTTCTACGGCGAGAAACACGCTCAACTGGACAAGCACGTGAAGCGAGCAGAAGGAAATTCTATGAAAAATTTGATTTTGTCCGGCATTGAAACGGCGCGCAAGGAACTCGTTCAACTTGAAGAAAAATTGAATTGTAAAAACTAAGTTTGAAAGTTGCTCAGTCGCTTGCATGACGGGGGTGCGGGTTAGGCTTGGGGCTAGGCTAGGGTTAGAACCCCAACGGCGAGCTAGGCCCTACCCCAAGTCGGGTAATTCTTTCTTCTAAGATGCCAGTGTGGACGCACCCTCCATGGGTCCTCTTTAAGCTAAATTACCCTGCGAATCTTAATACTCAGGCTGCGTGGAGAATTTCGAAATTTATAGGGGGGTCGAGCGCAATAGTCGACGTTGATTTTATTTTTGGCGCTCTAAAACAAGGTATAAACTCCTCCAGGGTCACCTGCCCTCAGGCTGCCAGTGAGAGAAACCAAAAGTCCGACGTGGGGACCGAATCCGGCCGGCGATGGTTCGGGTTTAAGACTTTTAAAACTTAACGCCGCCTAGGCAAAAACTATACCGTCTCGACCGCCTAGGCAAAATGAACCATCGATCCAAAACCCGATAGTTTTTTTTTATGGTTATTTTTTGTACAATTCTTACGTACGGGTTTTATGGTTATTTTTTGTGCAATTCTTCCAGTGCCCCCCCAGGCAGACCCTGCTCCCAGACCCGACGGTGAAGACGTAGCCAAAGGGGTCCTTGAGCCCAGGGAAGGGGTGGACGGAAGGGCACCGCGAATTTCTTCCGGACTCGAAGGGCTCCGATATATCCCCCGGGCTAGACCCCCGGGCCTTATATTACCGGACCTACAGGTTCTCTCTACTGGTCCCCGGGGTTCGCCCCCGCGCGTCTCCGCCACATCACTCTTTTTTGCCCTGGGGATTTTTGTCAGGGGAGGAAACCGACCGAGCCGTCCTCTGGTATCACTGGCAGGAGAACGACGTCCGAGTCGTGGCGGGATAAGCGCGCGCTAGAGAGTGCCGGCTCCTTATATTATCTTTCATGCTATATCCCCCCGGTACGGGCGTCTTGTTACATTGAATTTAGTAGTGTACTGGCATTGAATGTACAGTCAATTTGTTCAAGTTTAGGACACGAAACTTGTAGGTGGGTGTGGGGGAGGGGGTTTCACGCAGTGTGGAAACCAAAATATTATGAGAGTAAGCCTAGGATATTTGTGCCGCGTCAGATTGAAGTTCAACGTAAAGTTGAAGTAGGGGGAGGGGGGTAAATTCAGCAAAACCCGTCATCTAGGTGATATAGATGTCCAAAGGCCGGGCCTAAAAGGGTAAAACTCGGTAAAATATGGTTCCATCAGGCACCGAGCTTTATCTTTGGTGGACTGGAGGGCTCAGGAAGCAGATGTGGAGCATCGCAAGTTACCCTAGTTACACGCCGGAGGGGGTGGGTACCGCGCGCGCGCAGAATTTTTAGGAGGTATCTGCCGGCCGAAATACTTACTTACTTAATAATTAATTTCCTATGGGCCGGCCTATCCCTATGGTTGGTTTCCACACTGGTTTCACGGACTCGTGTCTTCACTGACAGGGAGGGTGCCAGTGGGGGGAGGAGTGCCGCAACCCCCCGGGCCCAATACACCGTGACTGGCAGCGACAGCCGCGGCCGCCTGGGCCGCCGAGCATACTAGTACCTGCTTAAGCCGCCGCCAAGCATATTTGCTTGCGTTTCTGGCCACCGCAGCCACCGCGGGAATGTTGAATAGATTGAGAGTGACTCGGCGAGCTATGTAACACACACATCCCCGGACCATTCCGTGGGGCTGGTGGGGGAGGGGGGGGGTGCGCTCCTCGTAAATATTTGGTATAGCTATTATGCAAACAAAAGCGCAAGCTCGTCAGCGTTAAAAAGTTGTCTAATAATACTTGGAGGCGAAGAGTGGTGTAGTTGATATGTCGATTGTGATTCCGGTGCGCGGTTCCACTAGCACTGTGGAAATCTTCAACGACGAGCTGCCGGACGTGTCCACCGACGTGATCAACCTGTTGCGTGCCGAATTGGCACCCCTGCGCACATGGTGCGAATTCGCGGTGGCCTACCACAACCAGGGCCGCGAAGAACAGTTTCGCGAAGTTTTACTTGGCGTTGTCGAAGCGTTTGATGTGTACGAGATGCAAGACTTTTACCGAAGAGAACCAGGAGTTTTTGAAGCTGGGCGGTTACGTGTGTTAAACTTACTAGCGGCCTCTGCTACCAACAACTTCATACGCGAGTTGCGGACAGATGCACGGGAGGTGAGTCCATCTAATATTTAGTGGGATAAAGGGGGACTTCTATGCATGTAGGCGTGGAGACAAAAAGTTCTTGAATATATTGGGCGCGCTGATAAAATTTCTGATGCGAGCCCACAGACCTGGCTGATAAAATCTATCTTCTGGATATCTGAGTATCATCGTGATGCGCGAGCATTGGAAAATGCGACATATTACGCTGATTCGTTACTTCGCAACAGCAACGAGATCTCGTGTAGTGCCAGGCTTGTGAAGGCTGCAATTTTGTACCATGAAAAGAAATATGCCGATGCACTACAACTATACACGCGTGCTCTGCGCTCTGACCCGAGAGCAGCAGGTTCAAGTGTGCGTATTGGCATTGGGCTTTGTGCTTACCACCTTGGAGATACAAATACTGCCCTTGCTGCCCTTGAACGTGCTGTTGCTCTTTCTCCAAGATGCGTTCCAGCTCTAGTGGCAACTGCGTTTCTGCGACTCATACGTGCAAGTGAACTTGGCATTGGGGAGAACAGCATTAAAAAGTCAGCAGGTTCCCTGCGCCGAGTATGCGATACTTAATATATTCAAAATCAAATAGGCAGTGCTGCAAGATCCGCACCAGAGTAGGCAGGGGGTCTGGAATGAAGCGACACCATTGCTTATTCGCGCACGAGACTTGAATCCTGCATACTCTGTTGCCCTTAATCATCACGCCAACTACATGTTCTGGGAGCACCAAGAAGCCTTGTTCGTTGGCTACGCCCAATCGAATGTTGCATGCATTCTGTCTTACACTGACCCAAGAGCACTGCTCAAGTCTGACGCACATATCAGGGTAGCATTCGAGCAAAATAACAAACAAGCACTTGAAACCCGAGTTTTGAAAATAACGCTGGAACCTGGCTCAAAGAATTGGTGGCGAGTGAAGTTAAGTTCCACATTACCATTGCTCTCAAAAAATGAGGTACATAAAGTAGCAATACGAATCATACGCACCCCTGAGATTGAAAAATTGGCAAGCCGAGCATATCACTGTGGTTTCCTGTGTCTACTAGTCCACGACCATGAATATTTCAATCCAGGCACCACGGTGCCTGAAATTCAAGCCGAGGCCTACTTCATTTTGGGTCGTAGCCACCATGGAAGTGGCAACATGAAGGTAGCGATGCCTTACTATACACAAGCCTGCAAATTGTCGCCAAGTTTTGCCTTGGCGCAGTATCGCCTTGCACAAGTAGTACTCGGCGTGATATTTTGCCCTGTCAGTAATTTTGACATGGTGCGCTTGACCTAGGTCCAGGCTGCATTGGGTGATTTGCCAATGGCCCTTGAAGCGGCAGAGACTGCCCTTGCGTTAGCGCCTCACGCACCCGAGGTCCTCCAATTGGCTGGGATTTTGCGTCTCGAATCACACGCTTTCCACACTTCTCACGAAGTCTTAAGTCTTGCTGTTGCCGCAGACGCTGATAACCATCTCACTTGGCTTGCATTGGCTATGTCGTTAGAACGCAGAGTTATTATGGGTAGTCGCGACCCGGCTGTGATTGCAAGAGTTGTTGACGCGTATTGTACTGCTGCCAGCCTTCGGCGTGATCGTGGCATTCCAGTTCCATATCAAGTGTCAAACAACACTGGTGTGCTTCAATTTGAGCTCCATAATATAGTTTCTTCCCAGGCGGCCTTTTTGGCAGCCCTGCGTGATTGCAGCAGACGCGCTCACTTCATTGGTGAAGTTCATTATGAAGATATGGAACTTGATCCTAATGTATTACTCGCTGTCGGTCTTGCCAAATCTCCTCGTGAAAACGCAAGGTCGTGTCAAATCTGGAAGTGCGTGGATGGGGAAGCATGGCTTGACTCAGTCGATTGTTGCAAATTGTGGACGACTGGTCATACCGTTCTTGCCTTGCGCATAGGTGAGCGCATTCGCATTGGAAATGGTGATGATGCCTGCATCGTTCGAGTAAGGGGCATCTGCGCACTGGAGATCACCGATGAAATGAAAAACACAAGAGATCTCAGCACCTTGCATTCATGTGGGCAGAGTTTTTCTATTGCACTTTCTGAGCCGTTGCGTTGTTATTCTGGAGCCAAAATGCAAAGTATTAAAATTTACCACATTCAAGCACTTGAGCAACATTGTACTGATAAAGCAATTGCGTCTGTATATGCCAACCTTGCACAGCTCCATGTCGCAGCTGGTGATGTCATCACTGCTGGCGAGCTCGCCACGAATGCAATACAGATAGTACCTACCAACATTCGCGGGATGCTGTTAGGTGCGAGACTGGCCCTCATTACCAGAAACTTGGATCAATGCCGTATATATCTTGATGAAGTCAATTCACTCGCCTTTGATCACCTTCAAAAATTGAACAACACTGCCTCATCAGGGTTGTTCGAGGGCAGCAACCGAGCGCACATAGTTGATGCACTTGTATTTTCAGGTGGTATTTGGGTCGAATTGAAAGAGTTTGGTAAGGCCCGTAGTTTACTAGGAGACTCTCAAAGACTCTGTGAAGATAATGAAGATAAATTCCTTTCACCATTGTATTCAAATGTTGCTATAAGCAAACTTCACCTTTTCACCAACCCTCATGGGATTGAACTTGCTGTTGATCGTGCCCTCGCAGCCCTGAAAGCCTGTGCCTCATGTGATGTGGTTCTAGAAAATATATCTCAACAGCTAGCGTCGTCTATTTGCGCAACTTTACATCTCATGACCACACTTTTCAGGCTGCGCGAGCCCTTGGAGTTGTATTGATGGGATTTTGTCAGCTTGACGATGCGGCTCATATTTTTGAACGGTTGCAAGATGGTGTCACAACACGTACCGTAGATGCAAGAATTAATTTGGGAAATTTCAACTGCACGCGTGGTCGATGGTTAGAAGCGGCAACAGAATATACTGCCAGTACAAACAGCACACCGACAACGCAAGACTCGACTCAGAACAGCCGAGCCGACCTACAATACTTGCTGTCTAGGGCATATTTTGGAGTGAACGACGTAAAAGCGTCACGGTGGACTCTGACAGCAGCAGTTCACTTGAATCCCAATAGTTTGTCCTTTCGTCGGCATTGCCACTAAGACATGGTCAAAGGATACTATTGGAAAATGCCCAGGCTATCATACTATAATCAGAACCATCAACTGTGACCTACAACGAGGTTTGATGACCTTCCCCTTCCAGGAGCACTACCCCCAGCACTCTCAGGCTATGGCTACCAGATGCCCACTATGTACGATGCGCATGCATTTTATTTATTTATTCAGAATGATAGTGTCGTCCTCCCAGGGCCCATAGGGGAAGAGAAGCCAGAGCCCAAGGATTCCTTAAAGTATCCAAAAATGCGCACTCTTGGGGATGAAGGGACCTGGGACTGACACACCTCGGGGTGTTCTAAGGATGCGTCGACACTAATAGTTACTGGGGAAGAGGTCACCGTGACTGTCGAAGTACCCACCCAGGCCGTGACACGTGCCGTGACCATATTCTGGCCTGTCATTTTGACCCCCCTTCTTTTTGAGTCTTGTTAAACCGTACAAGTAGATTATCGTAGCTGGCATGTGCCACTGAGAGCGCAACCAACCTGAGGTCGGGGGGGGTGTTCATGTTTCCTCGTCATGGCGTGTACGTGCATATTTGTTTTATTACATTTCTAAGCATACAAGTCTAATGATTTATGAGCGTGGCGAATACTACAGTACTAGTACGGCTGCCAGTGAAAATAGTCATGGCGGTCACCCTATATTGCTCGAAAACGGTGTACACTGGCAATGGTTTGACTCGGACCCGGGCCCTTTATCATCTTTGGCCGCCTCAACTTTTCCGTCGCACTTTAAGAACTACGAGAAGCCTGAGTAGTAAATTTTAGAATGAGGAGGCTGTCGAGTACAGACCACGACTCCTCCACTCCGAGAAACTAGGGTAAACTTGAACCCAAATTTCCGTCGCAAAGGGCGCGTACGCGTCAGCGGCTCGGAAGGCGTGGTCTAACGACGCGACAGATGAGGAGGCCAGTATATAAGGCTCCGAGTCAGCGTGACGCTGCTACCGGCAAGGACAGTGATATGCCACGATTCCTTCCCAGTGGCCCTAATGCAGGAAACTCCGACCAGGACCGGGTGGTCACCGTTTTGTTTAAAGGGGCTATTTGCATCATGAAATTTAGGCATGATTCCGCTAAGATACTCACAATGACAAGAGAAGATTGATTGCACGTTTCTATGATAGTCTCAACAATCCAATGAACCATCCTCACAGCGAAATATTGGGACGACAAAGCCACAATCATCAAGAGTGCCCTTCCGCCCTTGCCCGTCGCTGGAACCAAAGCCAGAGAAGCAAGTACAGGAACCAGTTGTTTGGTCGCAGAGCCCCCGACCAGAGCAGACCTCGTCCTCCTTGGTTCCCTTTACATGCTCTTGAACAGAGGCCGAGTCTACATCAACTAGGTTAACTTGAAGAAGCGGCACATCACCGGTCGGTGAGAGGAATTCTACATTTGTAGAGGATCCACTCTCTGAGCAGACTGTCGTCTGATCTGAGCTCACAGCACCAAGACTTACATCTACAATCGTGCTCAATGATTCAAGAGCGACCTCGACTTCAACAAGATTCGCTGTTGACCTGTGGGTTTGGAAAACCCTTAATGAATCGATTCGTGAGCTTTTCAAGGACACCGCGGGGCGTTTGAGTCAAACGCGCAGTCTGTTAGCACATCAATTCCACAGTCGATTGTCGGCGAAAACGTAGAATCAGAGCCGCCGAAGGAAGAGATGCCTTGCAGTAGAGAGTTTGAATTTCGTTAGATTGTCCATTGGTATGTGGGTTATCTCCGGAGGTACAAGAAAAAAGTGAACAATCATAGCCAAAAAATCCATCGTGGCACATGCAGCCCTGTACCTACATTAACACATAATAATTCGACCACTTGGGCAACACGCATACCATATCAAAATCCCAGGTCAGTTGATTATTTGGCGTAGATCCATAGGTGAAGAGAGCATCGTCCCCGTTGATTGTTGCGTGCTCAGCTAGTTGACCCATCGTGAGGCATTCCCCGCGGCCATTACAGGCAGGGCCATTGGGCTCTTTGCCCGGGCAACTCATGACATTACATGCAGCACCTTCAAAACCCTCCATGCAAGAGCAGGTGCCAGTAACTCTATTGCAGGTACCCATATTTGAGCATTCTACAATGTCGTCTGTCATGTGTGCATAATCGTCTCCGGTTGTAGGCCGCCCAAACCAAGTCTTACCATACGGGCAAGTAAGCAAGGAACAGTCAGCGCCAGTCCAACCTTGCTGGCAGTCACAGCGATAAGTTGGTTTACCTTGACAGGTCCCTTTCATATTACACGGACTGTTTTCGTTTGGACAGTCAACTAGCTGCTGGCTGGCATATCCGCAGTCACCCCGTTGGCCTTCGTTACCATAACCATCCGATGTGGTCATATAGTCCATGCAGCTACAGACGCCTATCTCTTCATCACAAATTCCTCTATTTGAGCCTACATCTTTGTTCTGAAGCGTGCTAAGTACGTGTGGACACGTCGAAATCTTACAAGGTTCATCTTCCTTGGTCCCAGCGCGAACCTCGGAGACGGATACTTTTGGACTGGTACTAGCAGAAAGCGCCAGGCCATTGCCATCCGCGACAATCAGAGGCAAATTGCCAAAGTCTTGAAGGAAATCAATTTTTGTCAAAGTTGAGGAGGCAGAGCAAAATGCTTGGCCTAATCGAAAGAAAATCAGTACTTCATCACTGCACATTGTCATGATCCTTATAATCAGACACTGTGAACTATATAACCATTCATTTGGACGGACAATGCCGGTCCATAGTCACTTGAAATTGTCGAAAGGGCTTCGAGATAGCCCTGCACCTCGTTGTCACTCGCATAATACCTATTATAGGCATACTCATCACCACTGACCTCTAGTAACTACAGGAAGGACGTAAATTGTGATACGGAATTCGATCTGTATGCTTGTTTCGGAATGACAAAACAACATAGCCCGAATCTGCTTTGCATTCTATTTGCTGCTGCGCCGTCACTTGTAGCTCAGACCTGCCATCAGGTTTCCTCGATTTATGGTCATCTAGGCGCTGAATCGGGCGGATTATCAACGACACTCTCAGTGAGGGGGTCGTCCCCAGTCGGGCAAGAGCGTAGGGAGCAGTCAGGACCAAATATACCGTGATCACAGTTACATCCGTACATCATTTCCGCATCCCAGTTAGACAAGTATGTATAGACGGGACCTTCGCCTGGGTCTTTCAGGGAGGCGTAATACCTAAAAAAGTGCATTAAACATATTGAAATCGTCATCGTGAAATTGGGGTACTTCATGTTTTGACATCGTCCTCGTCCATTACAGGCGTCTGGACAGGACTTGCGTTCACAAGCAGCTCCTTCAAAGCGCGATTCCTCACAAAGGCAGATCCCAGAAGTGCGATCACATGTACCACGATTAGAGCATTCGGCGTTATTGTGCGCATCGTCTGTGCCTGCGCGCGAAGGAGCCAAGATTCACTCTTGATTATAGATTACAACATATGTCCCAGTAGGGAGCATTGACATACCAATGATAGTGTCAGCTGCATCCGCCCAAGCTGAACCAAGAGGACACGTTTTCAGCGAGCAATCAGCACCTGTCCAGCCATTGAAACACCTATGCTGTGTAGTCGCGTAAAGTCTCAACATGGGACTGCACGCACTCGCAAACACGAGTGAGGGGGCAATTGCCATGTCCACTGCATAAATTGGGACATGGCGAGTAGCCCGCTCGTGCCAGCGGGTAGAAGGTGATCGCAATCACCACGATCTCGAGCGCGCGCTTCATCTCATGCGTCAATACATCTCATTCTAGTTACTACCTCGAGAAGCTCGGATACTGCGTCTGTATCCGGGATATAAGGTGAACTTAGCAATGTCGTAGCGGGTCCTAGGCAGCCTCGTGAGAGACGCCCCCGTTGGGATAAAAGTTGGACTAGATCTTGAAGGAACAGACTACGGTGACTGGCACTGGCACTCAGGGCCGGGCGGCGAGCCAGCCTGAGCCGCCTGAGCGCGTGCCCGGACCCGCTAAAACCCTTCCTTTTGCCGCCAATGGCACTTAGTTCCTCGCACTTGGCGTGATTTGGAGCCCCAAGGCCGGGCAAAAGAAAGACACCGTGACGCCCCCCGGCCCTCCAAAAGTGCCCGTCCAAAGTGGCCCGGGCCCGTCTCAGGCTTCAAGTCCAGCAACGTCTGCATCTAATTGAGCTTGTAGCTCATCCATGTTGTTAATTTGAGTTCGTGTGTATTATATTATATCATTTGAGTTCGTGCATCTCTATGCAATACGAGAGTGTGTCATAATTACGTTGATTGAATCATGTAGGTAGTATGTGGATAGGGGGAGGGGAACCTACGAGGCCGGGCCCGGCCCGGG
>CEUV01012214.1_pt1 | contig 16285 bp, 13 predicted proteins | sample 356401 | NCBI WGS metagenome assembly CEUV01 (sample SAMEA2622710, study PRJEB7988) | marine metagenome | isolation source: saline water (ENVO:00002010), including
TATGATAAAATTTGTGATGCTATGAAAAATGCATCTGAAAATGAACTTGCTGGAGTTTTAGGGTATACAGATGAAAAAGTTGTATCAAAAGATTTCATTGGAGATCCTAGGACTTCTATATTTGACTCATCTGCAGGTATAATGCTGAACAATAGATTTGTTAAACTTGTTAGTTGGTATGATAATGAGTGGGGATATTCTTCAAAAGTTATTGAACTAATCGAGTTTATGGATAATAGTAAAAACTAACTATTATATTACAACGATTCCTAATGATCTCATCTCATCAAGTGATGTCTTAATATCTTCTTCTTTTAATCCTTTTGTACATTTACTTATAACTCTTGTGTAGAAACCTTCTCTTATTGAATCAATTGCAGTAAACTTTACGCAGTACTCAGTTGCTAAGCCAACACAATCTACTTTTTCAACTCTTTTATTTTTTAGGTAATCATTTAATTCGGTTGATAATTTTTTATCATTATCATAAAAACCACTGTAACTGTCAATATTTTTATCTGAACCTTTATAAATAATTTTATTTATTTTATCAGAATTTAGTTGTTTTGGGAATTCTGAACCAATTTCATTTTGTATACAATGGTCAGGCCACAAAATCTGAGTATTTTCATTTACTTTAATTGAATCACCCACTTTTTTATCCAGATGAGAGGACGCAAAACTTATATGATTTTTTGGATGCCAATCCTTTGTAGCTACAATTAGATCATAATTTTCCATTATATCATTAATTCTTTCTATTATTAAATTTCCTTCTGGAACAGCTAGAGATCCACCTGGTAAAAAATCATTTTGAACATCAATGATTAAAAGTGTTTTCATCCCCTCAATTTTAAAATCATATCTTTTTTCATTTTAAATAGAGATTTTTCAAGTCCAATTGGATAAGAATGAGGGTTTTCCAGTCTTTTATGAGATTCATCAAGCATTTCAAGGTCTTTTTCTAAATTCCTTTTTATTTCAGATATTTTAGGTGATTTATAAACTAAGCTACCTTTACGAAATACTTTTATTAGAAGTTCCTCAGATGTAAATGAATCATTAAAGTTTTTAGATCGAGTAGAATCATTTGGATCAATCATTTTCTTCTTTTCAACAGAAAAATTAATATCATAAATCATATCTCCTCTCAATAAATTTTTTTTAGAAAATCTAATCACCTGATGAATTCCAGGATTATTTATTTTAATTTTTTGCTCAGATAATTTTATTTTATTTTCCCAAATACCCTTTTTATTCCTCAAGGATGATAATTTATAAACAGCACCTAATGATGGATTATCATGTGCTGTTACCAATTTTGTACCAATACCCCAAATGGATATTTTTGATTTTTGGTATTTCAAACTCTTAAGTAAAAATTCATCTAGATCATTGCTCGCAATTATTTTCACATAATTAAGATTTTCCTTATCAAGCATTTTTCTCGCTTTTTTACTTAAGTATGATAGATCACCAGAATCAATTCTTACTCCAAGTAATTTTTTATTTAATTTCTCAAGCTCTTTAGCAACTGTTATTGCATTTTTTATTCCTCTCAAAGTATCAAAAGTATCTACTAATAAAACACAATTATCAGGCATAACACTAGCATATTTTTTAAATGATTCTAGTTCAGATTCAAATGCTAAAACCCAACTATGTGAATGTGTACCACTTACAGGTATATCAAATATTTTACCAGCTAAAACATTCGATGTTTTTGAACAGCCTCCAATATAGGAGGATCTACTTGCAGACAATGCTCCATCAATACCCTGTGATCTTCTTAAACCAAATTCTAATATTGGATCATCTTTAGCTGCAAATTTCATTCTTGATGCTTTTGTTGCAATTAAAGTATTAAAATTAAATATGTTAATGATAGCTGATTCAACTATTTGACACTGATATATCGGTCCTCTAACATTAATAATTGGTTCATTTGCAAAAATAATTCTACCCTCTTCTATCGCTTCAACATCACATGAAAATTTAAAATTTTTTAAAAATTTTAAAAATTTTTTATCGAACAGCTTATTGCCATCCTCAGAATTTAATGAATCAAGATATTTTATATCTGTATCATCAAATTTTAATGTATTCAAATAGTCAATGATAAATTCTAATCCACAACTTACAGCATACCCTGAATTAAAAGGATTTTTTCTGAAAAAGACAGAAAAATTTGCTTCTTGGTTATGAATACCCTCTTTCCAATAACCATAAGACATTGTTAACTGATACAAATCAGTTAACAGAGATAAAGATGTATTATAAATTTTGTTTATCATTTCTATAAAAGGCTACATTAAAAACTACTCCGAAAGTTACAAGAAACATTCCTATGTATACTAAATATTCAAAATTTTCATTGAAGAATACACTACCAATTGCAATTACAAATATTATTTCAATATAACTAATGACAGATACCTTTGAAACTTCAGCTGACTGATACGATCTTGTCATAAAATATTGGGCAAATTGAGTAAAAACACCAATTAAAATTAAAATAACATATTCATAAAATGATGGTGGAACCCAATTAAAATAACTTATAAAAGCACCAATTGGACAAGCAATCATCGGAAAGTATATCATTAGAACCAAAGAGTCCTCTTTGTCCTTTAAGTATCTTATAATATTATAGGCGAAAGCAGCACACAGACTTCCGGAAGCTCCCATTATAACACTTTCTAGAGAAACCCTTGCATCAAAACCCTGTATTAATATGATACCAAGGAACGCAATTGCTAAAAATAACCATTGATAAATACTCATCTTTTCTTTCAAAACTATTATTCCAACTATGGATGTAAAAAAGGGTGTTAGGTAAATAAGTGTAGAAGCTGTAGCTAATGGAATTTCCTGTAATATTACGAAGTATAGATATAAGCCAATTGTCCCAAATAATCCCCTTAGAAAAAGTAGATTTCTATTATTTCCTAAAATGGAAACATTTTTTCTTTTTAAAAGAAAAAATGTTATTAAAAAGGATATCAAACACCTAAAGAATACAATTTCCATAGGAGGTATATTTGGTAAAAGCTTCACCCCTATCTTGACAACCATAAAGAATACAGTTGCTAAAAACATGAAATAAATTCCTTTTTTCAATTTGGTTTTATTTCTCCCTTACCTAAAGTATACGAATAGTCAGATATTTCCATAAACTTCTTATTATGGGTTACAATGACAAAAGTTTGATTATACTTTTTATTTAATTTCTTGATAAAATTGATAAAGTTTTGAGAATTTTCTTTATCCAAATTCCCGGTTGGTTCATCAGCAAAGATTATCTCAGGCGAATTAATTAGTGCTCTAGCAATTGCAACTCTCTGCTGTTCCCCACCAGATAATTCATTTGGCTTATGGTTTTTTCTATCAATTAAATCTAATTCCATTAACAGTTCGTCTGCTCTTTTTTTTATAGAATACTCATCTTCTCCAGAAACATAACCAGGTATACATATGTTCTCATATGCATCAAAGTCATCCAATAAATTATGAAACTGAAAAACAAAACCAATTTTTTTATTTCTAAATTCTGATAATTGATCTCCATAAAGTTGACTGATTTTTGTTCCATCGAAAAGTACTTCTCCTTTATCGGGTTTATCTAAACTACTAAGAATATATAATAAGGTAGATTTTCCTGCTCCTGACTTGCCAAAAATTGAAACTATTTTACCGTTTTCAACTTTTATATCAACATTTTTGAGTACTTGGATCTGATTAAATGTTTTAGAAATTTTCTCACCTATTAACATATCTTGCAAATCTATAAAATTAAAAACCTATAGATTAATAAATAATCTAAGATTTGAAATATAGTTTTATATGTTTTAGTTTCGTGTTCTATGAATATACATGAATACCAAGCTAAAGAAATTCTAAAGGACCACGGAGTTAAAATCCAAAATGGAATGGTGGCTACCAATGCAAAAGAAGCTCTTGAAAATGGAAAGAAAATTTTAGATGAATATGGATGTGATGTATTAGTTATAAAAGCTCAGATTCATGCTGGTGGTAGAGGTAAAGGTAAAATTAAAGAGACAGGATCTAATGGTGTTGTAATAGCAAAAAATATTGATGATGTTGAAAAAATATCTAAAGATATATTAGGTGGAACATTGGTTACCCATCAAACTGGGGGTGAAGGTAAAATTGTAAATAAAATTTTAATTGCAGAAGATGTGTATTATTCTGGTGAGAGTGAATTAAGAGAGTTTTATTTAGGAATTTTACTTGATCGAGCAAATGGAAAAAACGTTATAATGGCTTCTACTGAAGGTGGTGTTGAAATTGAGAAGGTAGCCGAAGAAACACCCCATAAGATAATAAAGGAATGGATTGATCCAAATATTGGCTTACAAGGCTTTCAAGTTAGAAAAATTGCTTTTGCTCTTGGTCTAGAGGGAAATGCATTAAAGGAAATGATTAAGTTTATTTATTCTCTTTATAATGCATATGAAAAAATAGATGCATCCTTATTTGAAATTAATCCTGTTTTAAAAACATCTGATAATCAAATTTTAGCAGTTGATGCAAAAGTAAATATAGATGATAATGCTTTATTTAGACAAAAATATATAGAAAGCCTCAGGGATTTAACAGAAGAAGATCCATCGGAGGTCGAAGCGAATAAGTCAAACCTAAGTTATGTCAAACTTGATGGCAATGTAGGTTGTATGGTTAATGGTGCTGGTCTAGCAATGGCCACTATGGATATAATTAAATTGTCAGGTGGTGATCCAGCAAACTTTTTAGATGTTGGAGGAACGGCAAGTGCTGAAACTGTTGAAGCAGGATTTAGGATTATATTAAAAGATAAAAATGTAAAAGCGATCCTATTAAATATTTTTGGTGGAATTGTTCGTTGTGACAGAGTGGCTAATGGTGTGGTTCAAGCCTATAAAAATATTGGAGAGATAAATATCCCTATTATTGTAAGACTTCAAGGTACTAACTCAAAAGAAGGATCAAAAATAATTGATGAATCTGGACTTGAAGTTTATTCGACAAGTACACTTCAAGAAGCTGCAGATAAAATAAACGAAATACTTAAAAATTAAATTTTTGCGTTAGTAGTTCAATTGGATAGAATATCAGATTTCGGCTCTGAGGGTTGAGGGTTCGAGTCCTTCCTAACGCACAATATTATATATAATGTTAAAGAAAATAAGATTTTTATTTCTACTAATCCTGATTACAACAATTGTTATTATATCTAATAATTCAATATCTAATATTCCACCCTTAGGAAAATTTTTAAACCCATATTCTGGATTCTGGCAAAATGGAGAGATTAATCAAAACAAAGTTTTCAATAATATAGATTTAAAAAATATCAAAGATGAGGTAATAATTCAGTTCGATAGTATGTTGATTCCCCATATATATGCAAATAATGACGAAGATTTATTTTATACTCAAGGTTATGTAACTGCATTGCATCGTCTTTGGCAGATGGAATTTCAAATTATGGCAATTTCGGGAAGGCTTAGTGAAATTTTTGGGAATAGAGCTTTAAAAAATGATAGAACACAAAGAAGAAAAGGTATGGTTTATGCTGCGAAAAAGACTCTCGAAAAATCATTTGAGGATGAAAATACAATTAAACTCTTGAAAGCCTATGTAAATGGTGTCAACGATTACATATCATCTTTATCTTTAAAAAACTACCCCATCGAATATAAAATGTTAAATTATAAGCCAGAAAAATGGACACTTCTAAAAACATTTTTACTAATGGAATCCATGTCAGATATGCTTTCTAGAGGAAATATGGATATTGAAGACACTTATCTTTTAAAAATACTTGGAATTAAAAATTATAATTTATTGTTTCCAGAATATCATGATGAGGTTAAGCCAATTATCCCAGATGATATAAAGTTTAATTTTGAACCATTGAAAACAAAAGATTATGATAGAAAGACATCTTATAAATTTCCAGATAAAACAATATTAAACCCTGATAGGGATAATGGTAGTAATAATTTTGCTATATCCTCTCAAAAATCAAAGGATGGAAGTACATATCTTGCTAGTCAACCTGATTTATCTTTGAATTTACCATCCATATGGTATATCTCACATCTTAACTCTCCTTCATTTAATACAATGGGAGCTACTTTACCTGGTGCTCCAGGAGTAATTATAGGATTTAATGATGATATAGCTTGGGGAGAAACAAATGCAACAAGAGATGTTGTTGATTGGTATTCAGTAATTTTTAGAAATAAAGATAGAAAGGAGTATAAGTTTGGTGATAGATGGCTGAAGACTGAAAAAATTATTGAAGAATTTAATGTCAAGGGTGAGGGTATATTCTACGATACAGTTGTATATACACATCTAGGACCTATAGTTTATGATAATAACTTTTCATCAAATAAAGAAAAAATAAATTTAGCAATGAGATGGATTGCTCACGATGAATCTGTAGAATATAAAACTTTTTTAATGCTTAATAAAGCAAAAAATATAGATGATATTGACAGAGCTTTAGAGTTTTTCTACGGACCATCACAAAATTTTGCGTATGCAACTAGGGATGGAGATATTGGTCTTACAATTGCTGGAAAATTTCCATTAAAGTCAAAAGAACAGGGTAAATTTATATTAGATGGAAGTAATCCCGAGCATGAATGGCAAGGATTTATTCCCTATGACCACAGATTAACAGTCAAGAATCCTAAATCAGGATATGTAAGTTCAGCAAATCAACATCCAGTTAATAAATTATACCCCTATTATTACTATAGCCATAATTATGAAATGTATAGAGGGAGAAGATTAATTGAGAGGTTAGAATCAATTGATTACCTAGATATTGAAGACATAAAAAAAATTCAAAATGATAATTTCAGCTACAAAGCATATGAAATCTTACCTTTCATACTTAGTAAAGTTGATACAATCAGATTAGGGTCAGAGGAAATGAAATATTTTAAAAATATCAAAAATTGGGATTTCTTTTCTAATACCAATGATGAAAACCCTTCTTTTTTCGTTACATGGTGGGACTTTTTGTATAAAAATATTTGGGATGAATTTGATACATTAAAATATACATACAGAAAACCAAGTTCATTCACAACCACAAAAATTATTAAAAATATAGAAAGCTTTCAATACTACGATAATTTGAAAACTAGTGAAATTGAAGGATTAGATGACATTATAAATTTAACATTCAATAAAGCTGTAGATTCAGTAAATAATTGGAAAAAAAATAATAACAAAACAAAAGTATCTTGGAAAGACTATAAAAATACAACTGTAAAACATCTACTTGGAATTGAGAGTTTTAGTGTGGAGAACGTTGATGTAGGTGGTTATAGAAATATACTAAATGCAGCTAGCCAAAGACATGGTCCATCTTGGAGAATGATCGTAAAACTAAATAAAAATAGTAAGACAGAAGCGTGGGGCATTTATCCTGGCGGTCAATCTGGAAATCCTGGTAATATTAACTATAGTGATGGAATTGATGATTGGGGAAAAGGAAAATATAAAAAACTATTATTTAATAAAAATTATCTAGATAATACAAATAGGGTAATATTTGAGAAAAAATATCAATCACAATGAATTTTATTTTAAGAATTATACTCAACGGTTTATTTGCATTTTATTTTCTATCGATTCTTCCGTGGTGGATAGTATTAATTTTTCCATTTATTATTGGAATTATATTCAATAAAAATTATTTAAGTCATTTTTTAAGTGGATTGGTAGGCATAGGTGTAGCTTGGTTATACTTATTATTAAATTTAGATACACAAACCAATTCTATAATATCTTCTAAAATAATTGATATACTAAGTATTGAATCTGTAAACTTGTTGATTATATATATAAGTCTATCTGGTGGGGTTCTAGGTGGTTTATCAGAAATTTTAGGGAAATCCTTAAGAGATATTTTTTCTAAAACTAAAAAACAATCGGGATATAAATTTAATTAGTTACAAAATCTAAAATTTCTTTATCCATTGGATTGGTGTTTGAACTGTAAACAGCCTTCAAATTTCCATCTCCATCAACAAGATATTTGAAAAAATTCCATCTTGGAGCCTTATCGTTCCATCCATTATCTTCAATATTAGATAACCATTTATAAATTGAATTAGAATTTTTACCTCTCACATCAGATTTTTCAAAAAGCTGGAATTCAATACCATAATTTGTTTCACAAAATTCTTCAATTTGGTTATTTGTACCAGGTTCCTGAAAACCAAAGTTATTGGATGGAAATGCTAGAATTGTGACTTTATCATTATATTTCTTGTGTAGTTCTTGTAAATCTTTATATTGATTAGTATAACCACATTTTGATGCTACGTTTACAATTAATAACTTCTTTCCCTTGTACTTAGAAAAGTTAATTAAATTACCATCAATATCTTTCGCAGATAGTTTATAAAAATCAGATATATTTTCAAGATTAATTTCAGGTGCGATCTCTTTCAGTTTGAATACTTTTTCTCTTAGTACATAAATTCCACTCACTGAAACTACAGTTGAAACAAGAATTATTATTAATATTTTCATCACATTTTATTTGGTACACTAATACCAAGAAGAATCATACCATCTTTAATTGTATTAGCTGTTGTATGAGATAACGCAATTTTAAACGAAGTTGTTTCAGATGAAGTATTATCAAATATTTTTTCCTCCTGGTAAAAGCTGTTGTATATTTTTGACAAATCAAAAATATATTGTGCTATTATAGAAGGAGAATGATTAAAGGCAGCTTGATCAATAATATTTGGAAATTGATATATATGATTGATTAGTTTTTTTAATGGTAATGAGACATCTGTTATATTATCAAATTTTATTTCTTTAAATTCTATATCAAGTGATTCTGCTCTGTCTGTAATGGAACAAATTCTTGCATAGGTATATTGTATAAAAGGCCCAGTATTACCTTGAAAATCGATAGAATCATCAGGATTAAAAAGCATCTTCTTTTTTGGATCAACCTTCAATAAAAAATATTTAAGAGCTCCGAGAGCTATCATTTTATATAGTTCATTTAAATCATCCACATTAAAATCATCAGTTTTACCTAATTCTTTTATTCTTTTCTCAGATGTTTTTATCATATGTAATATTAGATCATCAGCATCGACAACTTTACCCTCCCTAGATTTCATTTTACCATCTGGTAATTCTATCATACCATATGATAGATGATAGCATTCTTTAGCCCAGTTATAATTTAGTTTTTCTAAAATTTTAAATAGCACTTTAAAATGATAATCTTGCTCACTCCCTACTGTATATATCTGTTTTGTAATTTTTGGATAATCCTCAAATCTTTTAATGGCAGTACCTATATCTTGAGTTATATACACAGAAGTTCCATCATTTCTCAAAAGAATCTTCTTATCAAATTTTTCATTAGTGAGATCAACCCAAACAGATCCGTCTTCTTCTTCATAAAAAATTTTTTTATTTAAACCAGACATTACATTTTCCTTACCAAGTAAATAAGTTTCAGATTCATAGTAATTTTTATCAAAAGTAATTCCTAGTGAATCATAAGTTTCATTAAAACCTTCATATACCCAATTATTCATTTTTTCCCATAATTTGAGGGTCTCCTCATCTTTTAACTCCCAGCTTTTTAATATTTTTTTTGCTTTAATCATCAGACTGGTATTATTGATGGCATCTTCTTCTCTTATACCATCTTTCAGTAATTTTTGATACTGTTTTCTATTTTCTTTTTCAAATTTTACATAGTAATCTCCAACAAATTTATCACCCTTTATACCCTCTGATTCAGGTGTTTTATTTTCAGAATATAGTTTCCATGCAACCATTGACTTCGATATATGAATACCCCTATCATTAATAATTTGAACTCTGTGTACCTTTTTTCCATTTGCCTCAAGAATATTTGATAATGAATCACCTAAAAATATATTTCTAAGATGACCTAGGTGAAGAGGCTTATTTGTATTAGGGGATGAAAATTCTACCATTACCTCCTCTCCATCACATTTCTTAAATCCCCATTTTTCAGAGGATTTTATCTTATTATATAGTGAAATAAGAAACTCACTTCTTAAATCCATATTTAAAAAACCTTTAACAACATTAAAATCTCCAACTATTTTTGATTTCTTTAATAAAATCTTTCCAATCTTATCCCCTATATCCTGTGGATTCATTTTTAAATTTTTAACATGAGGGAAAATTATAAGAGTATAGAAACCAGTAAAGTTCTTTGGTGTATTATCTATTGTGATTTTATTTAAATCACATTGGTATTTGAATTCCTCTTCAAATATTGATTTAATTTCTTTTTTAATAGTCCTTATCAAATTCATTTCACAAAAATTAAATTAAATGAATGATATTCATAATAATAATTAAATTAAGTTTGAAAAAAGATTTATAATATATAAAAGCAAGATGTCAGATAGTGTTGTAATTATTCCCACTTATAATGAACTTGGAAATATTGAGAATACTCTTGAAAAAGTAGAAAATCTTAAAGTAAAGTTTGATGTAATTGTAGTTGATGATAATTCACCGGATGGTACTGGTAAACTAGTTGAAAAAATAATTCAAAAGAACAGATTCCAATTAAATATTAATTTAATTAATAGAAAAAATAAAGGTGGTCTAGGATCTGCCTATGTTGAAGGATTTAAAAAAGCAATAGAATTAAAATATTCATATGTATTTCAATTAGATTGTGACGGATCGCATGACCCAAATAAGTTATTAGAGCTAAGAAATAATTTAATTGATGATACGGCTCAAATAAGTGTTGGATCTAGGTATATAAAAGGGATATCAGTATTACATTGGCCATTATCGAGGCTTCTACTTTCAATTTTTGCTAATTATTATGTTATGATTATAACTGGTATGAAGGTAAAAGATTCAACTGGGGGGTTTAATGGATATAGCATGCCTGCTTTAAAAAATATTTTAAAAAATAAAATAACTTTTGAGGGCTATGCATTTCAAATTCAAATGAAATTTAATGGTTATAAACTAGGATATAATATCATAGAAATACCAATAATATTCAAAGATCGTGAAATTGGCGAATCTAAAATGTCATTTAAAATTTTTGGTGAGGCATTTTTTGGAATTATTGGAATGAAAATTAAAAGTTTTTTTAGAGTATATAGAAAAGATTAATCAAATCTTATTGTATCTAAAATCTTAAGTTTCTGGATAAAAATTATGGGAAGATAAATTGATATAATTATCATAGCTATCATACTTAAATTTATCATAAGAGTATTTAATATATTTATATCTACTGGTATATGATCAATGTAATAGTTTGACTTATTTAATTTAAAAAGTTTAAAATTCTTTTGTAGAAGATAAAATAAAAAAGAAATAAAATTAGCAAATATTATTGCTGAAATAGATAATTTAAATCCAACCTTAAAGAAAAGTAAATGGATAAATCTACTTTTTGTTCCAAAGGACTTAAGAGTACCAATTAACTGAGTTTTATCCATTATCAAAATCAAAATGACAGATAAGATATTGAATGATGCCACAAAAACTATGATTACAAAAAATATGATTACGTTTTTATCCAACAGCTTTAGCCAATCAAATATCTGAATATATTTTGAATTTGTAGATTCAATAAATTCATCAAATGATGAGATATTTTTTAATTTGTCATAAAGTGAGTCAATACTTGTTTCATCTTGCAGATAAATATTTAACCCAGAAACCTGATTTTCGTTCCATTTATAAATTTTTCTACTTAGGTTTATATCACCAATTACAATCGTATTGTCAATTTCCTCAAGTCCTGTTTCGTAAATACCTGAAATAATTAATTTTCTAAAAATTGGGGGATCATTAGGAAAAAAAATAGTCACAGAATCTCCTAAATTTAGTGAAGTTATTTTACCTATTTCAGCACTAATAATAATTGAATTTTTAAGGTTTAGATTATTATTAAAAGTAATTAGGTGAGGTTGAATATTATTAATATAATCGCTGGATACCCCTTTAAATATTACTCCCTCTATTTCACTCTCTTTACTTTGTATAAGAGCAGAAGATAGAATAAATGGATGAACTGAGCCTATCTCGCTTAAAGTTTTACTCTCCTTATATACTCCTTTATTTAAATCTATTGGAGAGTTTTTAAAACTTAAACCATTCGCATAACTAGAAACCGTATAATGCCCTGAAAAATTATAAACTTTATTAGAAATAGCATTCTTAAAACCAGTAAGAATAAAAGAAGAGATAATAACGGCTGATATTCCAAGAGAAATTGTTATAAATGAAATTTTTTTAATAAGAGTTGATAATTTATTAGATTTTTCAGTCCAAAGATTATTATATATTTTAAAGAAGTTCCTCATTATGTATATTTGACATGTCTAAACCTAAATATAAATGGGTAGAATATTTATAATTAACATATTTTTTTTCATCATCTATATTCTAATGAGTTGCAATAGCTTGGATGATTTTGATAAAGATCAAATTAATAATTTAAATGAAGAAAATTGTAGTATTTGTAATCAAAAAACTTATCAAATAAACATAAATACAAATGGTCAAGATATTGTAGATGAGCCTAAAATAAGATCATCTATTAATATAATTAAAAATGATAGTTTAATTTACTCAGGTATTATTGGAATTGAAATTCGAGGAGAATCATCGCAATATTTTGATAAAAAATCGTACGGTTTCGAAACATGGAATGATAATAACGAGGATATTGATGTATCTCTATTAGGATTTCCTGAGGAAGAAGATTGGATACTACATGGGCCTTTTAGTGATAAATCACTAATTAGAAATATGTTAATTTATGAGTTGTCGAACAGCATAGGTAGATATGCTTCCAGAACAGAATTCGTAGAATTAAGTATTAATTCTCAATACAAGGGTTTATACATTTTTATGGAAAAGTTAAAACGAGATAAAAATAGAATCAATATCTCTAAACTAGAGGAAAATGATACTGAGGAAGATAAAATTTCTGGGGGATATATTATCAAAATAGACAAAAGTGATATGGAAGATGGAAGCTATACCGAACTAAACTCTTTCAAATCTGAATATGATGTTTTTGGAAATAAAAACAATTCAAATATTATATATTTTAATTATGAATATCCAAAACCATCATTAATCAATTATAAACAAAAAGAGTATATCAAAAACTATATTAATGAATTTGAAGAAAGTCTTTCATCAGATAAATTCCAGGATCCGATTTTAGGTTTTAGAAAATATATTGATGATGAGTCTTTTATTGATTTTTTTATTCTAAATGAATTGTCAAATAATATAGATGGTTATAGACTGAGCACGTATCTTCATAAAGACAGAGATCAAAAATTAAAAATCGGTCCAATTTGGGATTTTAATTTATCTTTTGGAAATGCCGATTACTGTGGAGGAGAAAGATATGATGTGTGGTGTTATAAATTTAACGATAGGTGCCTTGGAGATCGTTGGAACATTCCTTTTTGGTGGAATAGATTATTAGAAGACGAAAATTTTGTAATAAAATTAAAAAATAGATGGATTGATTTAAGAGGCGGCATTCTATCTGATAATAATATTTTATCAATTGTAGATGAAAAATATTCATTCCTTAAGAATGAGTCAAATATTGCAAATAATAATTTCAATAAATGGAAAATTTTTGGAATATATATATGGCCTAATAGTTTTATTGGAAATAATTATTATGAGGAGATTGATTTTTTAAAAACATGGATCAAGAATAGAACTAAATGGTTAGATGAGTCAATAAGTAAGTTGTGAAAATTATAAAGATTTTAAAGTATGTATTAATATTAGCAGTTTCTGTTTCAGTTTTACTTACAGTAATATTTTATATAAGTACAGAATATAAAATGTACGATTTAAAGGCAAATCAAAAAAATTATTCTCAAAATATATGGGAAATAAATACTGATAGCCTAGCCGAAAGTCTAATCTCAAAAATGACATTGGAGGAAAAAATTGATCAAATGTATGGTGAGAAGATGATTTTTTCAATTCCAAAATTTATCGGAAGCTATTTGTTTAAAGATAGATTTGCCCATATTTATGTAGGTAAAAATGAAAGGTTAAATATACCTCCATGGGTATTATCTGATGGACCTAGAGGTGCTAGAGTTTTAGATAAGAAAATAAATGCTGTCACAACATTCCCTGTTGCAATGGCTAGAGCAGCTTCTTGGGATACTAATCTTGAGAATAAGGTTCATAAGGTTATAGCAAAAGAAATGCGAGCAAATAAAACTAATTATGCTGCTACACCTTGCATTAATTTACTTAGACATCCTGGTTGGGGAAGAGCTCAAGAGACATATGGAGAGGATCCTTGGTTATTAGGTGAATTTGGGCTGGCTGCTGTAAAGGGTATTGAAAGTCATAATGTTATGGCATGTCCAAAACATTTTGCATTAAATAGTGTAGAAAATTCAAGATGGGTAATTGATGTATTAATAGATGAAAGAGCATTAAGAGAGGTGTATCTCCCCCATTTTAAAAAAGTGATTCAGAAAGGTAAACCTGCATCAATTATGTCAGCATATAATAAAGTGCGAGGAACGTATAGTGGTAGTAACAAAGAATTACTAACAGAAATTTTAAGAGATGATTGGGGGTTTGAAGGTTTTATTTCCACCGACTGGATGTACGGATTATATGATGGAATAGAAGGAATAAAGGCAGGTCTTAATGTAGAAATGCCATGGCAAGATGAATATAGTTATAATACTATAAAAGAAGGAATTGAAGAAAAAAAAATAAGTGAGAATGATATAGACAAATTAGTTTTAAATACTTTAAAAACTAGACTTAAATATGCATTTGCATACGATAGTATAGATTACCCTCATAGTATAATCTTAGACTCTAGTCATATTAATTTAGCTGCAAAAGTTGCTGAAGAAAGTATGGTTTTAATTAAAAATAAAAATAATGTTCTTCCTTTTAATAAAATATTTGGATCAAAAATCGGGATAGTTGGTAGATTAGCAAACGAAATAAATACTGGAGATCTTGGAAGTAGTAATTCAAAACCTCCTTATGTTATAACACCATTTGAAGGTTTGAAATTATATCATAAAAGTTTAAATAATGAGGTTTTATTAATAGATGAAAGTAATGTAGAGGAAATAAGAAATGTATCTAAGTCTGTAGAACAGATGATAGTTGTAGTTGGATATACATATGAGGATGAAGGTGAATATATTCTTAGCAGATCTGAAATGGTAAAATCAGCAGAAGCAAATGAATTAATAGGTGTAAAAGGAATAGGAGGAGATAGGGTTAATTTGAGACTAAAACCTGAGGATGAAAAATTAATAGATGAAGTATCTCAATTAAATGATAATGTTGTAGTAGTATATGTTGGTGGTAGTGCGATTGATATGTCTCCATGGGAAGATAAAGTAAATGCTATTCTCTTCTCATGGTATTCAGGAATGGAAGGTGGCAACTCTCTTGCCAAAATTTTATATGGTGATGTAAATCCAAGTGGGAAATTACCATTTACAATTGCAAAAAATCAATACGACTACCCTTATTTTAATCCATATACAGACTCGATCACATATGAATATTATCATGGATATACACTTTTTGAAAAATTTAATAAAGAAATAGCATACCCATTCGGCTATGGTAAAAGTTATACAGATTTTAAATACTCCAATTTAAAGATTGAAAAAAATAAAATTTTAGACTCAACATTGGTAGTGAATGTAGATATAATGAATATTGGTAATTTTGCAGGTAAAGAAATTACTCAATTATACATAGGTTTTAAAAATTCTAAAATCGATAGACCTATAAAATTATTGAGAGATTTTAAAAAAAACTTCCTCGATATTGGAGAAAGAAAAACAATCAATTTATCAGTAAATATTAATGATTTGAAATGGTATAATAAAAAGAGCAGAAAATGGGAAATCGAAGATATTGAATATGAAATATATGTTGGTGGTTCTTCTAAAGAAAAAGATCTTCTTTCATCAAAATTTAGACTCTCTCAGCATATACAGCATAATACCTTTTGACAAATAACCTTAAAAAAGGCCTTAATCCAATTTTTTTGGTTGGATTTGTCCAGTATTCTTTTTTAATAATTTTCCACCCAGATTTTTCTAATAACCAATCAAATTGCCAGTCCTCAAATTCGTGATAATGACAGTCCCTTATATCATTTTTATTTCTATATGCGCTTGAAAACCATAACCTAAGTGGTACGGTCACAAATAACTTTTTACAC
>CEUV01157010.1_pt1 | contig 16282 bp, 13 predicted proteins | sample 356401 | NCBI WGS metagenome assembly CEUV01 (sample SAMEA2622710, study PRJEB7988) | marine metagenome | isolation source: saline water (ENVO:00002010), including
GAAAGGGGCTGGATGGGAGTTGCTGTTATTCGGCTACTGTCACTCTTGATTGTTGGAGCAGGCGTATACTACTCTACAGAAGGACTTGTTGCGATGTTAGTACTGTTCATTCTTGTTGTTCCTGTCGAGAAACTATTCCCGAGACATCGGGGACAGAAAGTCAGACGTCCACTATACAAACTCGACATGAGTTATGCAATGTCCTCTCCTTTACTAAATTTGATCGGGTTAATTGCTGCTGTAATTGTTGCAGTGATATCATTCGCTTGGATCCCTGGCTTATTGATGCGGCCTGTGGTTGCACAAATCCCAAGCGAATGGCTACCAATTGTTGGTTTCTTACTGTTTGATTTCGTTAGTTACTGGACACACAGATTCTATCATGAGATTCCGGTATTGTGGAAATTCCATGCAATACATCACTCCACAGAACACCTAGATTGGGTGAGTGGATTTAGAGCACACCCGTTTGATGGAACTTTGATTGCACCTGCTTTCGCATTCTTGATTGCAGCAGGATTTAGTCCAGAGATTACCGGAGTGTTTGCAATCTTCCAGATTGTTCTAGGATTGCTACTTCACGCAAATGTCAGATTCAGATTCAGATGGTTGCATCCTTTCTTGGGAACTCCTGAGATGCACCACTGGCACCATAGCAACGAGAAAGAGGCTATTTGGACAAACTATGGCGCTGCTATTCCACTCTGGGACCAAGTTTTCGGAACTTACTACATGCCAAAAGACAAGCGCCCCAGTGTGTATGGCGTGGATGAGCATATCGAGGCAAATATGGTTGACCAAATCATGTATCCGTTGAAAGGCGTTGGCAATCCGTTCAACATTGTTAGACACCCATTCCGCTCTATCAAAACCGGATTGAAGTTCTACTGGAATTTGATGAAGCAAATGAAATGGGTAATATTCCGGCCAAGAGGCATGAAACCTCCTATGTAAGTGGTTAATCACTTTCGCTGAAAAACCGTCGAAATGTATGGCCGCTCTCCGCCACCGGGGTTTGTGTAAACGTGATTTATCGACCTGAGTAATTCCCAATTTTCCCCTAATAATTCAACTAACATATCCTCGCTATATCTTCTCAAGTTAAGCCCACAACACATTTGTGCACCATCTATTGAAAATGTTTCAATTACAGCAAATCCGCCGACAGGTATGCAAGACTCTAGATTTGAAACGTATGATTGGTACTCTTCTTCATCAAGCAAGAAATGTAATACTGCACGGTCGTGCCAAATGTCGTACTCACCTAGTTCCAATTGTGATGACAAATCACCTAACTTGTATTCAATAGCATCACCATGACGAGAAGATAGTATTTGCAAAGCCTCTGATGAAATATCCAAGACAGTTACCCGGAATTCTCCATCGAGTAATGACTGCACTAAGGTCGTAGCTCCTGCACCCACATCGATAATTCTCTTGCCCTTACATACTGATAGCAATTCTTTGGTCACTGCATGCTCTTTTTGGTACCAACCCAATTTCTCAGTGTCAGCATTATTGTATGCTAAATTCCAATGGTCAGCATCACTAGGAATCGAATCACCTCATTGGAAGGTGACATCAACTTCCATTGACTCACTTACTGATACACATACAGGGCAATTGCAACCTTCTGTTATGAGCCATGCCCTGTCTTCATGACCTAGGTCACTTGGCAGATTAACAACAACCTCGAGTTTTGAGACTCTGCGAGGATTGGCTGCCATCGTTTTCTCAACGCTTCCAGACATTCCTGAAACGTCAATATCCTTCGAATCTGCTCTTATCCCAATAATTGTCATAATGCATGTAAGCATTGATGTAGCGAGTAAATCTGTTGGTGAGAATGATTCCCCTTTCCCATTGTTATCTACTGGTGCATCTGTGATCAGAGTATTTCCTGAAGGCCCGTGCGTTGCAGTGCATCGTAGATTTCCATCATACTTCGCTTCGATTCTAACCATTCACTCACCATCTAAATCGATTTTATGCCCCATTCTGTCGGCCTTCGTCTTTAGATAATCACGATTTTCCGTGACCACCCCAACGATTAGTGGCATTCTTTCTGCGACATTAATACCATACTGTTCTAATTGCTCAGCTTTGTCAGGGTTGTTGGAAAGTAGGCAAACATCCTCAACTCCTAACGCGTCTAACATTGTGCTTGCGATTCTATAATTACGTGCATCAGCAGGCAATCCAAGCATCAAATTAGCATCGAGAGTGTCAGCTCCCTGGTCTTGAAGATGATATGCCTGGATCTTAGCATGTAGTCCAATTCCTCTACCTTCTTGGCGCAAATAAAGGATTACACCCCAACCCTTCTCAGCGATTTGTCTCATTGCTGCATCTAACTGCGGTCCACAATCGCAACGAATTGAACCGAAGGCATCTCCTGTCAAACATTCAGAATGAACTCGCATCAATACAGGGTCTGGTCCTTTCATGTCACCCATAGAAAGTGCCACATGGTCCAAACCGGTTTCTGATTCATGGAATACCCTAATGTTGAATTCGCCATGTTTTGTTGGAAGCCTAGCTTCACTCGGGATTTCATCAATGTTCATTCGCACACCTCGATTATGAATTGAAATTCTCCTGCAGACTCCTTCACGTCTACAAGATTGTGCCCAAGCCTTTCAACGAGCATTGGCATATCATGCATTGTTTCTGGGTCATCTGCAATAACCAGCAATACATTACCTCCATCAAGTTTTGAAAGTGCCTTTCTCGCTTGGGAAACCGGAACTGGACAATAATGCCCCAACACATCCAACTTGTGTGTCGGCTCCACATCCAAGCCGAAGGGATAGCCTCCTTCAACCCTATCCCATGTGATAATTCATCAATGAGGTGATTAATTCACAAACATGGCCGGGGAGGACAAGCCACTTCGAGAGGAGGTCGATGACCTCTCTTGGGCTGAAGTTGCCGACCTCGGGAAAACATACCTAAGGATACCTGCAGCACTACTGTTGGTTGAAGCATTTTACTGGTTCATAACCCAACCAACCAACACACTTGGTTTGATTCAAGAATCCGAGGCCTGGATTTGGTACCACTTAACAGAACTAATCTATGGGCCAGGTTCTGCTACACTCTCAGAATACAATGGCTGGACTACTCTTGTAACCCTAAAGCACCCCGATTTTTGGGCGGACCAAATCAGATTATACGTGTCCGATGAGTGCGCAGGAGTCCATGAAATGATATTCATTTCAGTACTCATTATGATGACTACTGGCGTACCACAAAGACTCAGAATTAAGAGCGCACTAGTTGCCTGTGGTGTCGTATACATCCTCAATATTGTAAGATTGCTAGTTCTATATCCACTTGCAATTTCAGGGTGTGTTGATAATCCAAACATGCTAGGTTGTGAACAACCAATGCATGATTTCCACGCCTTTGTCTACCAATGGGGATTCCTAATCGTCCTGGTCATAATGTGGTTGATTTGGTTTAGGTGGGTAAACGCTGGAGACCTAATCCGGAAAGAAAACGAAACTGGTAAGGATAAATGGAAATTTATCTACAGGAAGAACTGGTCAACGTTGAACAAGTCAATCCTTATTGTAGCAATTTTACTGATTATTGGTTCATTCACCAACGTGCTACTAGATGATGCTGCAATGGCGGCAAAAGAAACAGTAGATATGTGCGAATTTTACTCAAGCGTAACTGGAGAATGTGGTGAAGCAAGAGATGCCTGGTCACAAGAAATCCAATCCTCTTGGTCTCTTGCAACACTTGGATTCCTAGGGATAGCTACTAATGTAATCGCAATAGAAAATCCAAAGAATGAAGAAGAGGAATAATCACCCTTCAACAATTGTTGCTTCGTAGCCATTAGCGGTTAGTGATCTGATTGCAAGTGATGCATGTTTATTGTGTACTTCGACAATTGTGTGGTCATCGTTGATCATGATATCACCGATTGCTAGTTCGGTACACTTCAATGACGAAATGATTTCTGAAGAAATAGCATACTTCGATAGGGAAGTCGTGTTCAATCTAATTGGAACCATTCCAAATACATCTGCTGCTTCTGCATTATCTTCCTGTTTCTTGACTGGGTCCCTTTCAACCCCTTCAGGAAGTTCTGGAGCCTCTGTTTCTATGATGTCGAGAGAATGAGTGGCACTAATCTTGTTGATTTGTGGAATATCATCTCTTCCAACTAATACCCATGCTTCTCCCTTTCTACCGATTCTTCCGGTTCTTCCAATTCTGTGGACGTAGTTGTCAACATCATCTGGCACGTCATAATTGATAACGAGTGTAATTCCATCAATATCGATTCCACGTGCTGCAACATCGGTTGCAATAACAACGCGTGATTTACCTTCTTTGAAGTTTGAAATTATCTTATCTCTTTGATTCTGAGATAGGTCGCCATGGATTCCTTCAACTTCAAATCTATGTTTCTTTAATCTTTGAACTAACAAGTCAACCATTCTCTTGGTGTTAGTGAAGATGATTGTTTGGTCTTCTTCACTCATTCGAGAAAGTAGTCTACCAACAACCCACAATTTGTTAGCGCGTCCTATTCGAACGCTGTATTGGTCGATTGGTGGAATATCCAATTTCTCTGTGTTTGTAAGTACAAAATCCGGGTCATTCATGAACTCATTAGCTGCGTCAATGATTTCTTGCGGGAATGTTGCAGAGAATAGAAGTGTTTGCTCTCTATTTGTCATCCTTTCAACTACCCACATAATATCGGGGAAGAATCCCATGTCAAGCATTCTATCAGCCTCGTCAAGAACGAAGAATGTAGGCTTCTGTAAGTCGATATGACCTCTTTCAGTCATATCCATTACTCTTCCTGGTGTACCTACGATAATGTCGACTCCAGCCTGCAAATTTCTTGCCTGCTTTTCCAAATCGGTCCCTCCGTAAACGGTTTGAATATTCAATCCAGAATCACCTTGAATGTTTGACAATTCCTCTGCAACTTGGTTTGCTAATTCTCTTGTTGGTGCAAGAATTAGTGCTTGTAATTCACCAGTTGGCTGGCAGGCGTTCATAGTCGGTAATCCAAATGCTGCAGTTTTACCTGAACCTGTTCTTGCTTGGCCAATAACATCCTTCCCAGTTAGTGCAATAGGAATAGTCTCTTTTTGGACTTGGGTTGCAAATTCCCATCCAATACTTTCGAGTCCAGCCAATAGGCCGTCATTCAATTCCCATACTGAAAATGGAGTGTTTGTGAACATTTTGTCACCTCAGTCCGTCCCTTCCCAAAATGGGCCACCGGGACGGGGAGTGACCCCCGTATCACGATCAGAAGTTTTCGCTGTCCTTAGCCTCAGCCTTGAGAATACCCATCCAATACTTGTGAGCGTTATCTCTAGTGAGCGGCTTCTTCATCTGGCGAACATGCTCTAGAATGTACTGACGGAACTTCAGAGCCTTTGTGCGGTTTACACCGTTTGGTGTGACTCCGTCCCATAGGTCGTTGAACTGTTTCTCTTTATCGTTGAATGCTTCCTCAGACATGAGTAGTACTCCTTGAGCGATTCGCCGACCGGCAACCCCCTCTTAACCATGTCGAGGAGACCGTGTATCCTTGTCAGGAGGTGGAAGTTCTTCCAGTCCAACGGTTTTACCTTGAGATTCAGCAATTTCAACATCGATTTTAGGTACTTTAGGAGCTGGAGCCAAGAAGGAGTTCTTTTGGGCTTCAGTACCTTCGATTTGAGCGTCAAATGCCATTTCTTGAAGTTCTTTGCGAATCTTCTCATCCTTCTCATCACGCAGAAGAGCATTGCAGTGGTTTCGCAAAATTTCGTCTCCCATGAGTCTTGGTAAGATTTTGACACAAGCCATGCGAACGCTAGGGTTCTTGTGTGTGCAGCCTGCAAGGACGAGGTCTTTGGCACGACCATGGTCTGTGTCAAGTACTTCCACACATTTGATAGCCGAGACCATCACCTTAGAATCAGAATCCAAAATTGCTCTTTCTGCTAAGATTGTTGCAATTCTTTGCTCTTTGTGTGCTAAAGGAACGAGGCATTTTGCTGCATTCCTTCTTGTTTCAACGTCTTCGTCCTCTAGCGCCCAGCCAATCAAATCCCAGGCTGCCGCTCCCCCTTTGGAGAGGACACGGCGCAGTAATCCTGATGCCTTTCTCCGGAGATCAAGAGAATCCTCTTGGAGGAGCTCATCAATGTGGTCACAGGCGACCTCAGGCCAAGTAACACACAATTCTCCTAATCCTGCAAATGCGGCGTCTCTTCTTTGTCTGACATGATGGCGTAATTCAAAAGCGAGCGTGCTATCTGTAGCAGAGGGAAACGTTGGTGCTACAATTTTCAAACATTCACTAGCAGCACGCCTTACTGAAGCGTCCTTGTCATCTAACAAAACCGAGAGATGGTCAAACAACTCGTTTGGCTTTGATTCTGCGACTGATGGAAGAGCGAAAAGTCCAGCTGCTCTTATTTTTGGGTCATCATCCATTAAACAATCTAGAAGGATTTTATGTCCTTCAATTGCCATTGTACCTGCAAGATTTGAAAGTGCTTTGATTCCGTCAAGTCGGTCCATGTAGTGGTCTTTTTCTTTCCAGCCGACTTTGTATTCCTCAAGTTCACCTGTAGCTAGTGGAATCACCGCCTGCGGCGGTATAGCCATCCAGGGGCCCTCTCTAACCTCACGTTTCTTACGCTGCCTGCGATTGCTACCTACATTGATTGGACGCCCCGTTCTAGGGTCCCGGGCAATGTATTCTCGAGACATGATGTTTCGGCGCATAACGCCGAGGGAAATGAACCCTCCCATTTTCTGCTAAATCTGGGCTCCAAAATAATCAAACCCTAAATGCCGAACGTGGTAGCATGCGCAGAGGATTTGTTGCATTCAGCATTATCCTCTTGTTTTTGGTTCAAATCACATCAAATGCCCAAATTCAACTTGCCCAAATCAAGGATTCTAACTCAATTCATGAAGATTCTTTGTTTAATCAAACCGGTTTTAACGAGGATGGAGTATACACTGATTCGGCAGGAGAGGTTAGAGTCAACCGACCACATATTTCATGGGTCACAGCAGCACAAGGTCCAATTCTTGAAAGAACTGGTGCATGTTCGGTTTCTATCGAATCTCGTGATGAGGTTTGGCTATTGGGAGGGAGACATGACCCTGACCCACAACAAAACAACGACGAAGAGGCGACCGATGTAATTGAAATCATGATGAATTCAAACAAATCGTGGCGGCCTTCTCAGTATAATTTACCACAACAACAACAATATTGCGAATCAGAGTTAGTCGGAGACCTCGTCATAGTTGTTGGAGACTGGAACAGGAATTCTAACCCTGCACAATTTCCATCTGGTATTGTTCAGATCTTTAACCTCAGTAACAACACATGGTACAATGGGAGTTCAATGCCTTCAACTAACGAAAGAGGATTGGGAGCGATGGCAGAAGCAGGTGGATACCTGTACTACGCCGGTGGAGTTCGAAACCCGAACGCAAATGATGCTACAAACAGGACTTACCGCTATGACCCTCAAACCGATCAATGGTCCAGAATGGCGGACATGAATCAGCCAAGAGCATCATTTGAGTTGATAAATTTCCACGGGCAATTGTACGCAATGGGTGGTTTCCAAGGAACTTCCTCATGGAATCGACAAGCGTTAGATTATGTTGAGAGATATGACCCAGCAACAGACACATGGAGTAACCTGAGTAAACTTCCAGTGGCACGTTTTGGATGGGGGGGTACCGTTCTGAACGATGAGATCGTATTGGTTGGCGGTTACAATGGCGGCCCTAAGACCGAGGTCTATCATTGGAATCCAATAGAAGACACTTGGTCAAAAGGAAACGACATCGGATCTATCGGACACTTTGACTTGAGCGTAGAAGAAATCAATGGCAGTATAACTTGGGCTAGTGGTGACATGTCTCAGTACGCGTATAGTACATGGAATCAGTTATTCTCACAAGATTCTGAATTCCAAAACAAATCTGCTGCCCACACCGCTTGGGTGACTTCACCTGTTATCGATTTACGTCCAAACCAGAATGGAAAGGCACTACCTGTACAATTCAACTTGCAGGGGCAAAATACACCAGGCGGAGAATTAGGCTTCCAATTCAGAACTTCTTCTAGCCCCGGTACAATTTCCACACAATTATGGCAGGGTAGCGACGGAACTGTGAATACGACTTTCACAACTGGAATTTCAAATTTAGACGTTTCAGAAAACGCTGATTTTGTTCAATATCGAATTCAGTTCATTGTTACTGATCAAGATAATTGGGATGAACCAGACTTAGACTCCATTCAGATCAGGTCTGAGCATGCCGCATTTGTATCCCCTCTTCCCAATCTATTACACCCTAGAGCAGAAACCGTGCACATTCAAACTAGTCATGATGTTCTTGGAACAGGACTGATGTACCTCGAAATTGCATCTTGTGATTCATTTGGTTCAATCATTGGACAGTGGGTTAGGCTAGCTCATGACGGCACATTATTTTCAATTACAGATTCACAAAATATGCTGATTAGCAGCGATGGAACAGTAAATTCCTCCGTGCCAGGTGAGACCTTGATTGATTGGTCATTTGACTTAGGTGACCTCACTGGAACGGATTACCTTTGTACTAAGGTGGGTAGTTCAGGTGAAGAGACTATCGAGTTTGCAAATAACAACCCAATCGAAATTGATAACCTTCTCGAAGTAAGTATTACAGGATTGGGAGAGTTTTCAAATCAGGACACAGTGATAGGAGGGATTCCAATCAATGTGGGTTTAAACCACACTTTCCCATCAACAGGAATGACATTGTCAAGTGGTGACTTGCAAGCAAGAATAAATTTCAACATTCAAGTTAAAGATGCAATCTCCAACAACAATTCAGGATGGGTCAATCAAACCACTCCTTGGACTAATCTCACAATCGGTCAAACCGATATTATCCCGTGGACTTTACCTAGTGATGTTTCGGGAGTCGTGAACATTTCAATAGACGCAAGGAGTGACCAATCGTTTGAGGTTAGTACGAACTCTAGCAATTCAAGCCTGATATTAGATAATGAAAATCCTGTAATTATCGATTCAATACCTAGCAATCAAGATTATCTAGATAGCGAACAGGACAGAGAATTGAGTCTGTTAATTGGAGATGTTTCCGGATTCAATGTTGAAAATATGAATTTGCAGATTTGGGTCGAAGGCATGGATGATGGCTCAGATGGGTCATTCCCCGACGGCATACCACAAAATAATGAGTACAGAGATATTAATTTCACTTTAGAAAATGATGGAAGCTATTGGTGGTTTAACGGTACTCAATCCGATGACTTAAACGAAGACCAGCAACTGGTTTACATGCGTGTTGTAGGTGATGACCTTGCAGGATTTGAAACTCTGAACAACAGTGTTTGGTGGAAAACTAGAGATGCTAGAACATCTGTTGTGGAAAGAATTTACAACGTGAATTCAAACCAATTTTGGGAAGTATCTAGAGACATTTCTTGGCAAATTGCAATCTCAGATTCTAACGCACTGAGCGACATAATGTCGGTAGAAGTGATACTTGGTGATAGCGACCAGTTTGGAGTGAATTATGATGTTGCTGACACAATTTGCAGTTCACTAGGAACCTACATTGACTCTGATAGAAGCACATGCAGTCACAGCTTCGTGGATAATGAGATGATATTTTCAGTAACTCTGTTTGCTAGTTGGGAAGTAGACCTTTCCACTTTAGAAGAGGGCGAGGTAAGAATCAAGGTTACGGACGTAGACGGAACTAGTTCTTTTGATTTCGAAAACCTGTGGACATTCTCTGATGATTTCGATTTTTCAATCGACCAGATATCAGATGAAACTGGATATGTAATTGGGGACATAACGAATGACTCCATTTTGCAAACTGGTGATGAGATAAGAATTGCCGGAGAGATGACACATTCCCTCTCAGGCCTTCCATATGAGGGAGAATTGTCGTTGAGTTGGTGGGGTCTATTACAGGGAGAGAATTGGTTTGGTTCCTCAACAATCGAAGTATTTGAAGGTAAAATAAACACAACAATCACAATGCCGTCCAATGGAGGTCTCATGGATTTCCAAATCGCTTTCTTGGACCCTTGGGGAACTAGAACAGTAGGTGGAATCGAATTACCATTATTCATTGTTGATGGACAGGCTCCAATAATCCTAGACTCAAGCATAGAGGAACTATCTAGGTATCATCTTGATGATGTTGGGATTGGTGTAAATATCGACGAGGACGTATCTTGGAGTGGTTTACTAAATCTGACTTGTAGAGTTTCATCCACAGAATTAATTTGGGAGGCAATTACAATTTCATTGGAACCATCGAACGTGTTCCAGGGAAGGACATTGTTTTCCTTCAACTTTGATTTCTCAGGCCAGGGTGACCCGTCATTGCTTTCACCCGAAGCCCAACTAGACTGTTGGGCCGCAGGATCTGATGATTCTGGATGGCCCCTTTCTTTCACTTCCGAGTTGGGAGATAGTCAACCTTGGATTTCTATTCCTCTTAGCACAGTAGGGCCAAATATCGAACTTCTAGATGTAAAACTAGAAGGAAAAATCGAAGCAGGAAAGGAATTGCGTGCTGAAATTACTGTCAAAAATTCGGGAGAAAGCCTACAAGAATCATTCAACATATCGGTTTACACTATTGTTGGGGATGAAAAGAATCTGGTTGGATTGTATTCCCAATCTCAAATCGCATCGGGACAAGGCGTAGTAAAGCGTGTTGCTGTCACGGTCCCTGATGGCGACTGGGAAATTTTGGTCGTTGTTGATGAGGAACAGAGAATATGGGAATTGAATGAAGATGATAACACATTCACAAAGTCCTATTCGGCACCTGATGAGGTCTCTTCGCTCACTTACATCCTTGGAGGTGGAGGGGTTCTTGCGATTTTACTTCTGTTTGTTGTACTGAGGAAACGTTCAAACAATGAGTTGACTGAATCAAAGAAGTTACCCTCAATAGAAGATTTACCGAGAAGCGGGCCTCCGCAATCCAGCAGAAATACGTCTCAAACCCAAACCGTTACCAAACCAAAAAGAGGACCTCCTCCAAAGAAGGCACAGCCAGAGCCCGCACCTGTCGTAACAAACGTTGCTGATGCCATGGCCAAGTTATCACTAGACGCACTGCCCGGCAGGGAAGTAAAATCTGAAACGACCGTTCCAAGCTATGAGTCACTACCCCCAGGCGGTGATTATGAATATCTTACAGAAGGTACATTCTACACCGGTTCAGGCATTGGAAGATGGAAGCTTGAAGATGATGGAAAATTCACAAAAATTGAGTGATAGAAATGTCAGCAGAAACTGAGGATGTCAAACGTGTTCTTGCAATATGCTTCAGAACAGGCGCATCTCAAACCGCTGATGATGTGGAAAGAATTCTGTCATTTGACATGGGTTGGATGGATACTGAAACCGCTCATAATGCCATCAAAGCGCTGATATTTGCAGGATGGATAAAAGATGATGGGGGCCAGTTATCTCCAAATTGTGACATCAGAGGCATAAATGCTCCACTAGGCTGGCAACCAAGGCCTTCTAGACTCACAGACCCTGTGGTAAATGGAGTTGTAAAACCTGTTGAAAAGGAAGAGGAAAATCCAAAAATCCCTGTTGTCAAGAAAACAGAAACTGTAAGTTCATCCAACTCGGATCCGAGAGCAAGAATGGAGAAACGTTTAGCAAAATTCATTTCGAAGCAATCGGGAATCGATTTAGAAGAAATTAATCGACGAGCAGAGAGAAAGGTGAAGGCTTTGAGGTACTGTACAATGTGGCTTGCACTTTGCTTAATCAGTAGAGAGCAGGACCTAGAGATGGGCCCTATTATCGATTCATTCGCCAGTAGTTGAGTTTACTTCTGACATTAGAAGTAGAACTGGCAGAACGATTATTGAGAGTATCAGAGAATAGGATACTGTCAAAGCGGTAACCAGACCGAATTGTTGCACAACTGGCATCGGTGAAAAGAGCAGAACCAGGAAACCTAGCGAAGTGGTTCCAGCAGACAATACAAGAGCCACTCCAGTTGTTGAAATTGTTTCTTCTAATGCTTCCCAAACATCCTCTCGCTTTTCTCTTTCAGACTCGAATCTTCTCCACATGTGGATGACATAATCTATTCCGATACCCAAAGATAAGGCTGTTACCATCACTGTCAAAACATTCCACTTTAATGATAGCACAACCATTGAACCTACCACCCATAGCGTTGCTAGTACAACTGGAGTAAGTACAACAATCGCCGGCACTGGTCTGCGGGTTAGCAGCAGTAGAACGACAAATGATACGATGAATGAAATCGCAGTAGAAGACAACTGAGAGGAATTCAAACCATCCAGAACATTCTGTAATGCTACTAGATCACCTGTTACATACACATTCGCAACTCCGGACAATTCACTCCTAAGTTTTCCAGACTCAGATTCAGTCCCCAGTTCTTCCTCAAACCATTGAACAACACGGCTCGTGTCACTTGATGTAGATGCGTCAACTTTTACTTCAATTCGTATGTGTTTTATTTTGTCGCCATCAAGGTCAACAGTATTTCCGACTCTATCAGCCCAGGACGCCCCAGTGTACGGGTCTGCTACAGATGTGTTTTGCGAAAGACTAACGAAAGCGGCACCTAAATCAAATTGTTCAGCGATACCTCTGCGCAGGTCTCCGTTAGTAATCACTAGACCAAACGATTCTCCAAACAAGACGTCGTTGTCAACCGCATCATAGAGTACCTTGTAAGGTCCCTCATACGAAGGGATTGAGTCTACTCCTCCGCCTCCGACCACATCATGATTATTGGCCAAATCATTGTGTAGACCACGCATCTCGTTAAGCAAAATCAAGTCGTTATCAATCTCTTCACTGGACGGGGATGGCTCCATCAAAACGTAGACTACCTTCCATCCTGCACTTTCGTAACTCTGGTCTAGTTCATCTCTGACTTGCATAATTTCCATTTCCTCATCGAGGAAATCTGTGAGGTCGAATTCTGTTTCGAGTCCCATAGCACCGATTATTGAAACGCCTGAAATTATCAGAGCCACAATCAAAACCAATACTTGTTGAGAGCGTTGCAAATCTACCAATTTCTTAGAGAGCCTTGGCATTCTGATTGGCTCGGCAGGGGTTTTGTCGTTTGCAGAGTCGATAACAACGTGGAGAGCGCCTACTACTACAGTTGCATTAACAAATGCAGAAATAACTCCCACTGCTAGTGCGATTCCAAATGTTTCTAAAGGCGGTAGTGGTGATATGATGTTTGCTAAGAAAGCTGCAACCGTTGTAATCACGGCAAGTCCAAGTGGCGTGGATAGTTTGCCACAGGATGCAAGCCATGCTTCAGCTGAATCCCCAATTTCCCCTTTGAATGAGTTGTATCTTCGCTGAAGATGTATTGAGTAATCGATACCTAAACCGAGAACGAGTGGCGCAACTGCGACTTCAAGAGCAGTAAATCGAGCTCCAGACAAATTCAGTAGACCGTAAGTCCAAATCAATGCTGATGATAGACCGACAAGTGGGAAAACTACTCCTTTTACGCTCCTAAATGAGATTGCAAGTAATACCACAACTACTAGTACTGCAAGCAGGATTAGAGTAGCAAGGTTGTCAAAAGTACCCTCATCGATATCGTGAGAAATTAGGTCTAGGGATGCCACTCCATAATTTAACCCAGAATTAGAACTCAATTTCTCGAATTCTTGTCTGAGTTCATCTTGCTTGATTTTTCTTTCAGAGTTGCTTAGGTTAGGATCAATCTCTAAAATCCATAGTGTAGATGATGCTGAAACCACTGGCGATCCTTCTTCTCCATTGGTTTCAATCCAAAGACAGATTTCTGTGCCATCGAAATCATTGTTCAACATTCCATCCAAAATAAACTGAGCAACCTCTCTTTGTTTAGAAACATCACCTGGACAATCTGATTCATTGACGTCGATAACAAGATTCAACATCTCTTCCCAAGAATCTACTGTTGAAAGTTCGGTACCATTAGCTTCCTCGTCAAGAGCAAGTTGTAGAATCGAGGGGGCAGTAACCCAATTAACAACTATGTCTTGCCTATTTTTGCTTTCATTCTCTATAATGCTCAGATGGGAATTCATAAGATTTAGTGAATCCATATCGAGTACATTTCCGCCGTCGTCTCTGGTTACATGAACGAACATCGGCCTTGTTTCCTTACTGAAATGTTCGCTTATTCGGTCATGAGCATCCGATGATTCTGAATCAGGTGCGAAATCTGACAAGTCCGTGTGGAAAGAAGGAGTGTCTACAAAGGCCAAATCCGCAACAAGCCCGATTGTCATTGCCGCAGATATAATCAGAATAGGCCATGAGAATTTGCGGAAGCGGTCGGATTGACCCCGCAGCCTTTCCTCGATTGCGGGTAAACTCACAAATGTCCGGGGCCCTATTCAGTACAAAAGCGAGAAGGGTCGAAACATCAAAAATCGAGGAATTTTGAGCAATTACTTTTCTCTCCGAAAATTGTTGATGCGGCCAAAGGTTCTTGAAGGCGAGGCTGACCGCCAAGAATGGTCACTATGCCAGTTAAAGTTCTAGCACGCGACAATAACGAACTAAGAGTACGCTTCATCGGAGAGTCACACACCTCTCTACAGGTACTCCGTGAAAGACTAAACAGCGACAAGGGAGTCGATTATGCAAACTATTTCCCAGGACATCCAGATCTAGATGAGCCTGAATTTTTCATCCGCACAAACAAGGGAGTTGACCCAGCCGACCTACTCAAGAAGTTGATTGGAGAAGTGCAGGGCGATTTCTCTTCACTGAAGCTTTGAGATGTGTTAAACCATGTCCGTGAAGGATGAGGTTGCCGATACAATCGGTTTGACTGGTTATGCAGTTGACTCAGAGGGTATCGGTGGAGTTCTAAAATCAAGAGTTGCAGATTTCAGAGTTGATGAAATTTCAACCAAAATCAGTTTGGACCCCCGAGGAAGATTCACCGCCGCCAATATCACACTCACAAATTGGGAGACAAACAGGTTCATTGGGAAATTAGCAAAGGCCTGTGGAATATCAAGAAACAGGATTTTCTTTGCAGGAACAAAAGATAAGCGAGCAGTTACCAAACAAGTATTCATCATCGACGCACCTCAAAATAAAGTCGCAAAGGTCGAGATGCCGGACGTGGAAATTGAAATTCTTGGTAGAACCCATCAAAAAATCGGTTTCGGTAATCACAAGGGCAACCGATTCACAATTGTAGCAAGAGGCTGCTGTCATTCAGATGGTAGTCCTATGACAAATTCTGAAGCAATGGAGAAGATCGCTCAGATTGAAGCATTAATGAAAGATGAACTCGGAGAGGGCTTATTCCCAAATTGGATTGGTCCACAGAGATTCGGTTCTGGTCGCCCGGTTACTCCAGTCGTGGGACGCTACGTAATTGCAGATGATTGGGAGGCTGCAGTAATGTCATACCTTTCAATGGAGGGTGATGAGAATGAAGATGTTTCAAATTTCAGAAAAAAAGTTCGACAGGAAGGGATCAGTGAGGAAGCGCTGGAAATGATTCCACATTGGTTAGGTTTCGAGAGAGACATGCTCAAACATTTACTCGCAAATCCTGAAGACTATGTAGGTGCGTTCAGGAAATTACCAAACAACCTGCAGCTCATGACGGTCCACTCATTGCAATCAGTTGTATTCAACAAAACAATCGAAGCAAGGATTGGCGCTAACATTCCACTCTCAACACCGATTCAGGGAGACATTGTCGGAAGAATCGATGATAATGGACAATTAGAAACGTCATCTTTGGTAACTGTTGAAGAGAGGACTCTTGACAGAATTTCTAGAAACTGCAGCCTAGGAAGATTGGCTGTAACCGCTCAACTTCCAGGCAGCAGCATGATGAAGCCGGAAGGAGAATTTGGAAAATTGGAATCTGCTGTAGTCAAAGAGATGGGCCTAGGAGAAACAGATTGGCGAGTTGAAAAGATTGGTAGATTAACAACTAGAGGTACTCGCAGACCTTTGGTTACTACATTCAGTGATTTCCAGTACGAACCTGTTCCTGTGGCGGGAGAAGAGACGATGGGAGAAAAGTGGGCTGAAGGACCAAAGGATGGCGAATTATGGCATCCTGAAGGTGCATGCATAAGATTCAGATTCACACTACCATCCGGAAGCTACGCAACTACTCTTCTGCGTGAGTTCATGCGTACGCCACTAAAGCAACTTTAGAAGTCAACTTGAATCTCCTCGAACAGAGG
>CEUV01010797.1_pt1 | contig 16223 bp, 16 predicted proteins | sample 356401 | NCBI WGS metagenome assembly CEUV01 (sample SAMEA2622710, study PRJEB7988) | marine metagenome | isolation source: saline water (ENVO:00002010), including
GCATGTTGGGCCAACAATGGCTCAAGGAATGCGTGGACGGGAATGAACAGGCCATTGCCGACGCCATCGGCGTGCCCTACGTCAACCATACACGCGGCTCGAGTTGACTCAATCTACCCTCGCAGGTTGGAAGACCCACAGACCGACACTCCCGCGGATGGAATGCTCGAAGCAGCGCCCGGTATCGGCACTAAGGATATAAGCGAAAATATGGTGTAAGAATCTGGACGTGGAATCAATGAAGACCAACCGCACCCTTGCCCTGCTGCTGACCGCCACCCTCTTCGCTGCTGCTTTTGCTGGCTGCATCGGAGAGGACGAAGCCGAAGACACCACTGAGACGGTGAAGATCGGCTTTCTGAACCCCCAAACCGGCCCTCTCGAGGCCGACGCTCCCGGCTTTAGCTGGGGTGTCGCCCAGGCCATCGACGACCTGAACGCCATGCCTGGCGACGTGGTCTTCGAGGCCGTTGAGGTCAACTCGGGCTGCGACGGTACCGTCGGCAGCACCGGTGCCCAGACCCTCGTTGACTCCGGCGTCGTCGCCGTGGTCGGTGCGGCCTGCTCCGGTGCCTCGATGGGCGCCAACGCCATCCTCTCGGCGGCCGGGATCCCCATGATCTCCTACGCCTCCACCAACCCGTCGCTCTCCAGCGACGCGGACTACCCGCTGTTCTACCGCATCGTGCCGAGCGACGCGATTCAGGGCCCAGCGGCCGCGGACATGATGTCCGAGGCCGGTGCGACCGACCTCGCCATCCTCCACATGACCAACGACTACGGCTCCGGCCTCGCCGACTCCGTCGAGACCGCCTGGAACGAGACCATGCCGATGTGCTCCGCCGGCAAGATCGGCTACGAAGAGACCGCGACGGACTTCGCTGCCTCCGCTCAGGCCATCGCTGACGCGGGCTGCTCCGCCGTCTTCCTGTCCAGCTACATCAACGACGCCGCCCTCATCATCGAGGCGCTCCACGAGGCAAACTACACCGGTCACATCTTCTCCGGTGACGGCCCCGCTGGTGTTGGCCTCTACGAGAAGTACGCGGACGACGACAGCGGCCTTGCGAACGTCACGGTCACCTCGCCTCGTGCAGGTTCGACCTACGGTGACTTCGACGCCCGCTACGACGCGAACGCGGCCGAGGTTGGCAGCATCAAGCAGTACGTCCTCACCGCCTACGACGCGACGATGATCATCGGTAAGGCCTCCCAAGAGGACGGCAGCATCACCGACGCCATCGAGTCTGTCGGTACCAACTACGAAGGCGCTTCTGGCCTGCTCAACTTCCTCGACAACGGGGACGTTGGTGGCGCCGGCTACAACATCTGCACCTACTCCGGTGACTCGACGGATGCTGACGGCGGCTTCGCCTGCAACAAGTACTGGACCGCCGAAGGCGGCGTCCAGTCGGCCTGAAGCCCATCGGCTTTCCTTCGCACGGACGTGCGGCGGACAGGGCGTCACGGCGGGCTCCGGCCTGCCGTGACGTCCACCGTTCGAGGAACGTTGAGAGCGGGAGCGAGGAGCGATGTCAACGTCCCCCCTCGCTCGATGGCAGACCCTTCACCGCGGCACCAAGCGGTTGGTGATCACGGCCCTGGTAGCGCTTGACGCCATTCTTGGCTTGCTCCACGGGGCGGGGAGCCTCAACCTGCTCGACCTGCTCCTGTTTGGAAACCTCCCAGGCGACCTCGTCTGGCTGCTGCAAACCGTTCAGCTGATTTGCACCGGTTTCGCGGTGGTCAAGGTTGTCTTCGATGACCTGCCCCCTTCCCGCTTGCGGGTGGGCATCATCGCGCTCTCGCCCATCCTCCTGCTGATTCACGTTCTGTTCAGCTTGGAAATCCTGCTTCGCGGGCAAGGGCTCAGCACGACGGTCAACCTTGACCTCGCTTCGCTCGGGATGGACACCCTCACGTGGTCGGCCACCTACCTCGCCATCGCGGTCGGTTGCACCCTCACTTACGCGGTTCAGCGCTACGGCAACTTCGCACAGTCGGAGTTCTTCATGGTCGGGATGTATGCCGGGGTTGTCCTCGGCTGGATGGAGCACGTGCAACCTTTGGTCACCGCTCCACAAGACGGCGTCCTTTCGTGGACGGTCTTCCTCTACGCGCTGATCCTTGGCTTCCTTGTGTCCGGTTTTGCAGGGGTGGTCGTCGATCGCCTCGTGTTCAAGGGCTTCAGGGACCGCAAAGCTTCAGCTGACGTGATGATGATCGCTTCGCTTGGCGTTGCGCTCATCCTCAGGGGGCTGCTTTACCTCCGCTTTGCTTCGGATTCGAAGCGCTTCGTGCCCGACGCCGATTGGATGGACGGAAGCGGACAAGCGTGGACGCTTCCCTCCCGCGTCTTCCGCATCGACCTCGGAGCAGGAGACCTTCAGGTGGTCAGTGAGGTGCGAGAGGCCTCCTATGCGTTCAACAACGCCATCATGCCCATTGTCACGTTTGGGACCGTCATCATGCTCCTCCTGCTGCTCACGCGCACCCGACTTGGTCGTCGCATGCGCGCGGTGGCGGACAACCCTGAACTGGCCGCCTCCTGCGGCATCAACGTCGAACGCGTGCAGATGATGAGCGCCTTCCTGTCGGCAGGCATCACTGGCGTGGGCGGGACCGTCTTCGGGTTGTACGTCACCTTCTCCCCACAAACCGGTTTCACCTTGCTGCTTCCAGCCTTCGCCGTCATCGTGCTCGGGACCATCGGCTCGATCAGCGGGACCATCGTGGCCGCCCTGGTCATCGGCTTCGTTCGCGCGGTGTCTTCTCCCGTGCTCATCGCCATTGGAAACCCTCTGGAGCGCACGAACTACGCCGCAATGGCGGGCGTGACCCCTTACCTGATCATCATCGCCATCCTGCTTGTCCTCCCCAAGGGACTTGGCGACGGTTGGGAGCGTTGGCGCATTGAACGCCTCCGTTCGAAAGCCACCACCCGAACGGAAGCCAACCCACGTGCCGCCGCCGCTCTCGCGGTCCTGTTCGGATGGATTGGCCTTCACCACGTGCAGTTGCGCCAGAACGCGCGAGCGGTCGCCATGGCGGGGTTGACCGGCTTGGCATGGGCCGTCCATGCCGTCTCTTCCTTCATGCGCGAGAACTCCTGGGCTGGACGCGATGCTGTGGCCCCAAGCGGCATGGACGCCGCCACTTCAGAGGCGTGGCTGAGCCTTGTGGGCACCGAACAGGCCGTGCTCAGCACCTTTGGCCTGCTGGGCGACGTGATGTGGCCCCTGATTCCGCTGCTCGTGTGGGCCTACGCCTTGCGTGAAGCCTACCTTCTCAACGCGGGGCGCCTCAACGAGGACCCCCTCCCTGCGCTCACGCGGACGTGGACCAGCTTCACCGGCCGCCTTGGTCGCTTCATCACCGCATGTTCTGAGGCCTTGAGCCAAGGGCTTGGACGCATCACCGGGTGGATGCCCGCCTCCGGCGGTGGCGCGATGCCGCTCAACGGGTCACTCGACGGTCTGCAAGACCTCCTGAAAGGAGCGTCCTCCCGCCTCACTGAATGGTCGGAAGCCAGGACCACCGAACGGGGTTCAACACGCGCCTTCCTCCTGTTTTCTGCCGTCCTCCTCCTCATCATTCTCTGGTTGCCGCTGGACGGACGCGACGATTGGGGCTTCTACAAGTCGCTGCAGGTCAGCAACGTCCTGACCACCTTCGCGATTTTCCTCTTGCTCGCCTTCTCCCTGAACCTCCACACCGGAATGACCGGCCTGCTGAACTTCGGTGTGATCTTCTTCGCCAGCATTGGTGCCATCCTCGTCGGCATCCTGACGGCGCCGGAGGAATACTTCGGCTACGATTGGCCGATTTTCCCTGCCGTGCTGGCGGCGATGGTCGTCGGCGCGGCCGCGGGATGGTTGATGGCCGGCCCAACGGCGCGCTTGCGCAGCGATTACTTCGCCATCATCACCATCTCGATGGGTGAGGTCGTTCGGCTCCTGCTGAGCGGTGAACCGCTGCTTCGGGTCGGTGCGAACGCCTCGGCCATCGGCATTGGGCAGTACCCGAAACCGCTCAACGTGTGGTGGTTCTGCGGGCGTGAACCCCAACTCACCTCAGCAGGCGAGGTCATGTCGCCTGTGGCCTGTTCGCTTGATCCAACCATCACGAGTGCCGCTTCCATCGTCGGTGAGTGGTTGGGCTTCACGAAGCCGGCCCCCTACATGCTGGTCCTGGCCCTGCTCGGCATCGCTGCCGCAGCGCTGACTTGGTTCGTGCTCTCGACCCTGTACCGCTCGCCATGGGGCCGCGTGTTGCGGGCCATCCGTGAAGACGAGGAAGTCGCTCAACACCACGGTCACGACATCATGCGGCACAAGGCGATGAGCCTCGCCGTCGGTGGCGCCATCGCCGCGCTGGCTGGTGCCCTGTGGGCGTGGAAGCTCGGTGGGTTCCAACCCAGTTTCATGTCCCCAGCCCGCTCCACCTTCCTCGTCTGGGCAGCCTTCATCATCGGCGGTGCAGCCAACAACCGGGGCATGATCATTGGCGCGATGATCATCGCGCTCATGGAGTTCTTCTTCAACGTCCTCGTTGCTGCTCAGGGCTCCTCCGACCTGCCCTTGCATGGCGTTGCAGACAGCATTGACACCCTCTTCCAATGGTCGGTGCTCACGCCCTTCCAGCCGGCCGTGCTGCTGCTTGCTCTGGCGGCGCTGATGGCCTTCTTCCGGTCCAACAAAGCCGCGGAAACGCTCGGCTTGCTTGGTTTGACCATGCTCATCCTTGGCGTGTTGCTTGGAGGCGAAGGCCATCATTCCATCACCGAGGTCTTCCCTGAGGTGCTCGGCGGCGTCACGCCGAAGATGGGCTTCGTCAAGGAGGTGCTCGTCGGTCTTCTCATCGTGTTCTCGCTGAAGTTCAACGCCAAGGGCTTGCTTCCAGAAGTCCCCTTCCGCCCGGACCGGCCGGGTGCAGCAACGGCGGAGGTGGACGAATGAGCGTGGCCCTGAAGGTGGACGGCCTTCGTATGGAGTTCGGTGGCCTCGTCGCGGTCAAGGACGTCTCCTTCGAGGTGGCCAAGGGCGAAATGGTCGGCCTGATCGGGCCGAACGGATGTGGGAAATCGACGACGTTCAACTGCATCAGCGGGCTGCTCGAGCAAACGCGAGGGCGCGTCGAGGTGTTCGGAAAAGACGCCTCCACCATGCGCCCAGAGCAGATTCAGCGCCTTGGGGTCACCCGAACCTTCCAACACACGCGCCTGTGGCGCGAGATGACGGTCATCGAGAACCTCCTCGTGCCTCCTCGCAACCAATTCCGGCCGCTTGACGTGCTGTGGAAGGGACGCAAGCACGCCGCAGAGCAGGCTCGGCTCGCGCGCGCTTACGACGTGCTCGATGAACTCGAAGTGCCGCACATGGCGCACAACCTCGCGAGCGAGCTCTCGGGCGGCCAAAGCAAGCTGGTGGACATCGGTCGCTCGATGATGGGCGAGCCCGGTCTGCTGCTGCTGGACGAGCCAGTGGCCGGCGTCGCCGGCCCGCTGGCGATGAAGATCTTCGCCAACCTCCGTCGCTTGGTCGATGAAACGGGCATTTCCATCCTCGTCATTGAGCACAACATGGACTTCATCCTGCGCCAAGGCGTGGACCGCATCGTGGTCATGAACGAGGGCGAGGTGCTCATGCAGGGCACGCCCGACGAGGTGCGAAGCAACCGAGCGGTGGTGGAAGCTTACCTCGGTTCTGCGGGTGATGCTGGAGGTGAGGAAGAATGAGCCGCGTGTTGGAGGTCACCGGCCTCGAGGGAGGCTACGGTGCCGTGCAGATCCTCTACGGCATTGACCTGCACGTGGATGAGGGCGAATTCGTCACCATCATCGGTCCCAACGGCTGCGGCAAATCGACCTTCATCAAGACCATCTTCGGCATTGCGAAGCACTACGGCGGCCAAGTGCTCTACCGTGGCGAGCCCATCGAAGGGCTGCGCAGCGACCAGCTCGTCTCCAAGGGCATCGCCTACGTGCCCCAAGTGAACAACGTCTTCCCGTCCCTTTCGGTGGAAGAAAACCTGCAAATGGGCGGGAACAGCCTGCCTGGCCCGCTGCTCAACCAGCGCATCGAGCGTGCGCTGGACATGTTCCCCGACCTGCGCAGCCGAGAGCATGACCTGGCCGCGTCGCTGTCGGGCGGTGAGCGGCAGATGCTCGCCATCTCCCGCGCGCTGATCGCAGATCCGTCCTTCCTGCTGCTCGACGAACCCACCGCGGCGCTGTCCCCGCTCTATCAGCAGCAAATCATCGAGCGCATCGACGCCTTGCGCGAGCAGGGCATCACGGTCCTCATCGTCGAACAGAACGCGCGCCTGAGCCTTGCCCGTTCGGACCGCGGCTACATCATGGCCAACGGAAAGGTCGTGCTGACGGGCACGGCGCAGCACATCCTGACCGACCCGGACATCGGGCAGTACTTCCTCGGCACGCACGACGATTGAAGCCTCACATCAGCGGCCGCAGCAGGCCTGCAGCAAAGCCGAACATCATGACCGCGATGCCGCGGTCAATCCATCGCCATGCTTCTGGGCGCGAGAAGACCTTCGCCATCGCGCTGGAACCGTAACCCAATGCGAAGAAGAAGAGCACGGACGCCAAGGAAGCGCCCGCCGTGAAGGCGAGCCGTCCTTCGAAATCGAAGCGCAGGGCATAGCCGCCGATGAGCACGAGCGTGTCAAGGTAGACCAGCGGGTTGAGGAAGGTGAAGGCCAAGGCCGCCAGCATCGTTTGGACCAGCGGAGCGGGCGCCGCCCCTTCGATGTCGAGCCCTGTTGGGTTCATCGAGGAGCGCCAGCGGAGGGCGCCATAGGCCAGCAAGAAAGCCACAGCGGCGAGGGTCATCGGTGCATGAAAGCCTTCCATGCCGGCCAGCACCGAACCGACGCCGAGCGTGCCCAGCGAAATGAGCAGGATGTCCGCCAAGGTGCAGACCAGGCAGACGGCAAAGACGTGGGAGCGCAACAGGCCTTGGCGGATGACGAAGGCGTTCTGCGGCCCGAGCGCGACGATGAGGCCCAGGCTCAGCCCAAAGCCCTGCAGGGCCGCGCTCAGCGCCGTCATGATGCAGCGTTGGCCTCCGAGACTTCAACCGCATGGCCGACTAGGCAGACGTCTTCAGCAGAAAACGCCATGTGATGTTTATATAGTCTCGACGGAGGCCAAAGCTCGCGCAAGACACGCGTAATGAACGTCCTGGGCTAGGTTTGGTGCCCTACTTCATACGAAGTCACGCAGCAGCTCGGCTTGCCGACTGCTCCGCAACTTTGGAGTAGGTTCCGTTGAAACGACACAGATACGAAATCGGTACAGTGGGATTTGTCCCATGTTGGAATGGCGTACCACATCCTGCGGTTATCTTAGGTTATACAACGAATGATGAACCTGTGTTGCAGCCAGGCTCTTCGAAGCAATATGAGGATCCAGAAAGCATCGTGATTGAGTGTGGCTCTTGGGCGTTTCAGTCGGAGGGTCGCGGACTCGACTTGGACACGTATTTCAGCCCTAGGGAGGTGTATGTCAAAACGGATGAGTTTGAGTTCAAACACACCATTGGGGTGCTAAAACCCTGTATCGTTGAGATTCTGTGTCAGACTAGCCACGCGAGGAAGCATCTCCACGATGGGTCATTTGTACACACCAAGGTTCGTGATCTAATTGCTTGGGAGGACCAAAGTGGAACACATCGCGGGATTGTTATCCATGTTCCAAAGGTGAAATCAGTACCATTGATGGTTCTAAAATGCAGGCCTGGTGGTCGTGTTTGCATAAAATTTCCACCTGGTCAAGGTTTGCCAGTGAGCATGGACGTTTGCGTTTCGCCGTTTCAAACACACAATGTGGAACAGGATGCTGTTTTTGCTGTATTCCGAAGAGCGGTCAAATCGGAAATTCCTGCGCTTTGGGTTGATATCTTCTCTTAGCGAGCATAACAATTTCACGTCTGACAGGCGGGACAGACGTCCAACCGTCGCCCACCGACCCGTCCGTGCACAATGGTCGATTGGCAGCGGTGGCAGGCCATGCCGTCGCGGTGGAAGACGTAATGCCGCGCGCTACGCCGAGCTACGCCGTTGTCGCGCATCGTTTGGAAGGTCGCCATGTCCACGGTGACACCCTTCTGGTGGTAGGCCCGGTGCGTGATGGCCACCGCGGCCTCGGCCAGCGCGTCCTTCTCGGCGTCGTTCAACTGGCCCACGCGCCGTGAGGGGTCTAAGCCGGCTTCGAACAGGATCTCGCTGCGCAGGTAATTGCCCACGCCGGCGAGGAAGCGCTGATCGAGCAGCAGCCCAGCCAGTCCACGCCGCTGGAAGCGCGCTTCCTCGAGGTGCACGCGGACCTCCGCCACGGTGGTGCGCAGGTCGGCCACGTCCGGTCCGAGTTGAGCGATGTAGGGATGCCCCTCCACTTCCCAGGCTTCCAGCAGCACCACGTCGCTGGCGGACCACAGCCGACACGCGTGCGTTTCGTTGACGAAAGCCACGCGAAGCGCCCGGTTCCAATCGGGAGGCGCCGTCGTCGCCCGGTTGACCGTCCACCGCCCGTAGAGCTGGTTGTGGCTGTACAGCACATGATCGCCCACGCGGATGAGCATCGCTTTGCTGCGCGCGTCCACCGATTCCACCTCGCGACCGACCCAACCGTCAAGCCGTCCGGCAATGGCGGGATGCTCGGCGTGCACCTCGAGCAGCGTCTTGCCGACCAGGGCCTTGCGAAGCCGGTCCGCAGCGCGGTGAATCTCCGGCCCTTCCGGCATGGTACCAACCCGCGGTCAAGGGCTCAAGAAGTCCTGTGTGGCCTCACGCGAGCCGTGCGTAGGACACCTGAGCGATGGCCACGAGTTTTCCGTTCATGTCGTGGATTTCGGCGTCAGCGACGCACATCGTTCGTCCTGCTCGAACGGTCCGAGCGGTGCACACCACGTCGGTGTGGCATGGGCGCAGGAATCGGATGTTGAAGTCGGTTGTCGCGACCTTTTCGTCCGCGCCGATCGACGTGAGGATGGCCCAACAGGTGACCGAGTCTGCGATCACCCCGAGCATCCCGCCGTGGAAGGTCTCGTAGATGCCGTCCCACTCCAGACGACGAGGCACCTTGGCCACACACAAGCCCTGCTCCATCCGCTGAATCTCGATGGCGATGGTGTGCATCATTGGGACGGCGTCAATGCGCGCCATCATCGCCGCGATGGCGGCATCGTCCATCGTTTCACTTTCGACCATGGCCTTGCCTTGCCGGCATGACCCTTCATCCTTCGCCGGAGGCCAGCCATAGCGTCAAGGAGGCCCGTGCGCAGCACATCCCGTGCGCGGCGGGCGATGGTCGGAGGAGCGTCGCGCCACGCGCGAAGCGGTGACCTGGTTGCACCTGCTCCTGCAGGAGCAAGGGCCCATGAGCACGCCGGCCATCATCGAGGCGCTGCAAGCGGCAGGGCGTGAGGTGCGCGTGCATGAACTGCAGCGTGCCTTGCGACGCAGCGAGCACGTCCACGCGGTTGGAACCGAAGAGGGCCCGCGTGGAAAGGTGACCGTCTGGGCCTGGGACGTCCGCGACTAAGGCAGATCCACCCAGAGGCGTCCGTCCTCAATTTTCGTCTCGTAGACGCCGAGATCCTTCGGCTTCACCATGCTCCCAACCAGCTTGCCGTACGCCGGGACCAGCGGGAAGGGCGACCACTCCACCAAGGAGCCGTCCTCGATTTTGTGCGTGGTCTGGTGGAGCGGGCAGCGTACGCAGCCGTCATCGGTGATTTTCGCGCCCCAGGCCAACGGCCAGCGCATGTGACGGCAGAGGGCTTGCGTGGCGAAGTATTCGCCGTGCTTGCGTCCGATCATCACCATCTTCCCTTTGAGGACCTTCATCGCCGTGCGGTCCTTCTTCCAGTTCGCTTTCATCACGTTGTGCCAGGTCATGCCGTCACCTCCACCGCTGCAGGACGTTGCAAATCCTGCGGTCCCTGCGGGAGCGGTACACCCAGCGCTTCGAGCACGCGTTCCGCGCTGCGCAGCGTCCCTTGCACCGACGGGTGCGTGGTGTGGTCCCCCGCAAGGAGCACGCCGTCGACGTCCACCGGGAGGTGGTCGCGTCCGACGTGGTGGGTGGGAATGGTGGGCAGGGCATGACGCACGTCGGTCCGACCGACGAAGCGCCAGGTGGAGGCCTCGGAGAACCACGACAACAGGCGTTCCTGAACGTCCTCCGCCGTGTGGTCACCCTCTCCAAGCAAGGTGGCGACCACGAGGTGCTGACCGTCTGCGCGCGGGTGCAGGAGGGTCGGAACGTGCACATGGAGCACCGGAGAAGCGGTTGGGTCGTATTCCCCGTTGAGCAGCAAGCGCGCAGCCCGGAGCGGGGCTGCATCGGTGGCGTAGACCATCGTGGTCGTGCGCCGCTCGCTTGGGTCGATCGTGATGTCCAGCAACTGTGCAGCCACGTGCTGGGGCACGGCGAGAACGACCTTGTCGTGCTCATGGCGCGTTCCATCGACCGTCACGCCATTGGCGTCGACGGCCTCGACCGCGACGCCTGTGCGCAGGGACGCAGGCAGCAAATGAGACGCGAGTTGGCGGGGAACCGCGACGATGCCGTCCTTGGGCATCACCATGTTCCCCTTGGCCATCGCACCCCAGGTGAAAGTCGCGAAGGCTTCGCGCTCGTTGCGCTCCGGGTCGAGGGTGATGCCGGCAAAGAGCGGCTGGAGGACGCGCTGACGCAAGGCCTTGCTGAAACCTTGGTTGGCCAAGCCGGCGTCGATGCTCTGTGAGGGGCGGTCGAGCGGGGCTTCGATGTCACGGCCACGCGCGCGCTGCCGCCAGCGCAGCAAGCGGAGGGCGTTGAAGGGGCCAACGCTGCGCAGGGTGGGGAAGAGGGTGCTCGGGCGCCGCAAGGCATCACCCAGCAGCAGGCGCTTCCCTTGGCTTGGAAGGATGACCTCGGTGCTCGGGTCCATCGCGACGGCATCGAGCGCATCGAGGTCCACCCAGCGGCGCAACGCGGGGTATGCGGTGTGCAGCACGTGGAAGCCCACGTCCACGGGATGACCCTCCATCGTGACGGTCCCCATGCGGCCACCGATGTGTGCTGCGGCCTCGTAGACGGTGACCGAGTGGCCTGCAGCGTGCAGCGCGCTCGCGGTGGCCAACCCGGCCAATCCGCCACCGACGACGCCCACGTTCATGCGTTCACCCCATGGCCCGTACGCGGCCCATGCCACCGTCCACGTGCAGCACCTCACCGGTTAGGTTGTCGGGCGCGCCGTCAAGCAGCCACGCCATTGTTGTGGCCACCTCTTCGGGTTGGCCGATCCTGCCGATGGGCACCATGGCCTCGGACGCGGCACGCGCGGCCTCTGAGCGCAGCATGGGTTCCGCCAAACGGGTCTCGGTCAGGGAAGGTGCGACAGCGTTGATGCGCAGACCACGCTTGGCGTAGGTGGCCGCCGCGGAGCGGACCATGGCTTCGAGGCCGCCCTTGGCGGCCGCGATGGCCTCGTGGTTCACCAAGCCAAGCCCAGCGGCCACGCTTGAGGTGAAGACCATCCGCCCGCCACCGGACCGCATCATGGCCTTGCCGCACACGGACAAGGTGAGGAAGGCACTGCCCAGGTTGGTGGCGATGACCTCGTTGAACTGTTCCATCTTCATGGCGTGGGGCGGTCGGATGACGATGGAACCCACGAGGTGGGCGACCATGGACATAGGTTCCTCGGCCGAGGCCTGAGCCACCGCATCTTGGAGCACGTTCTGGTCGAGGGCGTCACCGATCACGGCATGGAAGCGCTCGTGTTCGAACGCAGCAAGGCGGGATGCGTCCCTCGCCAGCCCGGTGACGGTGTGACCTGCGGCCAGAAGGTTGGGAATCAACCGGTGGGCCACGTCGCTGCTGGCACCCACCACGAGCACGGAAGACATGATGTGATGTTTCGGGGTGCATACTTGAACGCCTGTTCCTCAGCGTTGGGTGAACAGGGGTTCAAGGCCTGCCGATTCGGACATGAGCGCATGGACCACCTCCGTGAAGAGTACGACGGCGAGTTGGACCCTGCCGCGGTCGACCCACATGCTCCGCTCCAGCTGCTGACGGCGTGGATTCATGACGCGGAAAAGGCTGGCTTGAGCGACCCCACTGCGATGTGCTTGGCCACCCTTGGACCCGATGGCGCCCCACGATCGCGCATGGTGCTCTGCAAGGGTGTGGACGGCACTACGGTTCGCTTCTTCACCAACTTGACCTCGGACAAGGCCAACCAACTTCACGCCGATGCCCGGGCTTCGCTCACCTTCTGGTGGCCCGACATGGACCGTTCAACACGCCTAACGGGCCACGTGACGCCGCTGGAGCGCGACGAGGTTGAGGCCTATTTCGCCACCCGCCCACGGTCCTCACAAATCGGTGCGTGGGTGTCCGACCAATCCTCGCCCATCGAGGACAGGAACGCGCTCGAGGCCAAGCATTCCGAGGTCCATGCCCGCTTCCATGAGGCAGACGTCCCTTGCCCCCCGCATTGGGGCGGCTTCCGCTTTCATGCGCACGAGATCGAGTACTGGGCCGGTCGGCCCGCGCGCCTCCATGACCGCATCCGATTGACGCACAACGACGGCACGTGGACGAAGGCACGGCTCCAACCCTGAGGCGATGGCATGGACGCTTCTCAGGACCTCATCCCCGCCCTGCTTGGCGTGACGTCCATTCACGTCTTTGGGGCGGGCCTGAACGCAGAACGAACCTCGCACACCGCAGTTCCCGAGTTGCGCAGGCGCGGCTGGCGTGTCGTCCCCGTCCATCCTCGTGATGCGGGTGCCTGCATCGACGGCGTGCCCATCCGCGGCTCGGTTGAGCCAGGGACGCCGCTCGAGGTAGCGGTGCTGTTTCTGGCTCCAGAGCGGGCGAGGGCACAGGTGCGACGCCTGCTCATGACACCGTTCGAGACGCCTCCGCTGGTGTGGTTCCAGCCTGGCGCGGAGGACGCGGTCGCCCTTGAGTGGCTGAACGATGCCGGATGGACAACCGTTCATGCAGATTGCATCGTTCTTTATTCAGAACGACACAACCTCTCGAGGGGACCTGTCGACCTCCCCTGGTACCGTCAAGTGGCGGACGAGGACGGCTCGCAGTGCTCCGTTTGGACCGCGCATAAGGTCGACGAGCACGCCGCCCCCCCGACCACCGAGGTGGAATGGGTTGGTGACCTCGTGGATCTTGAGACCTCAACCGCAAGCGTCCCTGCCTACATCCGCAACCTGCGCACTGATGGGGAGTCGCTGGAGGCATGCGCGCTCCGCCTGTCACGCTAAGGCTCAGGCGCGAAGCCACACGTCAACGCGTTCTTCGCCCCACGCCTGGGGTTCATGCTGTTCGAGACCGGCCGAGCGGAACGCGTCATCATCAAGCCCTGATGGAACCGGATCAGCGTGCTCCACCGTACTCCGCACGAGGAGGACTTCGTCGACCAGCCCGGCCTCCAGGAAACGGTGCACCGTGCTTGGCCCGCCTTCAACAAGCAAGCGCTGCATCTCCTGGTCGCCCAATTGGTCCAAGAGCCGTTCAAGATCCACATCGCCGGTCAGGTGCATCGTGGCGCCACCGTCGGTCAGCACGGTCGCTTGTTGCTCGATGCGCCCACGGCCGTCGAGGACGACGCGTATCGGTTGTCGCGCGTGCTCCACGCGACGCACGGTCAGCGAGGGATTGTCCCGGAGCACGGTCTCAGAGCCGACCAAAATTGCATCACAGCGCTGGCGGAGGCGATGGACCTCATCGAGGCAGCCCTCGGACGTGAATCGACCGGCCACATCCGAACGATCGTCCACGGAGCCGTTTGCGTCCACGGCCACCTTCACGGTCACCCATGGGCGTCGTTGATGGCACCAATGGAGGAAGGAGCGCATCTGCATCGCAGCCTCGGAGCGCAGCAGGCCGACCTCGACCTCGAGGCCCGCCTCACGCAGCACGTCCGTTCCCCGGCCGCGCACGTTTGGGTTGGGGTCAGGATGGGCGACGACCACCCGCTGGATGCCGGCCCAGAGGAGCGATTCCGTGCACGGAGGCGTCCTCCCGAAGTGATTGCACGGTTCGAGGGTGACGTAGGCTGTGGCCCCGTTGGTGGGCACGCCGCGCGCTTCCGCGTCATGGATGGCCATCTGTTCAGCGTGCAGCCCGCCAAGATGGTCGTGCCACCCTTCAGCGATGGCCACGCCGTCCTTCACGAGCACGCAACCCACGGGTGGGTTCGGGCTAACGCGACCTTGACCTCGCTCAGCGACCTCAAGGGCCCGCCGCATGAATTCAGCCTCGCCTTCAGACCACATCGTGACGGTGGTGGCTTCGGCTTCTCCCACATGAGCCCTCGCCTTTGGGCGCGAACCTTCATCCTCTCCGCGTCCACTCACCGAACATGACTCAGGTGCACGTGATCGTGAACCCCGCGAGCCGCGACGGACGCTGTGGCAGAGCGTGGCCTGATGTGCGCCGTCGAATGGAAGACGACGGATGGACCGTCGAGGCCTTCGTCACCGGAGGGCCCGGCGATGCGGCCCGACATGCCCACCACCTCGTGACCGCTGGACACGTCGGCCAAGGCGATCTGGTGGTGGCCGTTGGCGGCGACGGTGTCGTGCACGAGGTCGCCAGCGGTCTGCGCGGGTCTGGCGCGGTGCTCGGTCAGATTCCCTTCGGTTCGGGCAACGACTTCGCCATCACGCACGGCATCCCGCGCGACGACCTCGAGGGGGCACTTCGCCTCCTGAAGGAAGGCGTGGATCGCCCCAGCGGCGCGTGGCGTCTCGAGGCCCATCCTGCTCCACCAGAATCGGCCGAGTATCCCGTTACGGCCAACCCATGGGACGGACCGGCCGAAGAGGAGGGCCGCATCGTGCGCTGGACCTTCCTCGAGACCGATGCCGGCATCAGCTCTTCGATCAGCAGAGCCAAACTCCGTCGCGCAAAATGGCTGCACGGTCCCATCAAGTACACCTGGCTTGGCGTCACCACCATCCCGGTATGGCGTCGTCGTCATGTGGAACTCCAGATGGACGATGGACCGGCTGAAACGGTGGACCTGACCCTCCTTGCCGCGTGCACGGGTGAGACGTTCGGGGGGGGATATCGCGTCTGTCCTGGCATGGCTCCGAACCACGAGGAGGCGGTGCTGGTCCTCGCGCCACGGCTGAGCCGATGGCGGATGTTGAACCTGATGGGCTCCGTGAAGAAAGGCAAGCACGTCGGCATTTGGGGCATCACGTCGCACCGCGTTCGTCGCGTCAACCTCAGGCCGGTCGATGCGAAAGGCGTGGCCAGCGACGTTCCGCTTGAGCTCCCCACCTACATCCAAGCCGATGGGGAGCCGATCCTCCAGCTACCGGCCAGTTTGGTGTGGCACCCGGCGCAAATCGTTGCGCGGGGCGCGCCGACGGTGGCTTGGGACTCAGAATGAGAAGTCCGAGAACTCTTCTTCCTCAGCCGGCGCTGGAGCAGGCTCAGGCTCGGGTTCTGGCTCAGGTGCAGCCTTGCGCACGGCACGACGACGTCGAACGGTGGGCTGCTCCGCCGCGGGTTCGCTGCGTTGAGGAGGTGCGCTGCGCTGGGGCGGTCCGCTGCGCGTGGGCGCTCCGCCCATGGGGGTCACCCCGCCGCTGCGTCGTTCTGTGGTGGACACCGGAGGCTCCCAAGGCGGGCTTGACGCCGAGGACGAGGCAGAGGAGGCGGCCTTGGTTTGCGCGGCCATGCTGGAGGCCTCTTCCGTGACCACAACGCTTGAGCCGCCGCGCGACGAGCGTTCAGGCTTCGATGAGGCGGAGGACCCTTTGGTGGACAAAGCCGCATCCAAATCGAACCCGCCAATGCTCGAGTCTTCCTTCTTCTTCGGCTTCTTCTCTTTCTTGGGCTCGGGCGCGGCACGCGCAGGTTCCGGCGCCTTGCGTTTCGGCGCTTTGCGCGCCGTCTCTGCCTTGACCATGTTCTCCTGGCCGAGCAAAACCTTGGCCTGCGAGGCAGCGACACCTTTGACGCGCTTTGAGGAGATGACGTAGAGGGCCGCCCCACCGCCGGCGGCCACCGTCAGGAAGTAGACCACGTAGCCGCCACGACCGAGCAAGGGCACGTCGCCCATCACCCATTCGTCGTCCGCGTCGCCGTCCATGGTGACGGAGGCGCCCGGCAGAGTGATGCTGTGCACGATCACGTAGTACGTGCCTTTGTTCGAATCGTCCACACCGAG
>CEUV01019684.1_pt1 | contig 16148 bp, 11 predicted proteins | sample 356401 | NCBI WGS metagenome assembly CEUV01 (sample SAMEA2622710, study PRJEB7988) | marine metagenome | isolation source: saline water (ENVO:00002010), including
AAATTATTACTTTTTATTACAGTATTATTTTTCGGTATTTCTACTATCAACGCACAGGATGATGCTAGCTACGGTTACGAAGCTGGTGACTGGGTACTTGGTGGTGGAGTAACATTCGGATCTATGGACATGGGCGGTGTTGAAACTAAAATGAACACTATTGCTCCTCAGGTTGGATATTTCTTAAATGAAAATTCAGCTCTTGGTCTTAATTTAGGTCTGGCTAGTACAGATGTTGATGGAACTAAAGTTTCAAACACAACTTTCGGATTAGCTTACTACAACTACTTCATGGATTTAGGTGAAAAAACTAAAGTATGGTGGGCTGTAGGATTTGGTACTACTAGCGGTGATAGTTTTCCTGACGCTCAAACTAGATTAGGTTCTGGTATTGGTATGAACTACTTTATGAGTGAAAACATCATCATTAACTTCCAATTAGCTAACATACTTCAGTATGTTAAGCAAGGAGATGATTCTTCTATGATGTTTGGTTGGGAAGGTACTATCAATAACATGAGCGCTACTCCAACTCTATCAGTTTTCTTTAAACTTTAATAAAAAGAAAAATTGAAATAATTTAAAAAACCGCCCATTGGGCGGTTTTTTTATTTGTCATTAGTCATAGAGTATGGAACACTTGATTCATCTGATCCCCAATCTGAGGGCATACTCTGCATACTAAAATCTATTTTAGGTCCCTTCGTTAATTCGAAGTGAGATAGCCAATTATTATTGTATTCAGATCCGTTTAAATTAACTCCCTTTATATAAAAATTTAAAGGAGAGTTATTATCTGATTTAATTTTTAGTTTTTTTCCGTTAGAAAGTGATATTTCTGCTTTCTCAAACAAAGGTGATCCAATAACATATTGACCTGTAACAGGTGCAACAGGGTAAAAACCTAACGCAGAGAATACATACCACGCTGAAGTTTGACCATTATCCTCATCGCCACAATACCCGTCTGGGCCTGGACCATAGAGGTTGTCCAAAACATATCTTATTTTTTCTTGGGTTTTCCATGGTTCTCTAGCATAATTATAAAAATATATAGCGTGTTGAATCGGTTGATTTCCATGTGCATACTGACCCATGTTCAATAGCTCCATCTCAACTATTTCATGAATTTTAAACCCATAATATGAAAAATCAGATGTTGGCTCAGTTTCAAATACCGCATCAAGTTTATCAATAAACTCGATTCTTCCACCCATTAGGTTCATTAGACCTTTAGGGTCATGCAGAACTGACCAAGTGTAATGCCATGAACTTCCCTCGGTAAAAGCTCCTCCCCATGCATCTGCCCTAAAAGGAGATTGAAAATTTCCATCTTTCATCTTACCTCGCATAAAGTTTGTTTCATTATCAAAAACATTTTTATAATAATCTGCTCTTTCCCTAAACAAATTAACTTCTTCATCAGGTCTATTTAACGCTTCAGCCAATTTCCAAATGCTAAAATCATTATAAGCGTACTCAAGAGTTCGGGCAACATTTTCATTAACCGAAGAGTCATATGGAATATAGCCCAAGTCGTTATAAAATTCAACACCTTTTCTTCCAACCGAGCTTAACGGCCCCTCATTTTCAGAATTATTTAAAATTCCTTCATATGCTTTTTCAATATCAAAATCCGTGATACCCTTCAAATAAGCCTCAGCAATTATTGAAGCTGAGTTAGATCCAATCATACAATCTCTGTGACCTGGACTAGACCATTCGGGTAGCCATCCACTTTCTAAATAAGGGTTAACCATAATGCCCTGTATTATTTCTCCCAATTTTTCAGGATAGACTAAAGAATAAAATGGAAATACAGCTCTAAAAGTATCCCAAAACCCATTATCTGTGTATAGAGGTCCATCATATATATTTCCGTCATATGGGCTATAGTGAATTTGATTATTATCTAGGTCATATTCATGAAACTGTCTTGGAAATAATATTGTTCTGTAGAGTGAGGAATAAAATTTTATTAAATCTTCATTTGTTTTCTCAGACTCTTGGGAGGCAACTTTTATTTTAGAAAGCTCCTTGTTCCAGACCAATTTTCCGTCTTCAACTAACTGGTCAAATGAAATATTTTCTGGGATTTCTCTCCGAAGATTTATTAATGCCTGTACATGATTTATAAATGATGATGAAACTTTTGCTAATACTTCACTGTTTTCATGAGTATCAAAAACTAGATATGCTCCTACATGTTCACCTTTTTGATTTTTATTTAATTTCTGAATTTCTGAATTTGTCCACGTTCCATATAACTTAAATGGAGTGTTAAATTCAATTATAAAATAATTTGCAAAATTAGAAGGAACTCCTCCAGAATTATTTTTAGCAACACCAATTATTTTTTTTTGATCAGGATAAATCATTATTTCTGATCCCTTATTAAATGCATCAATAATAATATTAGCTTCTTCAACCTTTGGAAAACTGAACCTAAAATAGGCAGATCTTTCTGTTGTTGTTAACTCAACTTTTGTATCAATCTCGTGAAACAAAACACTATAATAATGAGGTTTAACAACTTCATTAGTATGAGTAAAAGACAACTTTCTATCTTCTTCTTTTACCTTAAGCTCACCAATCCCTGGCATTAAAGAAAAAGCACCATAATCATTAATCCAGGGGCTTGGTTGATGAGTTTGTTTAATTCCAACCATTTTTTCAGACTTATAAGTATACCCCCATCCATCTCCCATAAGCCCTGTCTGAGGAGTCCAAAAGTTCATACCCCACGGTCTTGCAATGGCTGGATAAGTATTACCGTTTGAAAGCTCAAATGATGAATCTGAACCAATTAGTGGATTAACATAATCAACAGGTGAATCAGCAAATGATAATTCAGAATTATCGCAGCTTATAACTAAGGAATTACAAATTGCAGTAAAAAAAATAATACTGAATATTTTAGTACATCTTAGACTTTGGCCTAAATTCTTTATCATTTGCAAAACTTTTATTTGGAATACTTCCCATTTCAAAAACTAGCTCACCACCTTTCATTATATCTTTATGTTTAATATATGAATAATTATAATTCTCTCCATTTAATTTTACAGATTGAATATAAATATTTGAATCACTATTGTTTTCAGCTTTAATTATAAACTGTTTGTCCTGAGGGAGATTAATTTTGACTTCATCAAATAAAGGGGACCCAAAAACATATAAACCGTTTGTAGGATTAACAGGGTAAAATCCGATAGAGGAAAAAATATACCAAGCTGACATCTGTCCACAGTCCTCATTGCCAGAAAGCCCATCAGGTTTATCTGTATAAAGTGTATTATTTATAGTTCTAATTATAGGCGCAGTTTTATATTGTTTTCCTGCATATGAATACATGTATGCAACATGATGGCTTGGTTCATTTCCATGTGCATACTGTCCAATCATACCTGAAATATCTACTGATGCATTATCGTCTAATTCAGATGAAATAGTAAAAAGAGAATCCAATTTTTGCGTAAAAATTTCCTCGCCTCCCATAAGGTCAATTAATCCCTCAGGATCTTGAGGTGTTAACCATAAATATTGCCATGCATTCCCTTCACAATAATCATTTGTTCTATGAGCAGCTGAGTAAGGATCAAATGGTGTTCTCCACGAACCATCAGATAATTTTCCTCTGAAAAACTTTGTTTCACTATCAAAATATTTCTTGTAGTTCAAAGCTCTCTCATTATAGTGTTCATAGTCTTCATTATTACCAATTTTTTTTGCTAGTTGAGCGATTCCCCAATCACTAATCGAGTATTCCATCTGTTTAGCTACTGACTCAACCATATAATCTGCAGGAATATATCCCAATTCTAATATCTCTTTAATCCCTGGCTCAAAATATTTAGATGAACTTTCCTTAATTGACTTAAAAATTGATTGATCGCTTATAGATGTCAGATTCTTAAAAGCTGCATCGACTAATACAGGGATTGCGCTGTAGCCTACCATAGTATTTGTCTCATTTGCTCTAAGATGCCAAATTGGGAGTTTTCCTTGATGTTCATATATTTTAAACATAGAAGTAATAATATCATCAACTCTTTCAGTATGTAAAATTGTATAGAGCGGATGTGCTGCTCTGTAGGTGTCCCATAATGAAAATAAAGTATAGTTTGTAAACGAACTGTCATTGTAAATTTTCTTGTCAGCCCCTCTGTAGTCACCGTTAATATCGTGATATAAGTTTGGTGTAATCATTGAGTGGTACATAGCAGTATAAAAAACCTTCTTTTTAGAGTTGTCTTCAGTCTTGATTTCTACCTTTGATAATTCATGATTCCAAGCCTTTTCAGCACTTAATTTTATTTTTTCAAAATCCCATGATTTAATTTCATGCATTAGGTTTTCATGGGCATTTTTGATACTGACTGAAGAGATACCAACCTTTGCAAACACCTGCTCATTGTCTTCGGTACTAAATTCCAAAAAGCCTATAACCCCTTTACCTGTCTTTTTTGATTCATCGTAAACTGAATCTTGATTGACGATAAAAAATTTATCTACTGGTTTAGAAATTATCATTGAAAAAAACTCTTTTTGATCATTAGCCCAACCTTTTGAAAATCTATATCCTTGGAAGATTGTATCATTGATTTTTTCTAAAAAAGTTTCGGTTGGAATATCCCATCCATTTCCTTCTTCTAGATTTATAATAACTCTTGATTTTGATGACTTTGGAAATGTATATCTGTGTAATCCTGACCTTTTTGTAGCAGTTAATTCAGCTCTTATATTATATTTTTCAAGTAAAACATTATAATATCCTGGAGAAACATATTCATCAGTTTTTGAATATTTTGAAGCATATCCGCTTTCATAATCATTGAAACCAGGTGTTAATAAAACATCTCCTGTTGCTGGCATTAGTAGGATTTCACCTAAATCACCGATACCTGTGCCGCTTAATTTTAGGTGTCCAAATCCCTTAATAATACTATCAGAATAATGATAAGATGATGTCCAATCCCAACCCTTATGAAAATTTGCTGGCCCCACCTGCACTCCACCAAATGGGACATTAGCCCCAACAAAAACATGTCCATGCGCGTCTGATCCGATAAATGGATCTACATACCTAATTAAATTTTTATCATTAGAGCATGAGCTGAAATATAGTGCTAAAAAAGAATAAATTATAATTCTAATCTTCATTTAAGAAATCTACAATTAAATTAACTAAACTATTATCAATTGGAAGTTCTGGGTTACCATAAGTTTGCATATTTAGCAAGTAATTTTCACTTGCTTGACGAAAGACGTGATTCATTCCTTTAATAATTTCTAATCTTGATTTAAGAGCTGCTTCATCAAGCATTTGAGCATCTGTCACTTCAATTTGAATATCATTAGTGCCTTGTACTATTAAAACCGGTATATCTAATTTTGAAATTTCTTCCACTGGTTTATAACGATTTGCATCAATTAGGAATCTTTGATTAGCAGGGTTAAATAAATTATTCATAAGTGGTGAAACTGTGTCAACTATTTTATTGTTCCTTAATTGTTCAATAATTGAGTCAGACATTGACTTAACAAATGGCGCACGATTTGAAAGTTGTCTTTGAATAAGTGTTAAATAATCTTCCCCAGCTCCAGCGATAGAAATAAAACTATCAGCAATTAATCTACTTGCAATCATCCCAATCAAAGCCCCCTCACTATGCCCTATAACAACAACTTTTTTAAATTTATTAGTACCTCTAAAATGATTAATAATGCTAATAGCATCATTGATAAAATCTGAAAATATAACTTGATCTCCGCTTTTAATCTTTGCTATACTATTACCAACCCCTCTTTTATCATATCTGTATGAACTAATGCCATTTTCAAAAAGCCCCTCAGCCAACATTTTTAAATAATCACTTTTTATATAAGTACTATTACCATCTCTATCAGCAGGGCCTGATCCAGAAATAATAATTGATAAAACAGAGTTTGAATCGGCTGATTCAAGTAATGTACCGTGAATTGAGTGATTGTCAAAGCTATTGATCACATAGTCATTAGAAAACGAGTAACTAAAAGTAAATACGCACAAGAGTCCATATAAGTATTTCATTTTAGTTTGTTTTAAAAATATTTTCGAGAACAAAGAAATGTTCTTAACCCATAGTAAAGTACATTATCAATGCAATCATAAATAAAATTGATAATGCAGGATAGGACTTTTTTATTGGGTCTTTAACCTTTACATGCATTAATACTGCCGCAATCATAAGTGCAGCTAAGGCAATAAGATTATAAACTAATAATTGCTCTATCCAAAAACTAATAATAAGCATTATAGCTATTGCTACTTTCATTGCCCCAACAAAATACATTAGCCAAATAGGAAGTCCATATGCTACAAATTCCTCTTTCATATTTTTTGCATTTCCACCTCTGTATTCTGTTGCTTTATTATATCTAAAAAGCCATACATTTATTAATCCAATTGCAATAACAAGCTGTAAAATCATTATAAGTGTCATAACATAAATATTTGGTTAGCTACCTAAATATATAAAATTATTTTAATTGCTTTGGAAATTTTAAATCAACAAGATTGCTATTTTCATAGGAAATATTACTCCAGCTATTAATGTTAAATTCTATTTCTGCCAAACCTGTTGTAGGTAAATTATCCAATGAAACATTTGTAATATTATTAATTAAATTGGTTAATCCAGGGTTGTGAGCAATAATCATAACAGATTGATAATTGTCTGAATAACTCCTTATCATATTTAATATTGATGTCGCAGAACAATGGTATAAAGAATCATCATATTCTACTTTTTCAAATTCTATTTGGTTTATAAAATATTTAGATGTTTCAAAAGTTCTAACAGAACTACTAGAATGTAAATAATCGATTTTATTTATTTTTTTCTTTAAATAATCTGCCATCAAAGGACCATCCGATTTACCTCTTCCATTTAGGGGTCTATTAAAATCTGTTAGGCTCAAATCTTTCCAAGATGATTTAGAATGTCTAATTATAATTAATTTTTTCAATAGAAAAATTTTAATAAAATTTTAAAGTTTTTAAGATTATAAATAACCTAAATTAGCAATTTTATTTTTATGGACTCATTAACACAAATTGTTTTAGGAGCTTCAGTAGCTGAAGCTACACTTGGAAAGAAAATAGGTAATAAAGCAATAATACTTGGGGCAATTGCTGGAACTATTCCAGATCTGGATATTGTTACAAGATTTTTTGTTGACGATCTGACTGCTTCTGTGATGCATAGAGGTTTTTCTCACTCTCTTATATTCCCATTTGTGGCAGCTCCTATATTAGCGTGGATTTTAAAAAAAATATATTCTAGCTATACGGATGTTAGTTTTAATGATTGGTTCAAGATGTTTTTTTTAGCAATAATTACTCACCCAATACTTGATGCACAAACAACTTGGGGTACTCAATTGTTTTGGCCTTTTGAGTGGCGTGTGGCTATAGAAAATATATTTATTATTGATCCGATATATACCCTTCCTTTTTTAACATTCTTAATATTAACTGCATTTCAAGACAAGCTCTCCAAAAAAAGAAAACTCTACAATTCTTTAGGATTAATTATAAGCTCAGCATATTTGCTTATAACATTATCCTTTAAAGGGTTTGCACATTATAATATCGCAAAAGGTCTAAAAGAAAATAATATTGAATACAAGGACATTAATACAAGGGCTACATATTTTAATAGTATTTTGTGGTCGAGTCAAATTGAATTAGAAGACTCTTATATCTTTACATATTACTCATTATTTGATAAGTCAAAACCTATTTTTACCAAAAAGTTTCCTAAAAATCATAATATGTTACAACCATTTATTGGTGAGAAAAAAATCCAGCAGCTTATAATTCTTTCTAATGGACATTACTTAATGACTTATGAAAATGATGAGTTAATTTTCTGGAATTTAAAACTTGGACTAAAAGGGTTTGATGAAAATGCTTCTCCATACATATGGTCATATGTTATAAAAAATAATAATGGGGAAATTCAATTTAAGGAAACTAATGAAAAAATGGATGCGCTGAAAATTCAAGAGAGAAGATCATTCAGAAATAACAGAGAGTATTCTAAAGAATTTAGTGCGTTTTATAAAAGACTAAAAGGAATTTAATTTAATTTTGATATATGCCAACACCTCTAATAATAATAATTACCTTATTTGTTTTGAATTGGATCATAAGAATTCTAATCAGAAAGAATCCTCAAAATAAATCATTAATGAAGCTTAGCTTTTTTATAAGCTTTAGTATGATTGTGTATACAATATATTACTTCTTTTTTGTAAGATAATTTACATAATCGAACGAAGCAAAATCCTGATTGTTTTTTCCATTTCCTGTTGCATAAAGTCCAAGATGTGCGCCCGTATAACCATTACTTTTGAGGAATGCCCCCTCTAGGCTAGCAAACAATTTAAAATGCATTCCTTTTAATGAATAATATAGTTTGTAAACATCTTTGTCTGCGATTACTTTAAGTTTTATGTGACCTTTGTAATGTTTCAATTCATCTGTTATTGACTCTAATATTTTCCCTTTTTTTACAACATATGCTTGAAGGTGGTGTTTATCACCTTTTTTTATTATTGTAAAATTTATATAATTATCATCTTTTTGAAAAAAACTAATTCCTGCCTCTGAATCACTTGACTTTGGTTGAAAATACATTTGAGTTAAATATTCAAAATCTGATTCAGTTTGTTTAAAACCTAAAAGTGCAGCTCTTCCTCTCTCCTTTATTTGATTTGGATGACAAAATAAGTTTAAACGATTTTCTTCTTTATTAATTTTGTAAACATCTTCAATTGGATATCTACGAAAGTTCCAGTTAATATCAAGCTGTGTTGTGTTAAAATTGTCTATAAAATGTTTTGCTTTATTTTGAACTGAGTTATTAAATATAACATCATTTAAGATTTCCACTTTGCCAGTTTCTGGAGCTACAACAGGCCATAAGTGTTTGGTTTCTTTCCATTCAAAAGGCTCTCTTTCCCATGTTAGAGGAACAAGAAAAGTTTCTCTACCCATATTTGAACTTCTTTCGATTTGATTTCTAATCCCCAATAATACCATATAATTTCTTCCATCATCTAATTCCAAAATATCTCCATGGCCAGTACTATTTACCCAGTTATCATATGATAGGTGTCTTGAGGTTATTATAGGATTTCTCGGGTTTGATATATATGGTCCTTCTATGTTGTCACTTAATGCTACCATAACTGCATGATTAAAACTAGTACCACCTTCAGCAATGATTAAATAATAACGTCCATCCTTTTTATACATATGAGGACCTTCGGCCCAAACACCTCCACATGCTCCTCTCCACAGAAGATGTTTTTTCCCAATTAATTTAAATTCGTTTATGTCTAATTCTTGAAGCCAAATTTCTCCTTCTCCGTCAAAATTTGGATTTTCCGGCATTTGATTACCTACATACCATACCCTTCCATCATCGTCAAAAAATAAATCAGGATCTATTCCTGGAGCACCCTGAATGTGAAATGGATCTGACCATGGACCAGCAGGATTTTCAGCCGTAATTATAAAATTTACCATATCAGCTTTTCCCTTCTCTTCATCATAATATACATTCGTTGTAATTATATAATAAATTCCATCATTATGCCTTATTGTAGGTGCATGAATTCCCCCGTTAGATTGGACATCTATTAGATTTACAGTTGAATTAACCTGAGATTTTCTGTGTAGTCCATAACCAATTAATTCCCAATTGATTAAATCTTTGCTTTTATGAATAGGTAGCCCGGGAAAGTATTCAAATGATGAGTTTACTATGTAGTAGGTGTCTCCAACTTTACAGATTGATGGATCTGGATAGCCGCCTGGAATTATTGGATTTGAAAACTTTTCCTGTGCATTCGTGGAAAAAGAAAAAAATAAAAATATTAAAAGAAATTTTATACAATTACGATTCATTAAAAGTTAATTTTAATTTCTAATTTACAATAAAAAACAACATGGATGTCTTAATTACAGGAAGCACGGGGATGGTTGGAAAATCAGTTCTTCAAGAATGTATAAATGATAAAAGGGTAAAAAATATATATTTAATAAATCGGCTTCCTGTAAATCTAAAAAGTCCTAAAATTTCTGAATTTATTATTTCAGATTTTTTAAAAGTTGGTGAAGTAAAAAAGAAGATAAAAAATTGTGATGCATGTTTCCACTGTATGGGTATAACTTCATTTGGTCAAAACTCTGAATATTATTATCGTGTAACTTATGAGATGACAAAGGCGATTACTGATTTAGTATACAGCATTAATTCAAATTCAATTATGACTTATGTTTCTGGTGAAGGAACAAGTACTAAAGAAAACAGTAAAATACCTTGGGCAAATGTAAAAGGAAAAGCAGAAAACTATATTTTAAATAGAGGGCTTAAAGATGCTTATATGATTAGACTTGGGCTTTTAATTCCCGGAGAGGGCATTAGGGCTAAAACAAAATTATATGATTTGTTTTATACATTAATGAGGCCCTTCTATCCACTAATGAAATTATTCCCAACGATTACTACTAGTAGCAAATTAGGTCTAGCAATGATTAATTCTTTCTATTATCCTCTTTCTGATAAATTCCTGGACAACAGAAAAATTAATAAGCTATCTCAGTTACATTTGAATAAATGAGTATAAAAAAAATATTATTAATAATTGTTATATGTATTTCTTTATTCCTGTTTATTGCTGCCTTATGGGAAATAATTTACGGCGAGCACGTTGATGGCTTTATTCCCTATATTGCTACTTTACAAATTATAATAATTTCGTATTGTATTTACGTTTTGAAAAAATTAAATGAAAAAAATTAAGCTCATATTTATATTAATTATAATTTTTGCTTGTGAATCAAATTCAGAAATTTCTGATCATTGGGGAGGGCCATCTCCAGATTTAATTTCTGCTGTAGATATTTCATATTATCCTACAATTGCCGAATCAAACCCATTATTTTATAATTCTCAGGGGGATCAAGTAGAGTTTCTTAACTCTTTGCTAGACTATGGTATTAATACAATTCGATTGAGATTGTGGGTAAATCCAACTGAAGATGTATCTTCATTGCAAGGCGTTAAAGAATTTTCAACATTACTAAAATCACTAGGATTTAGAATTTGGATAACTCCTCATTTTTCTGAAACATGGGCGCATCCGGGACAGCAGAATTTACCATCTGAATGGGAATCTTTAAATTTTGAAGAATTAAAGCTAGAACTATATTCTCACATTAGTGAAATAATCACAGAAATTGAGCCTGAATACATTCAGATCGGGAATGAGATAAATACAGGTATTTTATTTCCACATGGTGATATTGTAAATAATCCAAATCAATTCGTAGAGCTAATTAATCAGGGGGTAAGTGCTGTAAGAAGTTTGTCGTCAACAACTAAAATAATATTACATTTTGCTGGATACGAAGCTTCCCAATGGTTTTATAACTTAGTTGATGAAGTTGATTATGATATTATTGGGATTTCATATTATCCCATATGGCATGGAAAATCATTGGAAGAATTGGAGGGCCAATTATCAAATCTTTCTGAAAACTTTGGGAAAGAAATTTTAATTGCTGAAACTGCGTACCCGTTTACATTAGGATGGAATGATTGGACAAATAATATTGTAGGACTTGAAGAACATCTGATATTACCAGACTACCCAGCAACTCCTGAGGGACAAAGAAATTTTATAAGAGATTTGAAAACAGTTGTTTTGGGTGTTGATGGTGGTATTGGTTTTTGCTACTGGGGTGCAGAATTAATTACCTGGGATGGAGAAAATTCTGAAAACGGTTCAGTTTGGGAGAATCAAGCGCTATTTGATTTCAACAATGTTGAATTACCCGTACTACAAGAATTTAGTTTAAATTAGTTTTTTACCAATCTAAATACAACCCTTTTATTTTCTGTAACTATGGTTAGAAAATAAACCCCTGGGCTTTCCTTTATATTTAAATTAAACACTCTTCCTTGATTATATGGTTGTTCAATTATTTTTCTTCCAAGAATATCGTTTAATTGAATTATAACATTATTATAATTTTTTCGTAGATCAATTGAAACATTGCCATTCGTTGGGTTTGGATATATAATTGGGTTTTCTGGAAAAGTATTTTCAATAATTCCTAATGAAGATTCCACAATAACCACAGAATAATCTTCAGTCTCTCCATATGTAGTTTCAACACAAGCGTCAACCGGCACATCTCCGGCCCAATTTGCTTTTGCCCTCATAATATGTTGGCCGAGAACTGCATCTTCGGGAATGGTAAAACTTATTGTTTCCGTGTAAACACCACCTGCAACACCGGGGGCAATTATGTAATTATTGATAACAACCTCTTCCTCGTTAAAATCAAGATCATCATTATAATCAATCCATACTTTTATGTATTGATCACCGTATCCAGTGGTCACTGTTAATTCATAATCATTTCCTTGCTCAAGATTGGTTGATAGCGAAGTGAAATCTCCATAACCTTCACATGCGGAACTGTTATCTATGTCTTGTAATTGAAACAATTGAAAACCGTCATTATAGTCACAGTTCATTGATGGAGTGCATAAGACATTCTCTCTAACTTCATACATAAACTTGTATGTTTCTGAAAGTAACCCGGATGATGACTCAGCATATACTTTAAAAAATACTTTTGTTCCTGCTTCAAAATTAGGAATAGCAGAATCTGATACCCATATATTGTCAGACGAGTTAGACATTTGAATTATATCCGAACCAGATTGTGTGACCCATTCAACATACACACTATTTAGGTTTCCATCGTAATCTATAGTTGATGAGACAAATTGATCTATCCCTTCTTTAGGCTGAGTATCAGTAGGCTGATTAGAAATACTGGTTGTTCTGATAGATGGATAATTTTCTCTACCGGCTAATGAATATTCCCATACACCTCTTCCCCACGTAGTACCTCTTAGAGTGTTAGACCCATACACAACTTCAAGTTCCATAACAGTTGTGTTTGGTAAATTTTCGTTATATAATTCCCATGAGTCCTCAGACATAGTTTTTTTATAAACTCCTATTTCAGCACCTAAATAAATTGTTGAGTCCTCAGTGTGATCAATCACTACAGTTCTAATTGGCATATTACCCAAATTATGTGTTATGTTTTGCCAAGTGTCACCTTGATTATTTGACAAGTAAACTTTTTGATTATTATTTCCATAGGTGCCATAGGTAACTATTATTGTGCTATCATCGTTAGGGTCAAAAGCAATATCTGTTATAAATTGATTTGGTAGAGATTGTGAAACCTCTGTAAAAGTCATACCTCCGTCATATGAAATTTTTAATCTATTATAATTAGAAATTGCAATTGCACTTGAGTTTTCAGCAATGGCAGCATTTTGAATATTACCGCCAAAAAAACTATTACCCAGAGTATTCCAAGTTGAACCAAAATCGTCACTTCTATATAAAATATTAGTCATAGTATAAATACTCATTTGATCGTTCGGATCATACATTAACGGTGTTACCCAGTCTCCATTAAAATTATCTGGATTTACTCCATCCTGATTATATCCTCCATCTTTTGTTCTTCGTTTACCTCCAAATTGTAAACTCCCTATCATCCAATCATCATTTAAAGGGTGAATAATGCCTTCCATACCGTCAGCACCGTAAAATTCTATCCAATTATTTTCATTCTTTATACTTGTTCCGTTATCCTGAGAACCCGTAATCGTTCGATAATGATTTGACTGACTAGCACCTAGACAATAGTTTTCTCTAATTGATTGTCCTTCGTAAAATTCCCATGTTAATCCATTATCATTACTCTTGGCTAGTAATCCATCAGTATTAACCCAAAACACCCCATTATAACTTCGTGAACCTCGAATGTCAGCATGAACATATTGACCTGTAGTATCATAATTTGCATTTCCGGTTGCCCAATAAGTTACCTGATTCCATGTTTGTCCACCATCGTTACTCATATGTGTATCAATATCTCCAAAAAGCATATAATTTGGGTCAGTGTCGCTAACCGCAAAAGCACCGTAATTAGCAAGATTTGGATTCCCTGCTAAAGTAAAACTTTGGCCTAAATCTTCCGATTTCCAAACACCATCACTTGAGCCTATAAACACACAATTTTCACAAGCTGCAGAAATCGATAGTTGTATGTTGCTATTATTTCCTGGTATGGTTGCAGATTGAAAAAAATTTTGACCAGCATCATTTGAAATATATATCTGAGAATCATTATTAAATGTAGATGCATAAATAATATTTTCATCGGTTGGATGAAACTCTATATAGTCAAAATCCTGATTATATTCCCAAGTATTACTTCCAGCTGGAATAAAAGAAAAGGATTCAAAATTGTTGTTTGATCTAAAGAGGCCTTCACTTGTTCCTGCAAAAACAAGATTTGGAATTGTAGGGTGATACATTATTTTATAAATCCTATTATTAGTTCCAAGGCCACCCCAATTCAAATTGTCTGGATTAAAGTTTGTAATTGACCAGCTATCTCCACCGTCAAGTGATTCATAAATCCCATGGGTTGTTCCATTGTGAGAATTTCGAACATTAATTAATACCCTGTCTGTATTTTCAGGTGATACTGCAATAGTATTTACACCAGATGCAAATAAAAAGTCTGTTGTATTTTCCCAAGTTTCTCCACCATCTAAAGTCTTCCAAAAACCTCCACTTCTAGATCCTAAAAAAATTCTGTTTTCGTTATTCAAGTCAGTGTAAAATGATTCAATCCTTCCTAGACCTACAGCATAATGACCTGTAACCTCTTCAATATAATATGGACCTAATTCTTCCCAGCCGTTTTCAAAACCAGATTTATTTGTTAACGAACTTTTTGAAAGGAAATCTTTGTATTCTTCAGAGACAAAATCAGATTTAACATTATTTCTTATCCCACTAGGATAGTACTTTGGTTCATTTTCATAAAGCCATCTTTGATATGCTTTCCACCCAGATCCCTTTTTAGTTTTGTCAATATTTTCAAAATATGCTTCGGCTTCAGCTACAACATCATAGAGATTAATATTGATATCGTTAGCCATTTCTTTCCACTGCTGAGAAAATGAAAGATTAAAAGTTACTATGGCTAAAAATAGAAAGAGATTTTTCATAAAAACTTGCTTAGAATGCAAAAATACAAATAGTCTTCTTGGAGCACAAATGTCATACATATTTTTATTTTGCATATTTTTAAAAAACAAACATTATAAAATGAAAAATATAATCTACTCCATTTTGATTCTTTTAAGTTTAAAATCATTTTCTCAAGACAGAATTACCGGTGAACTATTCTCAACAAGATCAGAGGTAATCGCAGAAAACGGTATGGTTGCTACAAGCCATCCATTGGCAACTCAAGTAGGAATTGATATTTTAAAAAAAGGTGGAAATGCAATTGATGCAGCAATAGCATCAAACGCTGCAATTGGTTTAATGGAGCCGACAGGAAATGGAATTGGCGGTGACTTATTCGCAATTATTTGGATTGAAAAGGATAAAAAACTTTATGGATTAAATGCGAGTGGTAGATCTCCTAAAAATTTGACCCTAGATTATTTTAAAGAAAATAATATTAGTGAAATTCCTGCCTATGGACCATTACCCGTTAGTGTTCCTGGATGTGTGGATGGATGGTTTGAACTGCATGATAGGTTTGGAAAAATTACTATGCAAGAAGTTTTAAATCCAGCAATCAAATATGCTGAAGATGGTTTTCCAATGACAGAACTTGTTGCATATTACATGGGAATTGCTGACAATAATTTTAATAAATATCCCAATTTTAAAGAAACGTATTATATTAATGAATCAACTCCAAAAAAAGGTGAAATTTTTAAAAATCCTGATTTAGCAAATACATTTAAATTAATTGTAAAAAAAGGTAGAAAAGGATTTTATGAAGGAAAAGTTGCAAAAACAATTTCGGACTTTATTATTGAGCAAGGAGGTTTTTTATCTTACGATGATTTAAAAAATCATAAGTCAGATTGGATAGATCCAGTATCAACAAATTACAGAGGATATGATGTTTGGGAGCTACCCCCAAATGGACAAGGAATCGCAGCTCTTCAAATTTTAAATCT
>CEUV01057583.1_pt1 | contig 16098 bp, 13 predicted proteins | sample 356401 | NCBI WGS metagenome assembly CEUV01 (sample SAMEA2622710, study PRJEB7988) | marine metagenome | isolation source: saline water (ENVO:00002010), including
CTTACTGCATTTTTGATAGCCATTTTTGTAGCTTCAAAATTGTAATCATAGATACGTTTATTATCATCAGCGTCCCAATGAATAAATACACCTACGCATATGAAAATGTCATCAGCCTCATCAGCTGGAATAGTTCCATCTTCCACACATTCTGTAACCGCTCTTGCAACAGCTGCTTGAGCTGGACCAAACATTTGTACAGCTTGTTTAGCACCTTTGATAGTTACTTTGTTGAACATAGCTGTGCTTGGTTTACATGGTAAGTTAGGTGAAACTACAGCTAATAAAGATGTAAAACCATCTTTGTTATTACAAAGAGTATTACAAAATGCATCTTCTACTGCAGAACCACGTGGTCCCATTAACAAGTCGATATGTGAAATTTCGTTATCCCCACCTTCGGTTACAACTAGTGCCTCACCAACTAATACTTTGTCGACTACTGCCATTATTATCTCCTATTTTTTGTTTATTAATAAACGGACACAACTCTATACATTGTCGATTCCAATAAAATAATCATAAATCATCACTGAAATGACCAATAGATCAGCTGTTGTCCCTGGATTCACCCGAGCCATTTTAAAATGCTTATCAAGAGACATTAGATTTTTACCCCATGACTCATGTCGAGTATCCCCGTCTAGTATTTTTATCAAATCAGAGGCCTCTTTACTAGTCTTTTTTGCAATTTTATGACCATATTTACGAGTAATATGGGAATCTGGGTAGTTTTCTAGTATTTTTAGAAAACTATATGATATGGCAAGTTTAGTGTCTTTAATATTCTGTAAAGATTGATGAAGCATAGGTATTATAAAACTAAAAATGTCACTGAAAAAACTAGAAAATTGCTTTGATATTTGATCATAATCTGAAGAAATTCTCATTACTTCAAAGAGGCTTATATTAGGTTTAGACCTAACATCATAAGTGTCATGTGAACTAAGCCCGCCTGGGTTAGCAAGTGAAATCGCATCACATATATCGCTCACATCTTGAACAGTAGAATTCATCACTACATTTTTTATAGATTCAATAAGTGTGGAGTTGGTATTATAAAGAAGTGATTGTGAGAAAACTGAGCACAAAAGGATTATTCCAAGGTTTGTATTATTATCAACCGCTAGTTTAGTACTCTTAACACACTCATATACTCTCGCCCCTAATGACATATCTGGCATAGAAATTATATCAGAAGTAATATTATAACTCTTTATAAAATCATCGATTGATGTATCATGATGGCCAGATAAATAATTAACATTGCCAGGTTTAATGCATTGCACATCATAAGAACATGCAGTTAAATACGATAATTTGACCTTTTTTTGATTAAATTTTATTTTAACATTAGATAAATTCATTTAGTGTTATTGGAGTAAATTTATAATGTAGTCAGATATTTGTTTTGATTCAACTTCCTGCAATCCTCTCCATGCAGGAATACTGTTTACCTCAATAACATAATATTTATCTTTATACCTAATTATATCAACTCCACAAAAGTTAATATTAAGAAGTCTAGATGATCTAATTGCCATTTCAATAATCTCATCATCTAATTCTTCTCTAGTACATGTTGCTCCCTTTGAAACGTTATTAATAAATGTTTCACCATGTCTAGTCATATAAAAAACATTAGTATCATCCTTGTTATTAATCACTAGAACGCGATAGTCATAGTTTGGAATATTCTCAAGGTATTCCTGAAAATAATATATATTTGTAGCATTATCGAGTTTATTAAAATCATCCGATCCTCTGATTAATCTAATATTGTCACCCTGTGATCCAAATAGCGGCTTATATATTAACAAGGAATCAAAATTATAATTTTTGATGAACCTTGATGAAGATTCTGATCCTCTCATTACGAATGTCTTTGGAGTATTAATGTTATTTTGATTTAGTAAATATGATGTATATAACTTATCAACAGTACGCTCGATAGATCCTGCATCATTAATTACCCTGATATTCATAGACTCTAATATTTTTAGAATATTTAGATAAAAAACAATCTCCTCTAGAGTGCCTCCTGGAATGAACCTGACTAGAATGTTATCTACTTTAGGAATTTCTTCACCACAAATTTTTAGTATAACTTTATTTTTATTCAATGAAATACTGAAATCAGATAAGCATGCAGATTGTACTAAATGATTTTTTCTAGTAAGAGATAACTTTAATTGTTGAAAATGCCATCCTTCCTTTTCAGTAAGAATTAGTGTACGTGTCATTTATTGAAAGAATTGTCCATTAGTGATAGATCAATATCTCCAGATGTATAAGATTTACCGGTTTTCAGACTTGATACTATAACTTTTGCTGGACTGAATAACATTTTATCTATTTGATAGAAATCATATTTATATTCTTTAAAGACATCTGCAAATGGTTTCCCATAATCCTTTGATGTTGAACTAGGGAGTCTTTTTGCTAACTCCTCTGCATCATCATTTGGGGTATCAACATAAAGATGAACGAGGCCACCATATAAAATAGCATCATTAGTTCTGCCCATACCTATCAAAAAATCAGGTGCAGGAGGAGGCAACGGTGCTGATCCGAAGCCATCAATAACTTTATCTATTGGGAAACCAAGCTCATGGACTTTGTGAAGTCCTACTTCTAGGACTCTTCCAACTACTTGTGTAGTACCACATAGTGATCTTGTAGGCGTTAATATCACAGTTAGATTCTTTTCAGATATATTACAGTCAGCGACAATTTTATCGAGTATTTCTTGTGGCGGAGTTTGATCAACTTCTAAAACAACAACAGTAGAAAAAAATTTATCTTCATATCCAATATCTTTAAATATTTCCTCTTTACCCGCTAATGCTCTGCATGGACCAGACCCTAACGCAGAGAAGTTGTCATCATTTTGTACAAATGATAATGACCAGCCTGCATACTGACTTCCAAGACAAGAGAGTACCGGATCTGTACTATGAACATGTATAGAAAGAGGCCAATTAGGAGCTGAATTTGTCATAGATAAGCTTACTGAACCAAGCCCACCCATACATATTTCTGTAATAAGCCGACCTGCTTCCAAACAACCTTTTGATTTTATTCCAGCATCAATGATTTTAGCTCCACCATCAGATTCTGAGATTCCCAAATTAAGTTTCTCATGAGACTCTATAAGTTTTTCTACTAGAGGTTTTACTAATTTATTGACACTAATATTATTCATATTCTAGCTGAGTATTATAACAGTCAATTATTTTCATAGCACTTTTAATTCGTCTTTTTATTATCTTATAAAGGTCATCTTGGTTATCTGCTTTTATATTTAGCGTAATTATCGGCATATCTTTTTTAATTACATCGCCAATATCAGGAATATCTGATACATCTGGCAAAGTTTGTATTTTATCATCAACTTTAATATCATTTTTTGCATAGAGAATAATATAAGAGTGATAATGCATACTCTTAATATCGAGGGTATTACTCAGCATCATATGGTTACTCATAAGGTTATTATATTTTCTTGTATATAATCGATAACTACCTGAAAGACGCGGGTTGATATCCAATATTTCTATGCTTTTGTTATATATTTTAAAATCTATACTGATGTAACCAGTAAGTTTGAAATATTTTGAAATTTTAGAAACCCAATCCTCAATATACCCTCTATAAGGTTGATCAAAATCAATAGTCATACAACCAGCATGAAGGAATGGAAACTTTATATTATTTTTTACAGTGAAAAGTTGATTGAAACCTAGAATAGTTGGATTACTAGAACTTGCGATAAAAGATATTGAAAAGGTCTTTCCTGGAATAAATTTCTGGAAATACGTAGATGAAAGAGTAAGATTATTGCCTACCCCCATTCCTCCAGAACTATAATAGTTTTTACTAAGAAATTTATAATTGAACTCATCAGACATTTCTGGGATTTTAATTTTATCACTAAGCAAGGAATCATCTATTTTATTAAGATTGCTTATGTTATCAAATTCAGTTAATGGAACACCTAATACATGGAAGTTATCTTCAATGTATTGATGTATTTCTTTTTTTCCCTCTAGGCCTGATGCGTATACTACCTTTGTTCCTTTATCTAATAAATTATTACTATGAACATAATTCTTAAAGGAATCCAGCGAGTCTAGATGATCCTCTTTATCAGAGTACGAGTCTATATGGTGTATACTGTCAACATGTTCACCTAGGTCTTTGAGGTATACCTCATGACCATTGGCTATTAAAAGAATATCTCTAAACGCTTTTTTGTGCGAATTTAAATGCATCTTCAAAATCAAGATATACGGGTTTCTCAGATGTGTACATCAATTTTAAGCATTCATGTTGAGATTTATATTTGATGTTTCCTATTGCTAGAGCACCAATACCGAGACATTGACTTGGAGACATTTCGATGACTTTACCATTATCCATCACGTCTACGCCTGCAATGCCTGATGGTGGAACTGCATTTGTATCAGCACATATTTTTAAAGTACTACTACTTTTGATGTGTTCCTCAGTCATCAATTGAATACCGGCTGCACCAGTATTGAGAACTATATCTGCAGTGTTAAAGTAATCTCCTTTATCTGCATCTGCGCCACCTTGAACATTTTTAGATTCATAGCGATCATTGCATATACTTGCAATCTTTTCAGCTTTTTCTAGGCTACGTCCAACAAGCGTTACATTAGCACCAGCTTTAGCACATATCACAGCTGACGCAACGCCTACAGGGCCTGTCCCACCAAGTATGACAACATTTGATTTATCTAATTGTTGGTTAAATTTGTCATTTAAATGTTTTTCGGTTATAGCAACCATGCCAGCTGCTGTTGTGAATGCTCCACTTGGATCAGCAAATACTGAGACTTCGAAAGGTGGAACCATGTGCTTTTTAGCCTCTTCTATCATATCCATCGCTTCATGTGTGTCTCTACCGCCAAAAAATATACCTGTTCTCGTAAGCGCTGAAGTTGATCTAGAAAATATTGCATCTTGAACTAACGCTTGTATTTCAGATTGTTCGACATTCGTATAGGGAGTAATGTTTGTCCAGCCAGCATCATAAGCCATGTTTACATCAAATGGACTTGCATTTTTCTCTGATGTGATTAGGTGTAATAAGTGTGGTTTTTCCATTTTAATCTCCTATTTATATGATAGTTTTCGACCATTATTTTTGGCTGTTACGATTTCGTATGACAGGTTATTATACATACTTATTGCATTATCTAAAATAGATATAATTTCATAATGTTCATTTTTAGGATCGATTAACATATAAGAAGTTGGTCCCCATGAGCTTTGTCCTGCAGCAATATTGAAGTTCATTGAGATTTTTTTTATAACCTTGGCGATATCATGACTAAGGTAGCTAGATTTTTGAATAGAAGAATAAAATAATGAATTAAGTTCCTGAAATTGTGTAAGGCTTCTGGCAAAAATATCAAAATCTTTGTAAATTATTGACGGTATTATCTCATTTAGTGTTAAATCGGAAAGTTTTTTCCTTAATGATCTAGTGGTGTCTGTTGAAAAAAATTTATTTTCAGAACTGCCATGAAGTCCTTTAGCCTTAGAATCGAATATCAATATTATCTTCCACTCTTTGGGAAAACTGGTTTTGAAAATTATCTCATTGGACTGAAGGTTATTCTTTGGTGCATCAACAATAAATCCCCCATTCTTATATGAATTTACACCAACTCCTGACCTGTAGTTCCTTTTAAAAATATTAATGCTTTGTTTAAATCGATAAAATTTAGATAATGCCTCTTCGATTGACAGTATTAATTGTGTCCCGGACCCTAACCCAATGTGCTTTTGTGGGCTATCAACACAATCAATACGTATTTTCTTACTTAGTTTATTGTCAGCTATGAAATGAAGTATTTTGTCACTGAGAGTTTTATTTAAATTAGATTCAAATTTTGAGGCTTTTGAGACAGTTAAAATAGTGGGGTGTTTATTTATGGATAGTCCCATCCCACCATAAGAGTAAGATTTTGATGACTTTAAATTCAAAAAACCAAAATGAAGCCTAGAATTAGTGATGATTTCAACTTCATTGAATGACTTATCCACAACCATAAAAAATAGGATATATTAATGTTTATCCATGTAAAGTTATTTATTATTGATGTAAAATAATTTATGCCAAAGATATCAGATTCTCTTAACCACAAGAATGTCGTCTGTCCTTTTTGCTCTCTCCACTGCGATGACCTAGAAATAACAGTTGATGACAGTAAGCTGTCTGTTAGAAATAATATTCCCAAATCATGTGTTTCGAAATTTGAGCAACTTAATCTTGCAAAGTTTAGAGAAATATCCTCTTCAATCAAAGGAAATCCCTGTGATCAAAAAAAAGCATTTCAGCATTCTAGACAGCTTATAAAAGAATCGAAAGAGACAGTTTTTTTTAATTCCAGTGTTGATGTAAATATAACTCGAGAGTCATTATCTGCTGCATCAGAGCTTAATGGTATTGTTGATCATGTTAACAGTAGTGTTTTTTTGAAAAATATTAGCATCTACCAGAGGCGAGGATACATGGCTACATCACTCACAGAGATTAAAAATAAGTCTGATGTCATTATTGTGTTCTCAAATAATCTATTTAAAACTTATCCCCGTTTAATGACAAAGTTTTTAGCTACTAAGGATAGCTTCAGTATTAATCCAAAAAATAAAAAAATATATGTAATCGGAAATAAAAAAAATAATAAAAGAGACTGCGATATAAAGGATAAGAGGATAACGTATATAGATTTTGATAATAAAAATATATCTGATCTCCTGGATAGTTTTACTGATAAAAAAAATATATCCTCGGTCAGTAATAAGTTTTTTGATGAGTTGCTTACTAGCATTGAATGTTCAAAGTATTTATCAATTCTGTGGGCAACCTCAGAGCTTAATAATTACAAAGAGTGTAATGAAATTATATATAATATTTCTGCATATGTTGTTGCTCTAAATAAGACAATGAGAGCTGCTTGTTTGTCTCTTGCAGGTAATGATGGAGATGTTAGTTTTTCACAAACTATGGGTTGGATGACAGGATTCCCATCGAGAATTAAATTTACTGGAAAATTCTTTGAGTACGACAAAGATGCATATAAAGCAACTCAATTAATCAATTCGGGGAATTCAGATTTAGTAATATATATTAATTCTCTATCTGAGAAAAAGTTAAATCTTAATAAAAAAAATAAAAATATAGTCATTGGAAGTCCATCCACTAAATACAATATTGAACCTGATGTTTTTATACCATGCGGTACTCCAGGCGTAGATTACAAAGGGCATGTATTCAGAACAGATAATGTTGTGAGCTTGCCATTGTCCTCGCTGCGGCTATCTCCCTATAAAAGCGCTCAACAGATACTAAGAGAGATAATCAAATAATGCCTACTCTTTGTTTAAAAAATGGTAATGTCTTTGATCCAATAAATAAAGTTTTCAATAAAAAGAAAGATATTTATATCAAAGATGGAAAAATCACAGAAAAGTTAAGCGAAAAGATAGCTGAGACTATCGATTGTAGGAATAAAATCATAATGCCAGGCGCTATTGATTTACATACGCATATAGGTGGTGGCAAGGTAAACATAGCTAGATTAATGCTACAAGAATTTCATAACAACAGTGATAACGATTATGATTTAACTGCTGATTTTGTCCCCAGCACACTTAAAACTGGTCTTCAATATATTAAAATGGGCTATACATCATGCTTTGAGCCTGCTGTGCTTCCAATAAACGCAAGACAATCTCATGCTGAAATGGCTGACACACCCTTTATAGATAAAGGTGGTTATGCGCTTTTAGGAAATGATGATTTTCTATTAGATCTAATTTCAAGAGGTGCTAATCAATCTGAGATTAATGATTATGTGGCATTTATATTAAAAGCAACACAGTGTATCGGGATAAAAGTTGTTAATCCAGGTGGAATAAATGCTTTCAAGTTTAATCAAAGAGCACTTAATGTTGACGAAAATTCGGTAAGATATAAAATCACACCAAGAAAAATAGTGCGCATACTTGCTAGAGCTGTTTATGAGCTAGGTGTACCACATCCTTTGCATGTCCACTGCAGCAACTTGGGTGTACCAGGTAATTTTAAATCAACGATAGAAACAATTAAAGCTGCTGAAGGTTTGCCTGTTCATATTACTCACATACAATTTCATAGCTATGGTAATAATGGAGACCGTAATTTTTCATCTGCTTCGGCTGAGATAACGGATTATGTCAATAAAATACCAAATCTTACATGCGATGTTGGTCAAGTATTATTTGGGCAAACAGCAACGATGTCAGGTGATAGTATGAAACAACACGCTAATCATAGTCATGCACATCCAGATAAATGGCTTTGCATGGACATCGAGTGTGAGGCTGGTTGCGGTGTAGTGCCATTCAAGTACACAGACCAAAGCTTTGTAAATGCTTTGCAATGGGCAATTGGGCTTGAAACATTTCTTTTAACAGAAGACCCAGATAAAATATTTCTCACTACTGACCATCCTAATGGAGCGCCTTTTACATCATACCCTCATTTAATAAAGTTGCTGATGGATAAGACATTCAGAGATGATTTACTAGATCAGATGTCAGTCGATATCTCAAAACATACAATTTTGAAAGACATTAAAAGAGAATATACAATGTCAGAAATTGCAACTATGACACGATCTGCACCTGCTAGGATCTTAGGTTTAAAAAATAAAGGTTCATTATCCAAGGGAGCTGATGCAGACATAACGGTCTACGACAGTAACATCATAGACATAGAGGATATGTTCGCAAGTCCTACACATGTTATTAAAGATGGTCATGTTGTAGTCAAAAATGGGGAAATAAAAAAATATACATGGGGTAAAACACAAGTAGTTAAGCCAGAGTATGATGCATCAATAGAAAAAAAGTTGAAAAAATACTTTGATAAATACCACACTATAGAATTGCCGAACTATACTATTAGTAATGATGAGATGTCAGAGGTTATAGGATCTCATGTTAATGAAATTAAATGTGCAAGAAAGAGAATATCATGAAAATAAACGGGCTAGCCATTGAGAATACGTTTGCTGAAGCTTTTAATATGAAGGCAAGCAGAATCATTGTAACAGCGGACAATGTAAAATGGGCTAAAAACGCAGCTATATCTTTTACTGGATTTGCAACATCTGTGATTGCTTGTGGAGTAGAAGCAGGCATAGAAAGGCAGTTGAAAACTAAGGAAACTCCAGACGGGAGACCTGGATATTCTATACTTCTTTTCTCAATGTCACGAAGCCAATTAGAAAAACAACTTGAAACTAGAGCTGGACAATGTATTTTAACTTGTCCAACTACTGCATTATTTTCAGGTTTAGACGGTGAGGACATGATTCCACTCGGTAAGAATTTAAAATACTTTGGCGATGGCTATCAAATATCAAAACGTATCAATAAAAAAAGATTCTGGAGGATACCTGTAATGGATGGGGAGTTTATGTGTGAGGAGATGACTGCACGTGTACCAGCCATTGGTGGGGGTAATTTCTTATTATTAGCAAAGTCTAGGAGTTCGTGCCTATCAGCTTGTGAGATAGCAGTAGATGTAATGAGTAATATTGATAATATAATTACACCATTTCCAGGTGGAGTTGTTAGATCTGGATCAAAAGTGGGCTCAAAGTATAAAGCGTTAATTGCGTCCACAAATGATGCTTTCTGTCCTTCGCTTAGTGGCATAACAGGAAGTAAGTTGCATAAGAGTGTTAATTGTGTGATGGAAATTGTTATAAATGGACTCACTAAAGAGGATATAGATAAAGGCATACGAGAATCATTGATCGCTATATCGAAATCAAAATACAAAAAAGATATAGTGTCAATTTCAGCAGGTAATTATGGTGGAAAATTAGGGCAACATCACTTCCATTTAAGGAAAATATTGAAATGAAACCCTTAATCTTCAAATGCAAAATCAAAGATAAACAAAGACTCGATATGAGTTGGTTATCTAGAATTAATACAACAAGTCTATCAGACATAAAAAACATAGCTGTTAGTTACGGTAGTAAAATATATAAAATATCTAAACTATTTGATGTATCTGGAAATAACTACAAAAATATTATTATTAAGAACTCGAATCAGCGATTAGATAATATTGGTAATAATCTAAAAGATAAAGAAATTACTATATTCGGAGATACAGGATTTGGGCTTGCTAGAGGCATGTGTAGTGGAAAGATTACATTACATGGTAATACTGGTAAAAATGCATGTTCTGGAATGAGAGGTGGCTCTGTTTATATTCTAGGTAGTGCGGATGATGGCTTTTGTTGTTTACCAACCAGCATGAACGAAGGATTAGTAGACGGTTTTATATACGTTCAAAAAAATGTTGGAAATAATTCCATTATCAGGATGAGAAGAGGAAATATTGTTATAGGAGGTGCTATAGGTAAAAACTCATGTTTGGAGTTAATATCAGGATCAGTAACAATTCTAGGGAAAATTGGCTCTAATTTTTGTAAAAATGCTCGACGAGGTACATTCTTTATAAAAGACAAGTCCGTTTGTAAAGAGTATATCAAAGCTAACGATACAGACCTTACTTTTTACAATTTTTACAAAATAAAAATTAATTCAATACTGAAAAAAAATTTATTAAAAAGCTCGTCGCCAAAGAGATATTTTGGGACAAAAAATAATAGGCAGTTAGTTGAATTATTTATAGTTTGATACTAGCCTAGTTGACTTACTTTGAGCAAAATCATAATTATCAATAACTGACTTTAAAAAGTTAATCATTTCTTCAGACACAAACTCTCTTTTACCAACAGCTCTATAGACTAATTTGCCTTCAGGATTAAGAAGGAAAGTTGTAGGTAATCCTGGAACACCCCAATTGACTTCCAGGTCCATATCAACATAAATTGGAAATGATATAGGCATAAGTTTTTGAAACTCCTCTATATTCTCTGGTCCAGGTCCAACATGTAATCCTAAAACAGTAAATTTATCTCCTTCAAGAGTCTGATGTAACTTCTCCAATAAAGGCATTTCAACTTTACAAGGATTGCACCATGTGGCCCAAAAATTTACTAGTACGAATTTCCCTTTCAAATCCTCAAGTGTATGAGTTTTCCCGTCCATGCCCATTAGGTTAAAATCTGGAGCTGGATTCGCAGCAGGCATCGGATCCATTAGCATATCATTCGCCTGAACAGGACTAATAATTAATGTGAGCATAATTATGCTCGATTTTATTAATGTTTTCATATTAGTATTTTAGTTTGTTATCGTGAAACCAATTTGGATCCTTAAGTGACACATCACCTACTGGAGCAGCAAAGGCATCAAGCACAAGAGTATCCATGTTAGATCCAGTTAATGTTTTTAGAAATTCAACTACATCATTAACCTCATTATCAGTTAAGTTCAATGGGAACATTAGTGGACTGATAGTTTCATTTTTCATCTTACCTACCTCTTTTACTCCACCCTGATTATAGAACTCAACTACATCTTTAAGTGTTGATAGTTGTCCATTATGCATATAAGGACCAGACAACTCCACATTTCTCAGTTGAGGTGTTCTAATCTTCCAACGATCATTAGGGTCTTGCGTAATAAGGTACAAACCAAGGTCGTTTGGCATAATCTCATCTTTAAAAGCAGAATCGTTGGCGTATACAGATGTATCTACATCAACTTCAATACCAGGTGCTAGGACAACTTTCTTTCTTGGGGGCTCAACATACATAGATGATTTAAAGCCTATACCTGTATTATGAAGTTTCTCATCAGTAAATAATGCGTATTCATCATTTACAAGATGGCAGGCAACACAATTACCTTTTCCTTTGAAAATTTTAAAACCCCTTTTTGCAGATTTAGATATTGCATTTGACTCGCCATTGTAATACCACTTATCAAATGGTGAGTTTCCACTTACAAGAGCGTATTGATATGCTGCAAGCGCACGACTTACTGAGTCCATGTTTGGACCAACGCCGTAAGCATCCTCAAATAAACCATCATAATCTGGTATTGATCTTATCTTATTTAGAAGGTAGCCGGGTGATGGATTGGCCATCTCATTATGAGCGAGAAGTGGACCCCAAACTTGATCTTCAAGAGAGTTCTCCCTTGCATCATGAAAAAATCTTGATAAGAAACCTGCATTGACTACAGTTGGTGCGTTCCTTGGAACAGAGCGTCCTTCAGTTCCTACGGCTGTTGCAAGTTCATTATGTGCAAACCCCATTTCAGGAACATGGCAAATTGCACATGAGATTGTATCTGTATGAGATAAACGTCTATCAAAAAATAGTTTTCTACCTAATTCAATTTTCTTCGGTGTTAAGTTTGTTCCTTCAGGAAATTTAGGCTCAGGTAATCCAAGTTGTTTTGTTGTTGCCATAGTGTAAAGATCAGCTGGTTTACCAGCTCTATGGAGGCTTTTACTAGCACTTTCATAGTCTCTATCATAATATCCATCTTTGTTATCGCCCGGTTTAGACAATTTTGAAGTTTGAGACTTTACAGCATCAAGCTTCGAGCTAGTATCTGCGGCAGCTACAAGTGTTCCATTTTTTGTATTCGGATCTAATAAAGTTTTAATGTCATTTATGATTAAATCTGCATGAAGGAAAGATACGCTGTAAATGTTTCTAACTTGTTTTTCTTCATCAATAAGAAATACTCGAAGAATGTGCGATATAGAACCTATATAGTTTCCTTGATCGTCATATTCTTTAATAATTCGTTGTTGATATCCGTCTAAGATAGGATCTAAGACATCAGCATTTTTAGTTGTAATGAATTGCCAGTCAACAGAATGTTTTTCAGTTCCTGCACCATATAATTTCATTATTTCTGGTGTATCATTTTTTGGGTCAAAGCTTAAACTCAGTAACCTAACTTTATCTCCTATCTCAGGATCTTTTGATAATTTTTGTTGTATCTTATGGAATACTGCAGTTGCTAACGGGCACCCATTAATATCAGTACATGTTGTATACATAAAGTTAAGTAAAGTAACTTTGCCATCATATAAATCATGCAATGATGTTTTTTGTTCTAACTGATTGATAACGTTTCCATCTTTAGCTGGTGTGAAACTTGCTAGTGTGTAGGATGATGGGCTAGGTGGAGTAAATGTCAAACTTGTCCAGCCTGGTGCTAGTACAGAATTGTCATATGTAACCTCTTGCGCTGATACAGCCAGTGGTAGAACTAATAAAAGTAGGACTCTCCTTAACATCTCCCTAATATCCTTAATATCCTCTAATATTCTAATATTGTAGATTATTTTGATGAGCAAACAACCTTTATTTTAGTACGTAAAAGGCCGCTTAAACTTAATTAAGCGGCCTCAACGTTTTCAGCCATTTCACGTTATTAACCACCTATGAGGGTGTCTAATAACTTAGACAAAACTTTACTCAGAAAGTTCTGCTAATTTAGCTCCATCTTTTGGAGATTTAGCATATAAAGAATATGCACCGAATCTCATTTGATGTGGTAAGCCTAGTTTTTCTTTAAGGAAATCTATAGCAAATTGTTGCTCTAGTTTACCATCTGTATAGTGGTAAGCCTTAAAGAATTGAGGCATTTTTTCTGGTCCATCTGCTTTGTCCCAGTTAGCTAATAGTGATGATGTGAAGTAAACACGCTTTCCATCCCAGCTTTGAGATAGCATGTTAACTTGGTCACCAATTTTATGTGTATACACTTCTTTAGCGTTATGAGGATTTGAAATATCAAATACTCTGGTCATACCATCATTCCATGTATTTACCCATAAGTGTTTGTCATCTGCTGTAATAGAGATGTCAACAGGTAAAGGAATCTTAGCAGGATCACCAATAGTTGCTACAGATTCTGTGTTCCACTCACCATCTTTCTCATAGATTAACCAAATTTGTGAGGTTAATGCAGTTGTGGTGAAGCAGTAGTTATTTTGTGAACCCCATGCACATCTAATTTCAAGTGGTGCACCTGGTACATCAAATACTTTTTTAGGTTTACGTGAATGTAAATCCCAAACTACGACTGTGTTACCAAAACGTTTCATAGCTTCAGAATCACCCATAAGTTTACCTAAGTTCATCATGTAGTTATTCCAACCAGTGAATGAAGATGTAATCATTACATTACGACGTGGTAATGCACGAATATCATATCCATAACCGTCTGCTATTTGACCTGTTTTAGTAGCACCGTATAAATTCTCATCATGAGGCATGTGATATGTAGCTACATATGTACCATCATTTGTATATTCAACAAGTGCTGTTCTTCCACCAAAGTCTTGGTTGTTAGAAAGGCCAGAAATCATCATTCTTCCTGGTAATGCATATGTTGTGTGTGGTCCAACAATCCCACCAGAAGCTTTTACAAAGTCAGTGATAACTTTATGAAGTTTTGGTTTATTTGGGTTTGTATGAACATCAAATATGAAAATTTTACTGGTGTCGAGTGTTGCTGCCCATAGGTAATGTCTATCATCTGTAAATCCAGAGTGATGAGCCTCATTACGACCACCGACAGAAACGTGTCCAATTACTTGACCGTAGTATGGAGAGTTTGGATTAACTGATATTGTAACCAGTTTATCTTGTTCATCTCCAACGCCCACTTGACCTAGTGTCCATACATAAACATAGTCCTCTTGGCCTACGATTTTAGCCATGTATGGTGACATGCATGTCTCGTCTGAGAATGCTTGTGTTGGTACAAGTGCTACTGCAAGAAAAGCTGACATCAACATACCATATAAAGTTGATATAAGTTTTTTCATTATTTGCGCGCTCCTTTTATTGTTTAATATTAAACATCGGAGGGAAGATTTTAGTCTCCCCCCCAATTCTTTTTTGTATTACGTCATTGTAATACTTTTTCATCGCCTAACTTAGAAGCTCCAAGTTAAAGCACCACCTAAGTGGAATGATGAAACTGTTGCTTTTGTATGGTCACTTGCTGTACATCCGTCTGATGCAAGACCACCAGCTAATGCAGTACCTACGGTTGCATTATTATAGTAGCCAGTAGATGTAGATTGACCTGCTTGGCCTGAGCCAAAGCATTTATCTTCTTCAAGTTGAACTGCAACATGAGAATCTAAACTTAGGAATGGAACACCTAAGAAATTCTCAACTCCAAGTCCAACTGCGATTCTATGTTTATAAATCACAGGTGTTTCCATAGCTTGGAAATAAGACATGAATAAGCCATACATTGGAGATGTATATGCATTACCGTGAGAGTTTACACCACCGATAGTTGCCACTTCTTGACCAACTTTTACAGTTGAAAGAAGAGGATCATCTGCATAACCATAACCAGCACGTAGCTTCAAGTTACCCATAGTCTTTTGAACACCAATTGATATTACGTTTTGATCATCATAAAACTCATTAAAGAATTTTGCATCTGACCAAGCTTTGTGTGTGATATCGCCCATTACCATGAGTCCATTGCCCATATCCATAGAGACACCTAGTCCTACGTTCCAAGGCTGTTGAACTTCAAGATCTTGTCGACATACGCCAGTTGTTGTGCCAACACTATCACCGTTACATTTTACTGTAGCCATAGTAGATGTGATAGCTGGTGTATTACCATTAAAACTTGTCACATGAATGTTATCATACTGATGTTCTTGTTCTGTTTGATAATATAGACCAACGGTCATAGCATCACTCATTTTCTTACGAGCACCTAAAGTACCTCTAAAACCTATATCATGAGTCATACCACCAGAACCTGTAAGACCAGCTTCTAACATAGCGTAAGTGATAGTCATAGCTACACCAACATCTAATGTATCAGACATTTTCATACCTATACCAGCATTCACACCAAGGTTGATAAGTTCAGCAGCTGCACCTAGTGAATTTGATGAGTGCTTGTAGTCAACACCAATACCAGATGTAGCAGATACACCAACACCAAGTACAACAGGTATACCAAGTCCTGATAAATCCTGTGTAACAGCGACAGTTGGAACTGCATATACATCAGCTTTAGATGTTGCGTCGAATGCGTAAGATGCAGCAGTGTTACTCGCCGCACCCTCATCAATATCAACAA
>CEUV01051600.1_pt1 | contig 16068 bp, 8 predicted proteins | sample 356401 | NCBI WGS metagenome assembly CEUV01 (sample SAMEA2622710, study PRJEB7988) | marine metagenome | isolation source: saline water (ENVO:00002010), including
AGATTTAATTTAGTTGCAATTTCTTTTAAATCAGCAACTTTCTTCTTTTGAAGATCGTCTAATTTGTACATTTTTTTTTAATATTTTGTATTAATTTTCTTGACAGTTTGTCAATTATTGTAGGATAATAAGTAGTGTGATTTTTTGTCTAATTACTGAAATGTATTGCAATAATACAAATATTTTTTGAATTCACTCATATTAATGAAATAATCTATCTTTGCAGAAAATTATTAATTATGATACAAAGAGTTCAGTCCTTATTTCTATTTTTTTCTGCTATACTAAGTTTAGTTATTCTATTTTATGCTCCTGTTATGATTAATACTGAAGGTGAAACAGTTTTAATTAAGAATTTACAATTCCCAGCACTTTTCCTATTGTTATCTATTTTACTTTCTATTTATTCTATTTTTCAGTTCAAAAATAGAATAAAACAATTAAAACTTGTTTCATTTGCTAGAGTTTCAATAACCGTTTCTTTTTTCTTACTTATTTTTAATAGAGATGATTTATATGACATTTATTATGGAGGAATACTTTTAATAATACCTTATGTGATATTATTATTATCTGCTTATTTTATTAAAAAGGATGAGAAATTAGTGAGGTCTGCAGATAGAATCCGTTAATTATTTATTCTTGGAAACTCAATAACTTTTAAATCTTTTATTTCTTTTCCGTATACATTAAATGAAATTATGGTTTTTACTTTATGCCATCCATAATTTCCTATTGCTCCAGGATTCATATGAAGTAAATTTAATTCTTTATCATGTATTATTTTTAAAATGTGAGAGTGACCACTGATAAATAAATCTGGTTTTTTGTTTTTAATGATTTCTTTTATTCCTTTTTCGTACCTGCCCGGGTATCCCCCAATGTGTGTCATCATAACTTTTAATTCTTCACATTTGAAATAAGTAGTTTCTCGGAATTCTTTTCGAATAATATGGTCATCTATATTCCCCCAAACTGCTCTTAAAGCAGCAAATTTTTTTAAAGTATCTGTAACTTCTATTTTTCCAATATCTCCAGCGTGCCAGATTTCATCACATTTTTTAAGATAGGGGAAAATTCTTTCATCTATTGTATGATGAGAGTCAGAGAGTAATATGATTCTCTTCATTTTATCTTATTAATGAGAAACTTCCAGTTCTTATATGAGTTTTTTCCAAGAAATCGTAAACAATAATTGTGTAACTATATACGCCATTTGGACAATATTCATCATTTAGTTTTCCATTCCAGAATATGTTTTTTTCATTAAAAATCTTTTCTCCCCATTGGTCAAAAACATTTATTTCAAATCTTTTCCATCCTCCATCTCTTAAATAAGGACCAAAATAATCATTAATTCCATCTTCATTGGGAGAAAAAGCAGTAGGGATATAAATAGAAAATACAGGGTTTATATATAGTTCTTTTTGAATAGAATCTATACAACCATATTCATTTTCAATAAATAATTTAGGGATGAATCTTCCAGTATCAGAATAGATGTGGGAAAATTCATCTAGGTTTTCTAATGTAATGCCGTCTCCAAGATCCCAATAGGTATAATTGTAATAATCAGAGAAATTCTTAAATTCTACAGATGGATTATCTATATCTAAAGGATATGGTCCAAATTCAAAATCTGCGTGTGGACTTGAGTTGATTTGAACAGTTGTAGAAATAGAGTTAAAACATGACGTAATAGAGTCAGTATATTCATATTTTATTTGGTAAGTCTCTATTTCTAGATTTTCTATATCAAAGAAAGCTGTTGATTCTCCATCAATATAATAATTACCTCCAATTGGTCTTCCATAATTAAGTGTTATTGAAGAATCTTGAGTACAGAAGTTAGGCATATTTAATGTTAGAGATGGTAATGGATTTACAACAATAATTTCTGTTTGATTTACGCTACTATTACATCCATTATCATCAGTTATAGAGACAATTGTATAAGTGTTAGTAGATTCGGGATTGAAACTTATTGGAATTCCAGAACTAAATTCATTACCTAAAGAGTCAATAAAAAGATAAGTAGTTGTTGTTCCATCTGTAATTTCTATGGTGTATCTATCAGATAAAGGGTTAATTACATTAATAGAAATTTTAGATGAATCGTATATACAAATAGGACTTTCTAAACTAAAATTCATATACACCTGATTAGACTGACTAATTAAAACACTATCAGTATAAGAGCAAGAATTATTATCAGTAATTGTGTAAGAATAAATTCCAGCGGAAAGAGCATAGGGGTTTTCAGTTCCCCAATCTTGATTGTAAGGAGAAGTTCCGCCTGAAATATTTAAGATAGCTTGACCATCATTACTGTTAAAACAGTTTGCATCAGTTACTAACTCTTCGACTGATATGAGATCAGGCTGGTTGATACTAATATAATCTGAATAAGTACAATTATTTGCATCCGTAATTGTATAGTTATAACTACCAATTGAGAGTTGGGTAATATTTGCTCCATTCCAGTCTTGTATATATGGAGAAGTTCCCCCATAAATTTGCAGATAAGCAGTTCCATTATCTTCTCCAAAACATAATACATCAGAAGTTATCTCGTTAGTGGTAATAGCATTAGGTTCATAAATAGTTGCAATGCCAGATTGAATACAATTGTTTGCATCTGTAATTTCAAAATTATGAGTTCCCGCATCAAGAGCTAAAGGATTTTGTCCAAACCAATTCTCTATAAATGGAGGAAAACCTCCTGAGATAGTTAGAATTGCACTACCATCTGAATATCCAAAACAAGAAGTTTTAAATGAGTCAATAACTATAGAAATTGCACTTGGTTCAGAAATATTAAAGTTTAAGGTATTAGTACATCCATTATTGTCTGTTACAAGAGCACTATAATTTCCAGAAGTAAGAGCGTTGTTATTTTGCCCAAACCAATCTGTTGAATAAGGCATTGTTCCTCCATTAGTAGTGATATTTGCAGTTCCATCAGAATATCCAAAACACATCGCATCTGTAGTAATAATTGTAGATACTAAAGAATCAGGTTCTGTTATTTGAATTTGATTACTAACAGTACAACTATTAGCGTCTGTTACTACATAACTATAACTTCCATTGGACAATGCATTTGGATTAAAGCCTCCCCAGTTTTCATTGTATGGTATTGTTCCCCCTGAAATATTAAGTATTACGCTTCCTGAATTTTCATCTTTACATAATACATTTGAAATGTTTTCAGAAACAAGAAGTTCTTGAGGTTCTGTTATTATAACAGTATTCGTAAAGCTGCAATTTTGATTATCTGTAACAGTATAAGTATACGTGCCTGCACTAAGATTAGAAGAGTTATATCCGTTCCAGTTTTCAGAATAAGGAGATTGACCTCCTATAATATTTAAAATAACTGAACCATTATTTTCACCAAAGCAATTTACATGAGTTATGTTTTCTGTAGAAGTAATACCACTTGGTTCGTTTATTGTAAAGTTGAAAGTGAAAGTACAATTATTATCATCTGTTATATCTAGAGAATGAGCGCCTGAAACTAAATTATTAACATCTTCAGTTATTGATCCATTAGACCATAAGTAAGTGTAATTTCCTGTTCCACCACTTGCAGAAATATCAATACTTCCATCATTACCATTACAGTTTGTAACATTTGTTTGTGTAGAAATAACATTTACAGCAGTAGGTTCTGTTATAGTAATATTTTCAATCACTATACAATTATTAGCATCTGTTATATTAACAGTATAAATTCCAGCCATTAAGCTTGAAACATCCTCAGTTGTTGAAGAATTTGACCATTGATATTGATAAGGAGCTAGTCCTCCTAAAACACTAATATCGATACTTCCATCATTTCCTGAGTTACAACTTGTATTTGTTTGAATGTAGCTAACAATAGGTGAAACAGGTTCTGTAATATTAATAGTTGCGTATTTTGTACAAAGATTTGCATCCGTAACTGTAATAATATAGTTCCCTGCCGATAAACTACTGATATCTTCAGTTGATTGTCCAGTATTCCAATTAAAAGTATATGGAGAAGTTCCTCCAGTTGTAGTAATATCGATACTTCCATCAGTGGCTCCACAAGTACTAACATTGTTTTGAGAAGATGAAATAATAATATCTTGTGGCTCATTTATAAATACAGAGTCTGAAAAAGTACATCCATTATTATCTATGATAGTATAATTATAATTTCCTGTAGAAAGATTTAATGGATTATTGCCCCCCCAATCTTCATTATAATTAGGTATTCCGCCTGAAATTACTAAAGAAACATTTCCATCAGAATATCCAAAACAACTAGCATCATTTACAATCTCTATTGTAGAGATAGGAGATGGCTCTGTAAGAATAACAGAGTTAGTGTAACTACAATTATTAGAATCAGTAATAGTGTAGTTATATGTTCCCGCAGAAAGAATGTTTGGAGTTGTAAAGCTACTGACTCCACCTGTTAATGTTTGAGATAGGCCAGCGGTATTAATGGTATAATCTGTAATTCCTCCAGATATATTAAAATTAATACTTCCATCATTTAACCCGTTACAACTTACATTTGTAATGTTTTCAGAAACTGTAATTGAAGAAGGCTCTGATATAGAAAAAAATCCAGAATTCACACATCCATTATCATCAAAAACATCTACAGAATACATTCCAGCAGCTAGATTGTAGATACTGTCAGTAGTTAGCCCATTAGACCATAAATATGTTGCATTTACAGAAGCAGCTGTAACTACTATGGAATAATCTTCAGTAGATCCAAACCATGGTTCTGTCCAAAATGGTGTCCATATTCCTACATCGCAAGGACTAATTAAAGATATATCTTGGGTGCTTATATATTGAGAAACTACTCTCATTCTTGTAGCTCCTGCTACCCCAGAATATGGTACGGTAATCGGGATGGAAGCACTTGAATTTACTCCATATGGAATGCTACCAACTTCTTCACCAGGGTCGTTAAAATCACCATCTATATTCCAATCTATAAATACTTTTCCACCAGAAGAATAGTTTAGATTACTACAATCTCCTAATGTAATATCAATAGTATAGGACTGACCTTCAGTAATGTCTGCATACATAGTGCTTGTGTAGTCCTCATATTGATCACATATACCAGTAGTATTATTATCAATATTATAATTATCTCCAAAAAGTTTTACCTCATCAATATTTGAATAAGAAGAAGAGCCTGGTTCAGAATTACAATATGTTAAATTAGAAACATTACCTGGAGGAGTAGAACTTCCTTGAACTTTTACAACAGCTGTACCATCATTACTACCATTACAACTAGCATCTGTAGTTATAACATTAAAGGAAAATGTGTTTGGTTCGTAAATTATAACACTATCTGTGAAACTACAACCATTAATATCAGTAACAGTATAAGTGTAACTTCCAGCTGGAAGTGATGTTGGATTATAAGTTCCCCAATCTTCAATATAAGGAGATGTTCCAGAACTTATATTTAGATTAGCTGTTCCATCTGTAAATCCATTACAAGTTGCATTTGTTGTTGTTGCAGTTGCAAAAGGAGAAGGATCAACCAATATATTTTGTGTTGTAGAATTAGAACATCCATTTAGATCCGTATAATTATAAGTTATTGTGTTTGTTCCAATATTTAAAACAGATGGAGTAAAAGTACTAGAATTAGATCCATTAACTAAATAATTTCCTCCAATAGGTGTCGCTGTATTTAATGTAATAGGAGATGCATTATCACATACACTTGAAAAAGGGGGGAAATTTATTGAAGGAGAAGTATTTACATTTACCGAAAGGTATGAAGTATCATCAGGACATGCAGTTGAGGTTCCTGATACAATATAAGCATAAGTTCCTGATGGATTAATAGAAGGGTCAAAATTGTTTCCGAAATTAATCCAATTTGCATCATACCATGTTCCTCCATTGTCTGGATTACCAAGCAATTGATTTTGCATATTAAATAATGCATCAGAATCACATACATTAATTGTATTGTCATCTCCTGCGTCTCCTCCTAAAATACAACAGTTTGTTGTTGCATTTCCACCAGTCTGAGAAAAGTTAATATTACATGGGTTCTCAGAATAGTTTGTTATAAGTAAAACATAATAGTCTCCAGTTTGTGCTCCATTAATTTGACATGTTTCAGTTGACCATGGTGCATAACTGCAATCTTCAATGTTTGCTGCAGTTAAATTATTACACATAGTATTAGGATTTGTAAATGGTCCCCAACAAATAAAGTCAATGTCATTAGATGGAGTAGAAGAAAGAGTAATTGTCATGTTTCCTGGCTGATCAATCTCGCAAAAATAAAACGCAGGAGCTGGTTGCGACCATAAGCATCCGTAATTGGCTCCAGGGGGAGCGGATCCACTTGTTGATGCTGGAAAAGTATATGTGCTGCCAGTACAAAATGGTAGAGCGTTATTACATGTAGCAGATTGTCCAAAAATAAGATTTGAACAAAAAACAAATAATAATATTGATAGTGGTTTTTTCATTTTACCTTATAAGCAAAAAGTTGCCTTGGTAAACTCTCTCTTTTCCATGTAAATCTACAATATATATAGCGTAGGCATATTTCCCAGATATTGCATATTCATCTCCATTTGCGATATATCCATCCCATCCTTCTTCAGTATTTTGTGTATGGAATATTTTTTGACCCTGTCTACTGTAAATATAAAAATCATATTTAGATACTCCATCCACATATGGCATAAATACATCATTAATCAAATCTCTGTTAGGAGTGAATGCATTTGGAATATAGAATATAAAAGCTTTATCAATTACTATTTTCTTTACTTCAGTACTTGAACAACCTTTATTAGACTCAACATATAACTCTACAAAGTAAGTCCCACTGTCTAAGTCTGAAAATCTGTGAGTAATTTCTCCAAAATTAGTTGGAGCAGTTGTATTATCATCAAAATCCCATACACCTAAAGTATGGTCAGTAGAATTGTCTATAAAATTAATCAAAGGATTTGTTACATCTGCAGGTTGAGGATAAGCTTCAAAACTAGCAACTGGCACTGGATTTATAATTACATCAGCACTTCCTGTTATATCTTTTCCAATACAACCTTTACTATCTATTATGTTTGTAACTGAATATGTTCCTGCTTCATTAGTTGATATTACATGTTGATAACCAACATTTGAAACAATTTTTTCAGAAATACCTACAGTGTATTCAAAGTTAAATGTTGGTGTCCCTTCAGAAGTGTTAAATATCACATCTACTGTTGTTCCATCATCACAAACTTCTCCACCTCCAGACACAACAACTACTGGTAACTGGTTTACAGTTATTGTTGTAGCATCTGTAATAGAATTAGAGCAATTATTAGCGTCGGTAATATTTGTAAAATTGTATATTGAATTAATAGAAGGGCTAACAGAAATAGAATCTAATGAATTGCTTAATGGAAATGGAGTTGCTGATATGCCATTAATTTCATAAGATATTGTCCATGGGGATAACCCTGCTTTAAAGTCAAAATAAATTTGAGTTATTTCTTCATTACAAATTTCAGTTGTACCAGTGACATCTACTACTGGAAGTTCATGAACAACTAAAGTTTTACTTTCATTTAATGTTTGAGTACATCCATTTGCATCCGTTACAGATGTAAGAGTATAGTTTGTAGTGTTAGGAGGGGAAACTGTATAAGGGGCTCCGCCAATTAGTCCAGTAGCATCTATGTTTAAAGTATTATTCGTACTTCCTTCCAAAATATTCAGGTTGAAAGGAGCAAGACCTGCTAATACAGGAAAAGAAAATTCTGAGTTGTCTCCAAAACAGATAGGATTGTTTCCGCTTATTGTTAAATCTAAATCTGGTAGTTCTCTTACTAAGATATCTTCTGTAGTAATAACATTTCCAATACAGCCTTCTACATCTACAATATTAACAATAGCGACAGTATTATTACCTACCATTGGATCAGGAGATAGTACTTGGTTTTGAGTACCTAAAGTATTAAAGCTTAATGAAGGAACTTGAATAGTTCCATTAATAGTATAGTTTACAGTAAAAGGAGCTGTCCCGGCAAGAAAATCAAACTCTAATGTCGCTGGATCTTTGTAACAAATTACAGGAGTAGTAGTAGTAAATGTCGCAGATGGGTTAGGGTTATATATAATCTGAATATCATTAGGGATATTTGGAGCTGCTTCATTATTAACATCTATAATACTAACAATACTAAAAGTATTGATTCCAAAACTTAAGTTTGTGTTTGGAATCACTACAGAAGTAATTCCAGTAGAGTTCAAGACCTCAGTATAAGGAATTCCATTAATTGTATAATCAACTGTTACAGGAACAACACCTTGAGTCATATCAAATTCAATAGTTGCAACATCACCTTCACATATCTCGGGAGTTAAAGTAGAAAATGGATTGATAATAGGGTAAGGTATCACACCAACAGGAACTGTTCCTGAATAAGAAGTTGTGCATCCATTTCCATCTGTTATCAAACTTATAGAATAGGTAGTTGTAGGAATTACATTGGGCATCATGTTTATTGATCCTGTCATCCCAGTAGCTATAAAAATACTACCAGTATTTACAGGAATATCATCATCCAAAATGTCAATAGTAAAAGGAGCTGTTCCAACTAACATACTAACATCAATTCCAATATTATATCCCTGTGTTGTAGATGGGGCAGTAGACGTAAATGAAGCAACTACTGGTTCTGGATTTATAACTAAGTCTATATCGATGTTTTCATTACTACAAGGGGGAATTCCATTAACTTGATAGGTGAAAGTTATTGTACCTACACCATAAGTATTAGGGTTAATATTAGTTGGTACAGGAACTCCACTTTCATACCATGTGCCAGGATCAGGATTTCCTCCCAATAAATTATCTAAATTATATAAATTTCCAATTCCATAATTGTTTATACAAATGCTTTGAGGGTTTGCGGTTCCTAAATTTGGAGCAGTAATAATATTTACTGGTACAATTGTTTGTGCGTCAGGACAAGCGGCAGATGCAACAACATAAGTATAATTGCCTGAAGCCATAGCAGTATTGAAATTAAATGAAGAACCTGGAGGCTGTTGGAACCCTCCAGCATCTAACCAGTATCCATTTAAATCTTGGCCAACTATCTGAGTAGACAAATCATAAATTGTTAAATCATCTGAACAAACTGTTAGAGGGGAAAGTAAAACTCCTGCATTTGGAGGGGTTAAAATATTTATAATAGAATTTTGTCCGGATACAGTTGAAGAACAGAAATTGTCAGATATATTTGTTACCGTATAAGTTACAATCCCTGTACTTGAAGGAGTAATTGTTACAGGTAGTCCTGTAACAATGTCATTTCCATTCGCATCTACAACTACATTAAATGATGGGTTCACATTATCAGTTAGTGTAATAGTAAATGGAGCTGTACCTGTAGGACTGAAGTTTAAATCTAAACTTTCACCTAAACAGATTTGACTAATAGTACTAAAGGTAACAGAAGGAATATCATTTACAACTACGGTAATATCTTCATAGTCTGAAGGGCAATTTGCAGTAGCTACAATTGTACTTCTTAGTATGTAGGTACCTGAGGTAATTGGTGTAAAATTGTTAGAAATGCTATTTCCTGGAACTCCAGATGTAATATCTGTCCAAACCGGTGTATTTGGTATCGGATTTGTAATAAATTGTGTATTTAAATCAAGTGTTTGACCTAAACACATATTTACATTAAATGGAGGTAATTGGCCTGCATTTGGAGGAGTTTCTAAATTAATTGTAATAGTTGAAACATCATTTAAACAAGGTGAGTTACTTGTGGTGTAAATATAATTTCCAGCTGGAGATGAACCTGGATCAAACATGTAATTCAGACCAACAAATGGAATGTTTACAGGGGCAGGGCTAGTTCCAGAGTAAGTCCACGTTCCTCCTAAATCAGGTGAATTAGATAAAAATGTTGAAATGTCTGTTATTGCATCAACTGTACAAAAGGATATAGGAGTTAAAGGCGCTGTTCCAGAGTTTGGTTGTGTGGCAAATGTTACATTCTGACTAGAATTTGTAATAGGAATTTCACAATTATTTGGATCAGCTGCGTCAAATAGGGATGTAATGTTAAATGTTACTGAAGGAACGGCAGCTGTAATTGTAGGACATAAACTAATTGGATTTCCAGTAGCGACATTATTTCCATTATTGTCAATAGTAAATATATTAGATGAAGAACCATTTGCGTCTATCATCTCAATAGTAATGTTATAATTCCCCACTCCAGATGTTGATGTAAAGTTTAAATCAATACAGTCTCCTTCACATGCAGGATTTGGTGTGATTGTAGAAAAATCCCAACTACCACCCGATCCTGTAACGTTTACAATTCCAGTAGCGATACATCCAGGATTATTAACATCAGTTGCTGTAACAAGATAGTCTTGTGTCGTAGCAGTTGTTACAGTTGTATTTTGACTATTAGGATTTCCTATTCCTGCAGTAGAACCATTTGAAGCAACTTCCCATGTATAAGTATAAGGATTTGTTGTAGGGCAACTTGCAGTTATAGGTCCAAAATTTGTTGGTACAACAGAAAATCCATTTGACGGGAGAATGCCTGAGGGAACTGGCCAAAATGGTGAAGATGGGGAGGTTGTTAGTCCCATAGCGGAAATAATGTTACCAGCTCCATTTGTTATTAAATTCCCTTGATTATCTACAACAAAGTAAGCACATTCAGCAGGGCTTGGTCCTCCAGTCATAAAATTGACCTCTAGTTGATCTCCACTAGTAATAGGGATATTGTATATATCAGGTCCATAGCCATTATTTAAAGTATATGTACCTATAGATGCACCATTAATCAAAACATCAATTCTGTTATCAATAGAAGTTGGAGTTTGAGGAACAGTAATCCATCCGTTACCTCCATTGTCATATAGATAGATACTGTAATTACATGAATTAAAGTTAACTTCAGCTGTTAAATCTGTAGCAGCTGGACAAGGATTTAAAGGGTTTGGAACGATAGTGGGTACAACAACTGGAGGAGCGACATCTAAAACAACTGTGGTGCTACAAGTTGTTACACCATCAGAATATGTCAACGTGTAGTTTGTTAGTGCTGTAGGGCTTACTGTAAGATTTTGTGTAGTTTGACCTCCTGGAGACCATGTGAAAGATGCTCCACCAGGTCCTGCTGGTACTATGTTTACATTATCTAGTCCCCAAAAGTCCCATGATGCTGACGTTGGACTAGGCTGAAACCATCTAAATTGAGTGTTTGCACTCCAGGCGACCGCAGGAATAGGGATAGAATATTGTGCCCATGTATTGTATTGAGGAGCTAAAGGGTTTCCATTCCCTGGGGGAATAAAGTACGCTTCGTTTGTGTATGGCATTGGATTACTACTAAATGGTGCTTGATTAGCTGGCAAGTCTTGCCACCCTGCTCCGACGTTATACTGAAGAAAAATACCCTCATTAACTTGGTCAGGACCATCACATGAACCTCCTTGTCCCTCCATTTTAAATTCGAAGAATATAGTTCCCCCAGCAGGCACCGGCATTTGTATAGTTCGAGCTACTCTAGGTACCATTGACCCTTGTGGGAACCATAAAAAATCACCTCCAGTGGTAGATCCTGAACACGAACTAGTAGTAGTGGGTGATCCTGTACAGTTTGAGTTAGTTGTGCCTCCAGTACTAACGTTTGCCCACAAAGAACTGGGATTAGTTGGATTTGTCCAACTGTTAAAATCATCTGAATAAGTTGAGGTTATATATCCTTCTCCTAGTAATGTGGCAGATTCTCCACAAGTAATTAAAGGAGGTGCCTCTACGCATACAACACATTGTGATTTCGATGTGTTGAGGAATGAAAAGAAAATTATAAATATTAAAAGGCTTTTATAGTAGAATTTATTCATTTTCAGTAATAATATTTGTTAATTCAAATTTTGTAAGTGTTGGGTATCTTTCTTGAGTTGTATTGTGTACAAATCCTGAAAATATAGTATATTCTTTGTTGTTATTTTCACAGTCAGATATTTTTGTTTCGTTCGAAAGTAAACTAATATTTGTACGAATTTCTTCTGAATTTTGTTCTAAGTTTACTTCCTTATTGTTGTTCCAAATTTTGATAGAATACGATAAGTTAACATTTTCATTTGTAAGATTAGTAAATCTGAAAACAACTAACTCTTGACTCGCCGTAGAACTGAAATCGCAAATTTGATATGAAAATTCTATTTTAACAGTATCATTTATAAAATGTTCTTCCCAATTGTTTGCTTGAGAAAGTAAGTTGTTTGAGGTCAAGAAAATAACGCAGAAAGAAATTATTTTGAGTAAAGATTTTTTCATATGTTTTTCATTTCAATTTATGATAGCTACAAATATAATGAAAATAATATAATTTTTACTAGTAATAACTATCTGATAAAGAATAGTTTGTAAAAGAAGAATGAAAAAAATTAAAATAAATAATTAATTCTGACGAATTTCATCTTTAGAAGTTGAGATAGGAGATTCAAATATTTTTTTATCATTTTCTATCTTATAATTTGATATGATATAGATCAATAAATTGGTTAAAAACAAACTTATAATCACTACTTTTTTTACCTGAATTTTAAGGATATATTTTGTAGAAATAATAGTTGTTAAGGATAATATCAGCAAGAAGGATACTAATATCCATATTTTAAGAGTAAATAAATTTATAATTTTATCAAACCATTTGTCGTAAAAAATTTGAGGTAAGTCTTTGTGATTTATTTTTGAGTTAATCTGTTGTATTCTATCTTTTGATAGAGTTTGGTTTGGATTTAATACTAAGCTTTTCTGAAAATTTAATTTACTTTTTTTGTAATCTCTTATTTGATAATAACAAACTCCTAAATTATAGTATAATTCGGGACTTTCTAAATTATCATCTATTATTTTGTAGTATTCTGATATCGCTAACTCAAACTCATGAATTTGATAAAGAGAATCTGCAGATTGAAATACCTTTTCAGTAGAATAGGAGAAAGAAGAATAAATGAAAAGTGTTATAAGTATTGTTTTTTTCACTTTTTCTTAAGATTTGATTCAACTTCAATTATAATTTCTTTGGCTTTATTTAGGGTTTCTTGCATTTGTTTATATTGGTTGTTTTTTGGTGCGTATCTTGCGAATTCACAATCTTTTAATAGGTTTATAAAATTATCTTTTAATATTTTATCTATCGATTTTTCTGTAAAATAGTAATCTATATTTTCTTTGGATAAATTTGCAGAGGAAATGTTGAATTTGTCCGCAAAATACCCCCATAGTGATTTTTCAATTTCTTCGAAAAATGCATTAAAATTGTTGTTTTTTATGCATTTTTGAGCATTTTTTAGTCTTTTTATCGCTATTTTGGTGGATTTACGTTTTCTAAGCTCGGTGGTATTTATAACTCTTCTGCTTAAAATAAATTTGATAGTCATTAGTGAAAAAAGTGATAAAATTATAACTAAAAATAGTTTGGAATAATATTTATATAAGTTATTTCTTAAACTAATTTTACTGTATTCAGAATTTGGAATTAAATCTAATTTATTATTGGAAATTATTGAGGTGTCAGAATCAAAATATTTTTTTCCTTGTTCTATATTAACTTGAATAGCCTTAGTATACAGTTCTTCATATTTTTCAGAATCGGGATTAAAAAAACTAAATGAAATACTAGGTATAGTGAATCTTCCTTTCTCCCTAGCAATTAATACATATTCAAATATTTTACTTCCTCCAGTATTATAATTTCCAACATATGTTTTGTCTGTAATAGTAGGATCAAAAACTTCAAATGTATTAGGAAAATTAATTTCAAATGGTTCTAACATATTTATATTTCCTTTCCCTCTAAAAATAACTTTAAAATTTATTGCTTCAGATGTTTTTAACTTAGTTCTATTAATTTCTGTTTCTATATTAAATTTTTTACTGACTATACCATAAAAGTTTTTAGGTGATGGTTTAGGGAGATCTTTTACTTTAATTCTTTTTTCTTTAGTTTTTATGTTTCTTGTATTTAAAACGGTTTCGTATTGAGGACCAAAGAATGGGTGGTTTTGTATCAATCTTCCTTTTGTAGGGATATCAACTTCTACATTATTTGGAGGTATAATTAATAAACCAGATTTTTGAGAGGTCAACACTGAATGTCGAAATTTAATGCTAGTATAGTTTATACCATCTATAATCTTTCTCTTTCGCTCATTTGTATTTATTTTTACTTCATCCTCCCAAAAACCATCATATGTAATAGGCTGTATGTTTGTATTCTGAATATTTACACCATTTTTTATATAAATTTCAGAGATAGAAGAAATTTGTTCTCCAACATATATTTCAGATTTATTTGTTCGTAAATTGATAAAAACATCTGATTTATCTGTGTTTTTAATATTATGATTTTCTTGTTCTTTTCTCTCTTCTTTTAAAATTCTTTTAACTTCATCACATTCATTTTTGTTAAAACAATTTGATACAATTTCACAATCAATTTCTATGTAATTATTTATTAAACATTTTTGACTTTCTTGACCGTTATCATTTGATTTAATTATAGTAAATGAAATCCTTTGTCCATCAATTTGTTTATAGTAGGTATTAGAAGATGTACTAGAAAAATTAACTTGTGAGAAAGATAAAAATTTGCTAAAGCAGAATAATATTAAAAACCAATTTTTCAACTTACCAATCTTTTAATAATTTTCCATTTCCACTCCCTTTTTTCTTTTGCATATCTTCTTGAACTTCTTTTTCTTCTCTTTCTAAAGCATTAAGTATTTGTTCTATTTCTTCTTTACTGAGATCTTCTTTCTTTTTTTCTTCCTGTTTCTCTTCTTTTTTTTCTTTTTCCTGTTCCTGTTTTTCTTCCTGTTTCTCTTCTTTCTTTTCTTGTTCCTGTTTTTCTTCCTGTTTCTCTTCTTTCTTTTCTTGTTCCTGTTTATTTTTGATAGACTGAGCTAGAGCAAGGTTATGTTTTGTTTTCATGTTTTCAGGAACTAATCTTAACGAATTTTTATAGGATTCTATGCATTTGTCAATTTTACCAGATAGTAGTTGAGCATTTCCAGTGTTATAATAACTCTCAGCTTTTTCGTTTTTATTTTCACTTAACTCAACACAGTTTTTGTAAAATTGTTCAGCCTCCTCAAGTTTTATTTTAGATGTTGTATCTTGTTTCTGAATTAAAGATACAGCTTGTTTAAATAATGAGTGTCCAGTATTTAAATTTCCTTTAAAATAAGTGTTATCTTTTTCTAGTGCTTTTTTGTAGTAATATTCTGCATTATCAAATTCTTCATTCTGATAATGTTCATTTCCTTGATTTAATAACTCAATTTTGTTCTGAGAAAATGTAGTGACACAACTAAAAACTATATATATGATTAATATTTTTTTCATAAGGAAAAAATGTTTTCAAAAGGGTTGTTTTTTCGTTCTATAGTGCAAATATTTAAAATAAAAAAGAATAATGATAGAGATAAAAATAGAGGAAACCTATCTTTATAATCAGTAAAAATTAAATCACTTATTTCTTTTTTTTCTAACTTATTAATTTCTTTAAACAATTTCTTAAGTCCTATATTGCTATTGTTTGCGTTTATATTTATTCCATTTGCAACATTAGCTAATTCAGATAAAAAGGCAAAATTTGGTTTTGTAACTATAGTATTTCCTTCTCTATCTTTCTTAAATCCTCTCTTATTTAATAATGGAATAGGTCCTCCATTTTCTTCTCCAACAGCAAGAGTATGAATGAATACTCCTTTTTCCTTTGCATTCTTAGCTTCAGTAAAAGCACCTTCTTCATGATCTTCTCCATCAGTGATAATAATAATTGATTTGTTAAATTCATTGTTAAAATCAAATGACTGAAGACTTCTGGTTATTGCTTTTGATAAATTAGTGCCTTGTGTTTTTATACTTTTAGTATTCACAGTTGATAAAAACATCTTAGCTGCAGAATAATCTGAGGTAATTGGAAGTTGAGTATAGGCCTCTCCAGCAAAAATTACTAATCCAATTTTATCACCTTCTAATTG
>CEUV01086480.1_pt1 | contig 16065 bp, 19 predicted proteins | sample 356401 | NCBI WGS metagenome assembly CEUV01 (sample SAMEA2622710, study PRJEB7988) | marine metagenome | isolation source: saline water (ENVO:00002010), including
CCATCTGGGGGAGCACCATCTGGGGGAGGGGGAGTAGGTTCAGGTTCAGGTTGAAAAAACGCTGTACCAGCAAGAATTATACCAGTAATTGAAATAATGCCGCCGAGCCCGCCGATTACTTTGAATATCATTACTTTCTATTATGAATTTTTTTTTATGCACCAGCGGGGGGCGAACCATCTGGTGCACCCCCAGCTGGGGGCGAACCAGCTGGGGGTGCATCAGCTGGGGGCGAACCAGCTGGGGGTGCACCATCTGGGGGAGCACCAGCTGGGGGTTCAGGTTGAATAAACGCTGTAACACCAAGTATTGCACCAGTAAATGAAAAAATGCCACCAAGCCAAAAGATTACTTTGAGTATCATTACTTTCTATTATCAATCTTTTTTATTAAAACGTGGAGACGCTAAAAGTTGACGAGAAGGAGTAGTGACATCAGGTACAAGAGGTACAAGAGCTAGGCGACGGTGCATGAAAGATTTCCTCCTCTAAGTTAGAATTAACGCCTTACCTAGAGTATGTACAGCAGTAGCAGCAAGAGCATCCAGAGGGATGCGATCAGGTTGAATAGGATCAACAAGTACAGAATCTGTTTGTCAATGTGGTAAGCATCGACGTCGGGGTCAGCGTTGTCAGGCTTCACATTGTCGAACCCAAGACGTTGTGTGCAATTCTCACTTTCCACACAATGTACGACTCGTGACTGAGTTTTCGCTCGCGGAAAGTTTGGCGCATGAGGCGGGCTGCCATTGGGAATGCGCGGGGGCGGAGTGATCATGGGTCGTTTGGGTGGGTCTTTCTAGTCCACACGTGAACTGCTAGGACTGGCGGCCCACGAATGACAACTGTCTCAGCAGCCACGAGCGCCCCCCCCACCCCAGCTGGGGTGGTTTCTGAGAACCGAGACAAGTTTGGTTTCAAACCACCCCCCTCTCCCAGGTTTTCCTTCCTGCACAAAAAGCAAAAGTATGCTGCACCGAACAGGTTCCCCTTACAGCGCAATCCGGTGAAACCATGGTCTACAACGGTTTTTCGTCTCAGAGAAGGTCACCACTACCCCATCAAAGACACTGAAAAAACTGCATTGTTGGTGAAACTTGGTGAAGACGAGTGTGAGATTCTTGTGATGTCTGAGAATGGAGTGTACCTGGACAAGCCCCAACAAACAGAGAAGTGCGAACCGAGAATGCTTCAAACTGTCCTGGATTATGCTCAGGTATCCTCTGAGTTGGACGAAAAACCGCAAAGTACATTCCCATTGCTTGCTACGATTACAACAAGTGCTCAGTCAGCGAAAGCTTACCGCTGCACGAGGCAGTCGCCGCATCTGTCGATTGTTGTGTTTGATCCCTCCCATGCGAGTCGTACAATGTCTGACTTTGAGATACTTGCTTTGGTGACCATGAAAGAGAAAAGCAACTGTTTATTGCGAAACTTCAAAACTGTTGAGGACCTGAAACAATCATGGTTCCGTCAGGGTTCGTCCAATCCAGGACAACACATGCAACTTACTTGTGGCGTCGAGGCTGCTCGAAATGCGGGATTCATAGATGTTCAACCTGAAGATTTCCACTGTATGTCGGAAGACAAAAATGAAACAGGTAGTTTCAGGGTGGAAGGATCCGAGCATTCATCAAAGCATGTCTCTTTTCTCGATTGTAAAAACGGCAACATGATTTCAATAAATATAATGCATCCGGTCATAATGCAACAAATCAAAGAAAATGGACATCACGGTGACAAGGATATTCAATTGGAATCTGATTTCTTGCAAGAAAAACTTAATCCTGCTGAAGCAGAATTCTGGGTGCAACGAAAATTTGCGATTCTATTGATAAAAATGCGCGGATGCAATCACTGGATCTCATTGGAAAAAATTTTGTTTGGTGATGAGGAGGTCCTTTGTTTGCGCGATGGACTTGGTGTTGGTGCAGTGACGGATACGCGAAACAATAAACGCAAGCGCTAGGAAGTCATTTATTTATTAGTTACATTGTTAGTTTTTTTTCGTTTAAATCGAGCTTGAAAAATGTAAAACAAAACAAACAGGATAGCACTTTGGTAAGGTTCTATCATCCCGGTGATTACCATAACCACGACGATCATAAAAATAAAAGTGAGTCCAATCGTGGCGTAGCGTTTAGTACTGCTTGTTGCATCTGTAAGTATCCTATCATGGATTACAAGTTCTGCAAGATAGTATGAAAAAAACATTACTGCTACGAAAATTGGCTCGAAAGACATCTGTAAGATAACAAAGGCAACAAGTGACAATGACGCCCAACTTAACCCAGCCAAGCTAATACCATTTGATGCAAGGCTGTAAAGAAAAACGAAACTCGGTATGATGAAATAATCAGCCCAATCCATGGAAATGGATTGTATCGTACTTACCTCATTCATTTGGTTTGCCATTATGTTATGAAGACATTTATTTTTTTGATGGTCTACCTCTCTTTCTCGGCTTGGGTTCTTCATCCTCAACTTCTTCTTCTTCTTCTACACTTGGTACCTCTTGTACGTCTGAGACGTCTGCTGCGTCAATTTCGTCTGCCTCTCTCTCAATTAGTCCTTCCTGAAGTTCTTGCATAGCAGTTTCAATAAGTTCATTGTTGATCTCTTCCTCATTAATTGTATCCAACTTATTATCGTCTCGATCACCAAGTAAGTCTTCTTCTTCTTCACCAAGCTCTGACACTTCCTGCTCATCCTCATAGTTTAAGGACTCGTTAATTTGTTCATTTAAGGCAGTCAACATACTTTGACTGACTTCACGTTGCAATCTTGCCAAACCAAGTGTTGATTGATCAATACGGTCTACTACTCGCGAGAATTCAGACTTTATGAACCAGAAAATGTATACAATCATTGAAATAATAGCAGTCAATAACATTGAAATCATCTTTGTATACGTTAAATTTCTAAAAATAAACTAGCAAAACAGACGTATCCGAAAAAAAATATTCGCTTACATAAGGTATTCATGGAACAGTGCATCAGAAAACCACTGCACAGTGATTTACGTCTATCATTAAATAACGATAAAATTCAGATTCTGCATGGATCTAAAAATGTTTTTATTCCATCTTCTCTAACAATGGTATCTGCAGGCAGAACGTCCAGCAGGTCAGATGTATTTAAAGCAATGTATATTCGAAATGGTCAAAAGATACCAATTGTTTTTAAAATTCAAAGAAGGAATGATGAGAAACGAAAACGTGGTTTAGCATATGAAAAACTAATATATAAATTAATGAGTTTCATAGTTGATACTGGTATTTGCCCGTTTCGTTTAAGATCTTATTCCATGTCGGAACCTGAGAATATTATTGTGACGGAAACTTTCAATAACATACAACATATAGGAGACTTCATTCGAACCAATCTAAAGATGTCAAAAGATATTGAAAAACATACGAACCGTTGCAAAAATCTGCTGGTACAACTTTTATATGCAATTGAAGTTAATTACAGACTTGGAATTCGACACAACGATTTGCATTTGAATAATATTCTAGTCAGAAAATGTAAGCCAAGAAATGAGAAATTGGTGTATTTGACTCGTGACAAAAAATCCAAATATGATCTATATTTGAATGATGTTGACTTTCATATATTAATATACGACTTCGATCGTGTAACCAAGATGTCACCACAAAACAAGAATATAATGAGTAAATTTAAAGCATTTTGGTCTTCAACCCCTGTTACGAATCTGTTCCCATGGCAAGAGCCATTCTTGTATACAGAAAAACTGGATTTGTTTAAAATTATGCAACTATTAAGAGAATCAACAGAATCAACTTATATGCAAAGATTGTTGAGTTACTTGAACATTTCAATGAGCCCCCAGGAACAGAACAGAGTTGCAAGAATTCATTCCCGTGGAATACCACTTGTGAAGTCGAATTTATTATCATATAAACTCGTCACAAATTCCTCCAGACAAATAGCGAGTGGTCATTATCGAGAACCTCTGAATTTACCACAGTGGTTAAAGAGTTTTAGCAATTCAGAGGAAGCGATCTTAAAATTAATTGCTTTACAGAACCAGAAGACTAAGCAAAAAATTCCTATTATTGGTGACATGAGGAAAATTTACAAATAAATTTATTTTGTTATTTAAAAATGGCAGAAATTCATGAAGCTCCGATAGTGCATGCAGAAATCAGTGTGAACCAAATTACTGCAAATTCAATTACTTTTAAGGATGGTACTGCTTTTACAAACATTGATCAAGCTTTAGATACATCATCAACAAATCCATTAACCAATGCGGCAATTAATAGTGCCCTTGCAAATATCTCAACACCAGATGTGGAAGTATTCGATTTCCATGCTATAATGAACCCAACTGCTATGCATGATGCGATTGGTGATATCTCGTTCCCAACAATATTAAGATTTCAAAGCACATTTGGAACTGTCACTATCCCAGTTCCAGTTTCAAGTATTTCAGTACCAGTAACTGGAACATATGCTATCTTCTTCAAAACTATTGCTTATAACTCAAACTTATTTGTTACAACCAATTTAAGAATTAATGATGAGCAAATCGGTGAAACTTCATCAAGCAAAGGGTTCCTAACTTACAGTACCAACCTTCAACTTCAAGCCAATGATTCGATAACACTTTATGCTAATTCTGTTACACAAGCGCGATCGGAACTGTCTATTTGTTTATTGGGAAGATCGTAAAAATAGGTACGTTTAATAGTATGTAAGTATGAGTGTGAGGACTCTATCAATATATTAAAAAAAAGCGACACAACCGACCATCAGCTCATTGGTATGTTGTTCACATACGAACACGCCCTGGCTTTGGTGAATGAAACGGGTAAAACGTTCGAGATTCCAAGGACTAGTAAGCACGTGGCTATCCTTATGAGCGCATCTAGGGTAGAAGGAGTTTTTCTGAATCGTTATGCGACACATGCTGAGGAGCTTGCCGTAGCAGCGTACGTCGCAAACAACCGACGAATCAAGAAACCGAGAATCTATGTCATAAGAATTAGCAAAAATACATTCTCAAGACCATGCAAACACTGCTGCAATTTGCTGGCGAAATTTCCTCAAATTCGAGTCTTTTACACCGATGAGAATGCGAACTTTGTCGAGGAGCAAAATTTCAATTCGTTTCATATATCACATCGTCGAAAACAATGTGGGTATAGTCGTTAAATACTAAAAGTCATTCTCTCATCTTTCATAACGCAAGTAAGTGTATCCAGGTTCGCTCAAGTTGGATTGCGTGCTCATGCAACGCGGCGGTCCAACACCCTCCTGCTGCGCCACGCGCGCACGGCTCACCCTCCTACTGCACCACGCGCTCATGGCTCTGAGTCAGAGAACGTTCGCTCTCGGGGTATAGCAGCACAATCATCCACAAGAAGGCGAGGGCACTGAATGCCGTCATGATGCAAAGCACGTCGTAGTCAATCTTCTTGTTGAAGTTAAGTGCGAGTGGGGAAAGATTATTCTTGAACGCGGTGCGCGACTTCCTTTTGAACTTGCGGGGAGCATCAGGAGGGCTATCGTTCGTGATGTTGTACACCTGATGCGGGGGGGTGAACATGTGGACGTGTGGACGGCCGTGCGTGCCGCTTGGTGGGTGCGACAATCAGTTGGAGTACAAGTTAGGCTGCACCACACGGGAGTAAATTTTGTCACCTACCAATGTTTTGTGAATTAATATATTTACGTTATAATAACAATGAAAAGTTGTATTCCAGGTGATTCAAAGGAAATCGCTCCTTCTTTTAATCAACTTAGTGAAAATGGTGCAATCGTGACAGAAATATCTCACTTATTGCTTCCCGAGGAAGCTGACTACATTGTTGCAAGGGCTGAGGAAAAAGGATCTAGTAAATCAACAGTCATCGGAAAGAGCAAAAACGAGTATTCAAGTGGAAGATCTTCATCATCATCATTTTTAGGGAAAAATCAAGATGCAGTTGTGTCTTGCATAGAAAAAAGAATTGCAACTGTTGCACAACAGCCAGTTGCAAACTTAGAGCCACTACAGGTGACTTCATATTCTGAGGGGCAAAAATATGATCCACATCATGATTATTTTGAGAATAATCAAAATCTTGGAAAGCCAGGACAAAGAACAACAACTGTGTTTACATACCTAAACACTGTTGACTCTGGATGTGGCGGAGCAACAGCGTTTCCTCGACTTAAGAATTCCAGTGGAAATGAATTGAAAGTGTTTCCGAGTATGGGTAATGCGGTAATGTGGTCTAATAAAACTTCTACTGGCGAACCAAATGAGATGACCCTTCATGGCGGAGAAGCTGTTACGTGTGCAGCCACAAAAAAATATGGACTGAACGCTTGGTTTAGAGACAACAAATGGTAAAATGTATTTGATTATAAATATACCGATATCTTTTTAAGGCTGGGTCAGTTCAAAACACGTTACCATTCCGGTATACCGTTCGATATTTAGGGTCGTAAAATATGCTATTATCAGATATATTAATTCAATGACACTTCAATTTTGGTGACATACACACCTGTGGAGTTATTTTGGAAAAATGGGTGTGCGTGGAGAAAAGCCAGGGGCGCGCTCTCATCATGCTGGGATAGGCAAGAGGGTCGGTATCCCTTGTGGTCGCACCTATCCCTCCCCCCACGATCGCTTCGCACACCATGGTGCGCGTGGACGAGTTGGAGACGTTCTTTCGCTTGGTGGTTACGGATGCCATATTGAATTTCCAAACCCATAAGCAACTGATTGCGTGTGCTAAACTTCCGCACATTCCCTCTACGGATAGTGTCCGACAGCTGCTAGCGGAATATGACACAAAGCAATGGATGACGCTGGGCGCTGTGCAGACTTCTAGGTACACAAGCACTGACTTTTGCTATATCTCCGACCTCACACTCCTAAATGTGGCCTTTCAGAAGGCACACGGGATCAGGGGCCGCTTTGACGTGCAGAAATTCATCAACAAAATTGTCTGTTCGGAAGACAATTCCTATTCGTCGGACCGAGGCGCTGAGTACTTTGTCCTGTCGAAGACTGGGCGGGATATGACATGGCACGTAGATGGAGGCGTTCGGAGTGGTTACGATCTCGCAGTCTACAATGTACTGGGCCCACCCGAAGCAGTACATTGTTTCATGTTTTTGGTGGTTGATGTTCAGCTACACGCTGAGGCCGTTGCGCGACACGGCTCAACTTTCCCATCCTGCTTGATGATTTATAATGCTCTCAAACTCTTGGACGACTCAAACATCCCCGTGAAGACGCCCGATATGACCAACTGCGAGGCAACCTTCTGCAACCTAAAGAATAAGCCTTATTATAACGGCATACAAGTGAGGGTTATAAGCGTCAGCGACACACTCTTCAGGGTGGAGCACATCTCGGGGTCCAAAATTGGTCATAAGAACATTGTGCATCCGCGATACCTACAATTCAAGCCTGGATATACTTGCCAACTTCCTGACGAGATCTCTAGTGTTTTGCAACAGGGACATTCGCCAGTTCTTAAGTTGGCTCTGCAAACAGGGGTGATAAAATGCGCCTTCAGATGGGCCAGAGAGGGCGATGTACTCGTCTTTGATGGGAGCTGTTTGCACGCTGTGAAAAATTGGCCTGGTGAGCAGAATAGTGCCGCGCTAGCGCTTGCATGGAACTACCGGCAACTGCTAGGTCTGCTGCTCCGCATGGGAATGCATGGATAGTAGTTTAAAGAACATCGGGAATATTGCAGGCTTGCTTATACTTGAGTGTAGGTTTTAATAATATGGTAAGCTATAATAATAACAAGTATCAATGACATTAACATTGTATTTAGTGTAAATATTCCGTTGCTTATATATATATCTTTATCTTCGGGGTATAATTTAAGATAAAATGATAAAACATTTTCACAAACATTCTCCATTGAAGTAAATTGATATATATTGTTACCGTTATGAGGACCAACCCAGTAAAGATTTTTAAAATTCGAATTTATAGGAAAAGAATCTATATATGTTGTTTTTTTTGTTTTCATAAAGGGAGTATCATCTGTTATCCATTGATTATTTTTGTATTCAACTCTTTTATTTAATATTAAAGTAGGTGTTTCTTGAATTTTAAGCAATAAATTTATTTGTCTATAAGCCTCGCTCATCAATTCTTTTTTATCTATTGTCTGGTTAGCAGTTTTATTTGTAAAGCTAGATTTAGTATCTAAATTTACTATAAGAGCTGATATCAAAGTATTTGTTTTATTTCCCATGTTTCCCTCAAAATAATCTGACATTACTATCCATGCCACACCCCATTCTCCAAAGCCATTGCCCCAAACATCTGGTACATCAATTTTTTCCTCGAAATGCAATGTAAAAGATATGTAAGGTATGTAACTATTTTCAACGGCATAATTATCTATTTCTGCTATTGAATTGAAAAATGAATATTTCAATGTATCAGATTCTTTGAATAATTTTGCACTATGCAGAGGAGGAGTTGTTATAATTAAAGAGTCTGATTTATATTCATCATTTTTAGTTTTAATAATATAACCAGAATCATCCTGTTCTATAGTCTTAATATCTTTGTTATACAATATTTTAACACCCAGTGATTTTAACTTTTCAATAACAGGGTGCCATAACCATATATCATTTGGTACATTAGGTTCAACTATTTTATAAAAAGCATTTTGATTAAAAATAGAAAAAAACGCGCTTGCCGAATAAGTCATAGATGTTGCACCGTCTGTAAGTGTACATATTTTGTTTATATAATCCTTAGCGTTTTTGCTAAAGTTGGGAAAAACATCATCTACAGATAGTCCTTCAAAATAGCCAGGGTAAATAATAAATATAAGGTAGTTTATAGAAATTTGATATATTTCTAGTATATTTGCAGATTTTAATAATCCGCGTAATCCAACAACAAAATCATATTTATAGTCTATCATATGATCTCTAAAATTTACATTACAGAGTTCTAATAGTTTTTCAAATTTAAAATAATTTGTCATATAAATTCTGGGCCCGTGCTCAGAAAAGTTTTTACCATATCCATCCCTGTCTACTCTATGAGCACCTCCGAGTGTATCCCATTTTTCTAGTATGGTAATATCATTATTCGAGTCTTTTGTTGCAAGAAGCAGCGCCGTAAATATACCAGACGGTCCTCCGCCAATGATAGTATATTTCATTATATATTATTATTTATTATTATTATTAAACCTAGCACGCATACGGAACGAGTAACATGCCCACAGTATATGCGTCGCTTGGGCGCTCTTTGAGGCAGCTCTTGGCTACGCGGTAGCACAGAATAACCCTTGCGTAGTACACGTGCCTGTGTACCACCTTTACTACATCGTGATGGAGAGACCAATGCAAGAAACGTGAGAACACAAGGTCAACAAGCGCATTCCTGAGCCCGACCTGGTCACCAGGCACATCGTACCAAGCCATCACGCTGCCCGTGACACCCGATGCCTCATCAATCACCTCAAGGCGTTGGCGCGCCTGGCACAGGTGGAACGACCTGGAGCGCTGATCGCGATTATGAAGAGTTTGGTGCTTTTGCAATGACTCGTAAAAGAATGTTGTGTAAGCGTTGTAGTTTTGGGTGTGCGTGACATCCTCGCAGTGCTCCTCGCGGATCCTGGTCTGGTCTTGCCAGTGAGCGGTTGGCCGCGTCACTCGGCATTGACACAAGTTGCACCAGGGCGTGTTAGGCCCAAAAAAATCGCATTTGTCTCTGGGAAGCCAGCTGCAATATTTACGGTGCAGCGTATCATTTTCCGCAATGTCACGGATGTGCTCATAGTCCACCTTGCATGGGTCAAAGGTGGGAGCTGGTGTCTTGTATCCGCCTCTGCCTTCGCGTGGCACCATTGACTGTTGCATTATCGTTTTTTTCGACATCAGTCCAAGTCTGTGGAAGAAGTGAGCGCGGCCACGTGTGGCCCACGTGTACGATAAACGAACCAGCAGTTTACCACCATGGAAAGCAACTGTTGTCCGCAACTGCTCTCCTTGTATCGTGATAAGGAGTCCTGTCAAAAGGAAGGAAGACGGCAGCTTGCATTGATGAAACTGAGGAAGTCAAACCAGATGTCCAGTCAAATTTCTTACAGAAATTTGAGTCACGGTGCCACCTGGGAAACGACGACGCCAGCGGGCATTGTGAAACTTCTCGGTATGACGTGGACTGAGATCGAACACATCCTGGTAGGAGCTATGCCAGTCGGATTGGAGGAAGAGCAACCAGAAAAGAAAGAGGAAGAGGATAATTACCAGATCCGATACACATGCAACGACATTCCTGTTCATCTCAGTCTATTGGTGCATCAACACGATCCTTACCAAAACACCATAATCACAAGGGGACAAAGAAAACGACTGGCTAGGACGATCGACTTGCCACGTGAATTACTATACAAAATCATCAAATTTGCTGTGTGTTCCAGATGTCCTGATCGAGATACAGACAAAGTCCCGTTGCAGAAAGATATGTTTGGTCAAGTATCTCGGATGCGCGAAACATGCAAAGCTTTTTATTTTGTGCTGTTTGAACATTGGTCTGAACTTCAGAAGAGCTTCTTTGTGTCACTGCAAGAACGAGTGGAAGAAAGCGATGAAAAACTAACTTTGGCTGGCGTGTTGTACCATATTGACCGACCCAGTTTATTTGCAGACAACTTTAAACTTTCGGATTCGTGCATCATACTGGCTCAAGAACAAGTCAAAGATATTCTTCGTTTTTATGCAACACCCTTTTTGGGGATCATGGCAACAAATGAGGTGGTTCTTTCTGGCAAAGATGATACAGGTGTTCCAACACTGTCCGGTTTTGCAAATTACATCTCAAACAAAACTGGTGACGAAAGATTCAGTTCATATATTCAACTCGCGATGCATCATAAGGAAGTTGGTCGGGCAATCGACAAATTCCAGTTCACGTGGAACTGGAATATGCTAGAATGTAACTGTGATCCGGGTTTGGACTCCTATCTTACTTGGGTGAATGGCAAAAGGATTGAAGCTGTGCAGCAAAATGGTCCTTCAAACGCAACTTTCAAACTGCACAACAAAATTACTACATCCACAGCAGGGAAAGAAGAGAATATCTTTTTGCACGACAAATTCAAACCACAGGAATATTACAAGAATGCCGAAGAATGCGAATATGTGCCATACATATGGCAGGATGAAAGTCGCAATCTCGCACTGATGCTTATGTTGCCCGTACGAAGAATGAAGTCGCACGACAACTGTATTGTGTGCAACTACCCACGGCTATTAATAAACGAACTGATTAAACGCAGCATGCAGGATGACTTTTTGCAAGACATGTTCGATATAGATAACTCATCACCATTTGGTCTCGATGACAATAATTTTGGTCACTCAATCGACATATTTACAACAAGAAGATCAATGGAAAAACTCGATTATATCCTCGAAGATTCATTATTTGATGGGCCTGTTGCGGTATTCTCGCATTTGAGTGGCCTGGTGCACTTCAAATTGACTAATCATTACAAGATAGAAGACACACCTCTGGGAAAGGCTTTGAGTTGGTCCAGTTTGAGCTGCGGAAGCTGGAGAAATACACCACTGAAAGATGAATGGTTGCTGGACACTGTGTACCAAGCAGAGGCGCCAGGAGGATATTTTATAAGTATCGATGAAAAAATGAAAGATGCTAGTCTTTGTGATGGAAGCTACATTGACCTTCGTCTGTCACACACTTTATTACAGGAAAGCAAAGACGTTGAAGAAGATGACATCTATTACATCAAAGATGAACGAGCGTCTATTTGGCCATCAATGATGAATACATTGGTTACTAGCGCATCACAAATAAAAGTATTGGCAGAAAGATACGTGAACTATCAATGGAGTCGTCATATATTTGATTTTGCAACAGATGCAACAAAACTCAAATCAGAAACGATGTCGCTAAAACCAGCAAGGAAGCGAGCCCGAAGCCCAAAATAAGTCGAAGTGTTCTATTAAGACCAGAGCGTTCTAGATTATTGTCCATAAAAATGACAACAATTGTAAAAATAAACATGACCCCTTTGAGTATGTCAATTGCTATTTGTGGCAAATTAAGATAGTTACTAAACAAAAGTATTACACAATATACTGCAACAAAAACATAATAAGAATAAATGATACCTGTTGTTTTTTGGCCTTCTGAGTTTTGAATTGCTTGTTTTTTATCCAGTTGAAGACGCAGTTGTAAGTTATCATAATCGTCTTTTGAAAGAACAACTTCTTTGAACCCAATATCAAGCCTACTTACGCCTCCTCCTTGCAATTCTTGTGTTACCCCTTTGTTCTGTGCTTCGTTCTCTGTCTCGCTGGCCTGAAGTGTTGTTTGAGGTTCCGTCATCACTAAAGTTGCCTGAGAAATTTTTGTCGCTTGTTATTTCTTCTCTAAGTCCGTCTATTTCTTCAAGTACAGCCCATTCCATAACCAGATTTTCAAGTGCATCAGCTCTTTGTTTGGTCATATCGAAAGCTTCCTTTAGTTGGTTGTTCTCCTCTTGTAATCTTCTCTTCGTCATCCTAAGGTCATATTCAATTCGAGACACTGGGTAGCAATATTCTGAATGCTTTGTATCAGCAAGATGCGCCTTAAACTGAAACTCAAATGGATCTTTGCCTATAGATTTCCACCCGCAGGCGCATAAAGACTCTTCATAAAATATCATTCTTATTTTGCATTACATTTTTTTTTAATGGTTCGTAACTATCATGAGCAACCCATGATGCATTCTGCATAAAACCCCAACTTCGTGACTTCTTATAGGGTATGAACAATGTCCAGCAGACCGGGTGATTCTTGTCGAGCTCTATTCGGTGCATTGATTCAGCCTTTGAAAACTTACTGCATCCAGCACCAAGCCATTGCTTCCCAGAAACAGTGTGTTCCCAATAACCACCATAAAGAATTACAGTACGATAATTCCAGGGGTGGTCGTGCAACTCATCGGGGTCCGACTTCAGGAATTTGTGCAAGAAAATATTGAACGGTGCAACGTTTCTGTCACGAAAGAGTAAGTAATATCTTTCCAAATACGGCTTCTTGTCATGACGATCATAAATTATTCGATATCTTCCCAAAAACATCATGAACTGCTTACAATACCTACTTAACCACGCTATCATTCTACTGGTTTCATTCTTAAAAAACAAAGATTACAAAACGCGCCTCAGACGATGATCTAAAAAAATCAGACGGCCTCAGATTATCACGTGTGCTACGGAAAATGAGTCTCATTTATTCCATACGCATACGCTCAACCGCATATGACACACAAACCTGGTTGATCGCTGCGGTGATCGCTTCAGCAATCGTCTCAAAGTCTTGAGGTTCATACCCGTATGAATGAAGAGGAACTTCAAGAAGCACCGAATCAGTCCCTCTCTTCCACTTCTCCAGAAGTTTAACAGTGGGAACTGAGAAGTATCCATGGCCAGGCTTCCAACCAACTTCGACGCTGAAACGCAGTGCTCCAGGTTTGCCATCGGTCCTCTCATCAATTCTGAACTCGGTACTGTTAATCCATGGTGTTTCCAAATGAAACTTATTCTGAATAGTCGTTTGATGCCTTTTGTTCTTCATCATTTCCTGATGAACACCGACGAGAACACCGATACTCAACAGACCGTCGCTGCAATGGTTCCAGATGGATGTCACACCCCAAACATCTGCGGCATCTTTCATGCTCGCGAAACGCTCTGTGTCAGTAGACGAGTTGTACATCATGGACCACAGGGGACCAGTAGATGCATTGTGCATCCAGACGTTTACCGCGCAAACGCAGTTGGTACGTTTGACCTCCGTTTAGGTCCACACGTGGACTGAAAAGATTCCTGGGACCATGAGACAAGGAGCAGCAGCAGCATGCCCCCGACCACGCGCGCCACCCTCGCTACCACCAGGGCGGAGCGCAAGAAGCGCACGGGTCACCTCTCGATGCTCGATGCGGACGCGCTGTCGGTTGTGCTGAACGCGTTTGTGGACGCCGCATTCAGCGACCCCAAGGAGCATATCAAGAGGCTGGCGACGCTGCGGCTCGTTAACAGGAACTGGGCGGAGGTTTTCGCAAAGCGCATGTACGACAGGACGGCCCTGCGGGTGTACACGCAGCGGATGACAGCAGGCGCCTACGCGAACATTGACGACATGAACCAAAACGAGGTGATCAACAGCGCGTGCGCCGTCTCCCTCGACTCCATGGGCTACCTGATGTACATGCAGCTCGGCGCGTACAATGTGCCGCAGGTGAGCTTCAAGGTGCTCAGGATCATGATGCTGTTTGCCGATGCGCCGAACCACGCCGAGCGGCTCAGGCTGATGGGTCAGGGCGTGGGCCTGCCGCCGGACCAAGTGACGGAGATGGCCAACGCTTTTGGGGGTTCCTGAATGGATGACATTCTATTCTTGTATACTTTTTTTGTTAAGTTTTTGATCACATTCGAGACCACTTTGTTATTGCTTGTTGTGTATTTGATCACATTCGGATCAAATGGGTGCAACCATCCCCATTTCATACGGGGGCAATGCTTTTCCGAAAGTGCGATATATTCTTCTATTCAGCCCAAAATCATTTTTATATTTATAGTAAATATTATCTAAAGTCATGCCTTTTTCAAGATCCTTTGCTACTTTAGATCTAAGATCTGCAATATCGCCAATGTTTTTATAGTTTGGAATGGCACCACTATATAAATTATATTGTGGTGGTAATATGTATCGCGGCAGATGTCTGTTTTTATTCAAAACATAGGTGGACGCATTCTCCAAGTACACAGAAGGTGCAAGTCTTTTCAACACATTGCGTACTGCTGCGGCCGGTATATTCCCTGGCTGTTTTGGTTCATTGACATACATTGAGTTCAAGTATATGTACGGTGTGTTGCTTTTTATATATGAAAATGATATGTTGCGTGGTTTACCGTTTTTATTAAAATATTTGTAATCAGTGACATTATCTTGTGAAGAATTCATTTTGCGAAATGTCCACGTGTTACTACCATCGTAAAGAATAAGTTCTTTTGGTGTTGATTGTCTAAAAATGTTGTGCAGGCTGCTTGTGCCACGTGTTTTGATGCGCATGCGCGTTTGATTCATTTCATTGTTACTGGATGATCCTGTATTTGTATTATTTTTACGCGAAATTTGTGATCTGGCGCGCATTTCTGCAAGACGCTTTTGTTGACTTTGTCGACGTTGCATGTAATAATATAAAATAAAAAAATAATAAGAAGGCAGAATCAACTGAATGGTTGATGTGGACACGTAAATAACCACTTTGTTATTGCTTCTTGTGTACGGGACAATACCATTGATTCTTTCTTGGACGACCAGGACCCTTCAGCTTCTGGCACACTGGGCAGACATTGGTCTTCGGGGCGCGCGGTAGTTTGTCACGCTCTTCCTGGTCTTCGCGTTGTTTGGCATGGCGCTTTCTCTTGCCAGTGACTTCATTGGTATTCATACCCGGGTTGTTATAATCTCCCAACTTCTTTAGTTGTGTGGTCTTCTTCGTTTGCTTCGGAACACCTTCCTCAATCCCCCGACCCCCTGGTGTCGCCCCATCCGGATCTTCGATGGGTGGCCAGCCTAGTCCGGGCCAAGTCCTCCAAATATTTATGATTTCTTGATCGCTAACATTACCATTGCGGGCTGAATCCTCCATTTTCTTGCGCCACTCATTGACGTATGGATCATTGAAGTCACGTCTTGGGATGTAGTCACGGTGGCTGGCGACGATTGTATGGAGTATCTCAAACGCTTCTTTAACCAGCAAAAAATCTTGGGTGCTTCCGCCCTTATCAGGATGGTGCTTGAGTTGTGCTATCCTATGTGCTTTATGGAGAATGTCGTCCGACAGTGTTTCATTCTCCACACCTAGCCAGTGCCGCGCCTCTTCCTCCGTCATTCGCGTCATGGCGGGTTTGTTTTGGCGGCAAAACGAACCAGCTCAAGCGCCCCAAACGAACACATCTCCGTAAGGCACGTACCCTATAGCACGCAGCACGCAGCACGCAGCACGCACCCTCTAGCACGCAGCACGCA
>CEUV01030659.1_pt1 | contig 16051 bp, 16 predicted proteins | sample 356401 | NCBI WGS metagenome assembly CEUV01 (sample SAMEA2622710, study PRJEB7988) | marine metagenome | isolation source: saline water (ENVO:00002010), including
TTTTTTTAGAAAAACCCATAACTTTACAAACAATTAAATTACTAGCCAATTAATATGTTAGAGACCATATTTCAAAAACCCACACAACAAGTTTTAACAAAATATAATCCCCAGCTAAAACAAATAAACTCCATCGGAAATCAATATAGAAACTTTACTGATTTAGAGTTACAAGACAAAACCCGTGAATTAAAAGAACGTTTTGCAAGTGGGCAAAACCAAGAATTAATTATTAATGAGGCTTTTGCACTAGTTCGAGAAGCTTCAGATCGAGTTTTAGGCCTTCGTCATTATGATGTTCAAATAATTGGTGGTTTAGTTTTAAACGAGGGTAAAATCGCCGAAATGAAGACGGGTGAAGGGAAAACTTTAGTTGCCTTATTACCTACGTTTTTTAATGCATTATCCGGTAAAGGAACACATGTAATTACAGTAAATGACTATCTAGCAAAACGGGACGCTGAATATGCCGGACAAGTGCACAGATTCTTAGGATTAAGCGTTGGCTTAATTCAAGATACAATGGAATCCGAAGAACGTAAAAAAAATTATCAATGCGATATCGTTTATGTAACAAATAATGAACTTGGGTTTGATTACTTAAGAGATAACATGGCGAATAGTAGTGAGGAAATTGTTCAACGCGATTTTTATTATTGTGTTATTGATGAAGTTGATTCAATCTTAATTGATGAAGCACGTACCCCATTAATTATTTCGGGAGCCAGTAAAGCTTCGGCCGATAAATATTTACAAACGGCAAAATTAGCTACAATTTTAAAACGTGATGTTCATTATAAAGTAGATGAAAAAGCCCAAAATGTTACGTTAAGTGATCCTGGGGTAACATTTTGTGAACAAACATTAAGTATTGTCGACCTCTATAACCCAGATGAGCCTTGGATTTCGTACATACTAAATTCGCTTAAAGCGAAAGAGCTTTTTCTTAAAGATAAGAATTACATTGTAAACGAGGACAATGAAATTATTATTGTTGATGAATTTACTGGGCGAACGATGGTTGGGAGACGTTGGAGTGACGGTTTACATCAAGCTGTAGAAGCGAAAGAAAACGTACCACTTCAAGATGAAAGTCAAACACTTGCCTCAATAAGTTATCAAAACCTATTTTTACTGTACGAAAAATTGTCAGGAATGACAGGGACAGCAAAAACTGAAGAAGGGGAGTTTGAAAAAATTTATAACTTAAATGTTATTCAGGTACCAACAAATAAACCTATCAAACGAAAAGACTTTTCTGATTTGATCTATAAAAATCAATATATTAAATGGCGAGCCATTGCTCAAGAATGTCTTGAAATGTATCAAATTGGACGGCCAGTCTTAGTTGGTACAACAACAATTGAAAAATCTGAATTACTTGCGGCTTTATTAAATGAGTATAAGATACCTTACCGTTTATTAAATGCAAGGCCTGAAAATATAGAAAGTGAGTCTGAAATTGTTGCTCAAGCTGGCTGTAAAAATGCGGTTACAATTGCAACAAACATGGCTGGCCGTGGTACCGATATTTTATTAGGCGGAAACCCAACATTTCAAACAGTAGCCTTAATTAGAAAGTTTTTCGAAGAAGAAAGTTTGGATGAAATGTTTAACGATATTGCCGAATTTAAAACAAATACCCGACTAAAAGCTGAATACGAAAAACTTAATAAGATTCCTGTAAATGAATTAGAAAAAGAAGATAGTGAAGTTATCAAAGAATATTTACAGTTATATCAAAACATTTACACTAAACAAAAAACCTACATAGAAAACCAAAACACAGAAGTTAAAAATTTTGGTGGTTTACATGTAATTGGAACTGAACGACATGAATCAAGAAGAATTGATGATCAATTAAGAGGTCGTTCTGGAAGGCAGGGAGATCCTGGTTCATCTCGCTTTTTCTTATGTTTAGAAGACAAATTATTAAGGATTTTTGGTGGAGATCAAATTTTGGGTGTCATGCAGAATATTGGTTTTGATGATAATGCACCTTTACAATCGGGTCTTTTAAATAAAAGCTTAGAAAGTGCCCAAAAAAAGGTTGAATCTTTCTATTACGACAGTCGTAAACAATTATTCGAATATGATCAAGCCCTTAATGCTCAACGTAATGGGGTTTATTCTGAGCGAAGACAAGTCTTTAAAGAAGAAAGTTTACGTAATTGGGTATTAGAGTATGCAGAAAAAAGTTTGGAAGATGTTTTAATGCGGTTCAAAAATATTAGTAACCCCGAATTAAGTAATACATTATCAATAAAATTTCAAAATTTAGTAGGCTTGCCGTTTTATAGTAATTTTTTAACAGATCCGGATGAAGATAGCGAATCTTTAACATTTTTACGTCAACAAATTTTAATCGCGTATGATTTAAAACAAATTGAGATGGAAGAAATTGAAACTGGATTATTAACAGAATTAGAAAAAACGTTGATCCTACAACAAATTGATTATTTATGGATGGAACACTTACAAAAGATTGCTTTCTTAAAAGATTCGATTCGATGGAGGGCCTACGGTCAAAAAGATCCTTTAACGGAATATAAAAAAGAAGCTTTTAATTATTTTAATTTAATGCTTGCTAGAATTAGACACCGTGTTGTTTATTTTGTTTTACGAACAAAAATAATCTTGACTTAAACAAAAAAAATTATGCAAAAGTAATAAATTACTTTTGCATAATTTTTTTTGTTTTTGTAAAACTTTTAAAAGGATTACGCTCCAAATTGGTTTCCACGGCGGTACTGTAAATATGCCGCAACAAATAGGCCTAAAATTGTAACTGGTACAAGCCCAAGAACAATACCAGAAAGTAGTACTTCAACCATAATTAAACTAAAATTATCACTTATAAATTAACCGGTGCCCGGCCTTTTTTTTAATAGAAACAGTTATTTAACCTGCAAGTTCAGAAAATAAACTACTTTCTATAATATCTTGTGCTTCAATTGTTACTAAGTCCGATTTTGTTAAAATCTTATCACCCGAATTAAACATTCTATTAGCATGGCGCATACGAGCAGTATCAATTGCGTTAGCAATAGTTCGAGCGTTTGCAAATAACGGAAGTTGACTACGTCGTTGGATATATTCAAGAAGTGCTGCTTCAGCATCCGGAGTCATTCGGTACTGTTGCTCTTCTAAAATTAAGCGCCCAATCTTAATAAGTTCTTCAGGTGTATAATCAGGGAAATCAATATGATTTGCTACACGCGAAGAAAGACCGGGGTTCGATTCATAAAAGCTATCCATACGGTCTTTATAACCAGCGAAAATAACGACAAGATCATCACGTTGATTCTCCATTACCTGAAGTAAAATTTCAATCGCTTCTGAACCATAGTCTCGTTCGTTATCAGGTTTATATAGGTAATATGCTTCATCAATAAATAAAACACCCCCCATAGCCTGCTTTAGCACTTCCTTTGTTTTAGGAGCTGTGTGACCAATATACTGACCTACTAAGTCATCACGAGTAACAGTAATTAAGTGCCCTTTTCTGATATATCCTAATTTAAACAGAATATCAGCCATTCTTGTTGCAACTTCTGTTTTTCCAGTACCTGGACTACCTGTAAACGACATATGTAAACCAACGGAAGCTGCATTCATTCCTAAGTTTAAACTCTTTCTAAGACGCTGTACAAGTAGTAAGGCTGCAACTTCACGTATACGCTGCTTTACTGGCGCTAATCCAACAAGATCCTCTTCAAGTTGATCAATAATCCCTTGAATATTAGTTTTGTTATACTCTTCTTGTAAATTGATTGCCATTATAAGTTTATTTTTAAAAAACCAATCGTAGTTTATCCAAAATAATAGGACTCTTCAATACTATATAATAGTATATACACTTTTTTGGTAAATTGGTATCTATTTTTCCATGAAGCCCGTTAAATCGTAAAACGATTTAATTAACGGGCTAAAAATTATATAAAGTCACAATCCAAACTATTTTAGCGTTGTTGATTTATTAGAATTGGGAAATATACGAAGGCGACGATTTTTGTCTTTTCCAACGGTAACCCCAGTTAAATGATAATGATTTATTAGATCATGTTGTTGTTTTCTAATAGCGTTCGGTCTAGGAAATAAATCAACAGCAATGTTTTTTTCAAGAACCAGCTCTTCAATTACTAAACGGGTTTCTTCAAGTGGAGTTAAAAATTCTTTACTAAGGATATTTTCAATCGCAGCCTTATTTTTTTCTGGTATTAAAGGAACCATTGAATTTTTCTTAGCTAACAAACGTAATGCTTTTGCTATATGCAATAAACTATTACTTTGGATTGTATGAATAGTTATTTTTTTTGAATGGGATATTTGTTTTAATTTTCGGTTGTTTTTAACAAGATTTGCTAAAGCTAAAACAGCGTCTGCATATTGAAGTTCTTTTGTAATAATTATTGGTAATCGAAGAGTTTTAATTAACGATTTTACATCTTGATTATTTATTCCATAGATATAAATAAATGTAAACTTTTGTTTTAACTCATTTTTTAAAACCCCATCACTTTTTAACATCTTTTTAGGCTTAACCTTTGATTGATTAAAACGGTTTAAGAGATACCCTTCTTTATTTTTCTTTTCACTATTCGGACGACGAGTATAGCTGTCTTGTGTTGTTTCAGATTCTGTTTGGGTATAAACGATTTTACAATCAATAAAACTATTTGAAGTTTCTAAAAGCACACGTTTTTGTGTAGGTAAACGTTGGCCTTGTAATAACAGATCAACTGATTGTTGAATGTTTTCATGGATAATCCAAGTTTTCGGGTCGTGAATTTCAATTGCAACATCAAATGTTGGAGGAGCCTTTCTTTCTAAAATACTTTTTGATGAACCACGTCGTTTTGCTTCTTCATCCCCTAAAGTCACATATTGGATTCCCCCAATCAAATCCGTAATTGTTGGGTTTTTTATAAGGTTTTCTAAGGCATTACCATGAGCAGTTCCAACAAGTTGTACTCCACGCTCAGCAATTGTTCGAGCGGCTGTTGCCTCTAACTCTGTACCAATTTCATCAATAATAATAATTTCAGGCATGTGGTTTTCAACCGCCTCAATCATAACTTCGTGCTGATTTTGATGATTTGACACTTGCATACGCCTTGCTTTTCCAATTGATGGGTGAGGTAAATCCCCATCCCCTGCGATTTCATTGGAGGTATCAATTATAATTACACGCTTTTTCATCCCGTCGGAAAGTACACGTGCAATTTCACGAATAGCGGTCGTTTTTCCGACACCGGGACGTCCTAATAATAAAATAGATTTTTTTTCTTCTAATAAATCGCGGACTACACTAACGGTTCCAAAGATAGCTCGCCCGACACGACACGTTAAACCAATAACATTACCTTTCCGATTTCGAATTGAACTAATTCTATGTAATGTTTTTTCTATTCCGGCACGATTATCGCCACTAAATTTACCTAATCGTTTTAAGATATAATCTAAATCTTGCCAAACCACAGTACGATAGGATAAATAATCAGTACCGTTGGCAAACCGCGCTTCAGGGCGACGGCCAATATCTAACACAATTTCAACTAGGTGATCTTGACTACTATGCTTTTTTAAAGGGTCACTAATAAATGTTGGTAGTACGTCTAATAATTGGTTTAAATCGTCAGCAAGTAGCATTCTTTTGTTTGTTTGTTTTTTATTAAATATGATTATACCTGCTCCAGATCAAGTATTATATAAATAGCGACAAACAGCTTGTTATAGTTTTTAACTATGATTAAAAATAGTTAATTAGGAATTATAGTTAGTAAAATTTAAATTACTTTAGGTGGTATAATTAAATTAAGCATTAAGTTTATATTAAAATCTTAATGTTACCCTCACAAACGTGATAGGAAAACGGAAAGATTAGTTATATTTAAAGCGTATAATTAATTCGTTCCCATTAACAAGCAGTGATAACTAATATCTTAACCAAAAAGATGTCTCACTTTACAAAGATTAAAACGAAGCTTTATGATCGCGCAACAATTGAAAAAAGCCTTGCGGATTTAAATATCGAGTGGAAAACGGGGACTGAAAAAATTCGTGGTTACAATAACCAAGAACATGATGCAGATATTGTAATCTCTCAAAACAACAACCACGATATTGGGTTCAAGTGGAACAATACAGAATACGAACTTGTAGCTGATTTAATGTTTTGGGATCAAGCATACTCTGTTGATAAGTTCTTAAACCAACTTCACCAACGCTATGCCTTTAACTTAATTACTAAGGTAAGTGAAGAGCAAGGTTTAGAGTTTGTGGAAGCTGAAAACCAAGAATCTGGTTCAATCCGATTAGTTTTAAGAAAATTTAATTAGGTTTAGCGGGTTCACTTTAGACGCCATTTTTATTAAAGTGGCGTCTAATTTTTTTTTAATTGATGATTAACCTAGTCGAATTCATACATCATAAAATGTACTCCGTAAATAAAGTGTTACGTGTGGTGGTATTAAACTAAATATTATAGTTGCGTAACGAGGGTTATTATATTAATTTAGTAACAAATTTAATTCTCGATATATTGATGAAAAAAGAATTAGAACTGTACGAATTAGTCTTACTTATTAAGTACACGGCGACTAGTGACGAATTGTCGCAAAAGATTGCAAAGTATCAAGATTTTTTAACTGAAAAGGGTAGCCAAGTAATGGTTAAAAATCACGGTAATCGTTCGTTAGCATATCCTATTAAAGGTTTTGATACGGCGAGTTATATTCAATTTGTATACGTGGGAAATGGTGATTTAATTAAGCAGTTAAACGTTGAAATCCAACGAGATGAGTTTATCTTACGTGCAATAACAACGAAACTTGTGGATGAAAACATGGCTGAGCTTTTTGCATCTGCCGCATAAAAGATTTGAATCAACACTTTACAAACCGAAAAAACGTTTGATATTCTTATATGTTAAACAGGCTCAGTAGCTCAGTTGGTTAGAGCAGGGGACTCATAAGCCCAAGGTCGCAGGTTCAAGTCCAGCCTGAGCCAATAAAAATATTCAGTACAAAAAGAGTTATTTATTATTTCAAAAACTTAAACGAATATGCCAGCAAAGACAATTCTTTATCAAGAAGCAGCCCGCAAAGCCTTAGAAAAAGGTATGGACACATTAGCCGAGGCTGTTTCTATTACACTAGGTCCTAAAGGTAGAAATGTTGTATTAGGTAAAAAGTTTGGTACCCCACAAATCGTTAATGATGGTGTAACAATTGCAAAAGAAATCAACTTAACTGATAACTTAGAAAATACAGGTGTTTGTTTAATTAGACAAGCGGCATCGAAAACAAACGATGTCGCTGGTGATGGTACAACAACAGCAACCGTTTTGGCTTATGCAATTATTAAGGAAGGTATGCGAAACGTAGCTGCTGGGGCTAATCCTATTGTTTTAAAACGAGGTATTGAAAAAGCTACCCAATTTGTTGTTAGTAAGGTTATTGATTACGCGAGACCAATTGAAAGTCTTTCTGATATTACAAAAGTTGCGACGATTTCGGCAGGTAACGATACGGAGGTAGGTACATTAATTGCAAGTGCAATTGATAAAGTTGGAAGAGAGGGTTTAATATCACTTGAAGAAGGTAAGTCTACAGTTAATGAATTAGAGATTACCGAAGGTATGGGCTTTGATCGAGGTTTTATATCTGGTTACTTTGTTACAAATCAAGAACGTATGGAAGTTGTTCTTGATAATGCTTTTATTTTATTAACTGATAAAAAAATTACACTAGTAAAACAAGAACTTGTACCAACATTGGAGTTAATTACTAAAACGAACCAACCATTACTGATTATTAGCGATAATGTTCAAAAAGAAGCTTTAGCTACCCTAATTATTAATAAAATTCGAGGTATTTTAAACGTTGTGGCTGTTCGTGCACCTGGTTTTGGAGATCGTAGAAAAGCCCTACTCGATGATTTAGCTATATTAACAGGAGGTCAGGTTATTAGTGCAGAAGCAGGTTTAACATTAGAAAACGTAGAACTTGAATATTTAGGTAAAGCTAGACGCGTTATTATCGGTAAAGATTCAACTACTATTATTTCGGATGCAAATAAAAAGGAAGTTTTAGCACGTTGCGAACAATTACGTCGTCAATTAGAAACTTCGGATTCAACTTACGAAAAAGAAAAAATTCAAGAACGTCTATCCAAATTAAGTGGTGGTGTTGCATTAATTAAAGTTGGTGCGGCTACAGAAACTGAGATGAAAGACCGAAAATTAAGATTAGAAGATGCTGTTAATGCAACAAAGGCTGCGGTTGAAGAAGGTATTGTACCTGGTGGTGGAACAACACTGGCCCACATTTCAGAAGAACTTTTAGATTGGGCAAAAGATAATTTAGTTGAGGACGAATTAATTGGGGCGTTAATAGTAGAAAAGGCACTTAGCGCTCCATTGAAAAAGATTGCGTCGAACGCTGGCCAAAATGGTGCTGTAATCTTCGAAAAAGTAAAAGATGCAGAGTTTGAAGTTGGGTACAATGCAGCAAAGAACGAGCTTGGAAATATGTTTGAAATTGGAATTATCGACCCTGCAAAAGTTACACGTTCAACTTTACAAAATGCTTCTTCTATAGCCAGTATGGTCTTAACTACTGAATGTATAATTGTAGACAAACCAAAAGAAGAAAGTCCTCGTTAAACATTAGGACTATATAAGGAAACAAAATAACGTATGTTCTATAACTTTATAAAAACGAACCAAATTCAACAATCCTTTAAATCCCTAAATTCCATTCAAATGAATGAAGCAATGGTGGGTGGTGAAGATGATGAAATGGCACTTTCCGAACATATCGAAGAATTTAGTCAACGACTTGTTTTTTGCGGTATTGTTTTAGTTTGTGCAATTCTACTTTGTTTTGCTGATGTAAAAGAGATTGTGCAATTATTTCAAGCTCCTGCTGTAGGTGTGAAATTTTTACAATTTGCACCGGGCGAGTATTTCTTTGCGTCTGTTAAAATCGCCTCTTTTTGTGGGATTCTAGTCACAAGCCCAATTATATTGTATCAGCTTCTTTTGTATTTAATTCCAGGCCTGACAAAAAAAGAGAGAGATATTGTTTTACCTGTAAGTGCAGGATCAGGCTTATTATTCTTATTTGGCTTAGCTTTCTCTTATTTTTTTCTTGTTCCTGCCGCATTAAACTTTTTTATTGCATACGGTTCCGAAGTTGTTGAGCCATTTTGGTCCTTCGACCAATATTTTGATTTTGTTGCTATCTTACTCTTTGCTACAGGGCTCGCCTTTCAAGTCCCAGCAGTACAGGTTGTATTAGGGTTATTAGGGATTATTTCGGGTAAAACAATGCTCTCTGCCTGGAAATATGTAGTTGTTATATGTACTGTTGTCGCAGCTATTATTACACCATCAACAGACCCAGTAACACAACTTTTACTTTCAACAGCGTTATTAAGCTTATATTTGGGTGGTTCAGGAGTTGTTATTTTATTAAAAAAAGAACTTCAATAAAATATTAACGTCAGAATACTACAGAAAAAGTGTATAATATGTTATCGTATTAAAAAGTTAAAAATTTACTAAAATTAGCCAGATAATGAAAAACTTTCGATCTGTTTTCTTAGTTTTAGGCATTTTAGGGTCGTTCTTTTTCCCTAAAGTAACCTATGCTTACCCGGTATTTGCACAACAAGCATACCAAAACCCTCGTGAAGCTACAGGGCGTATTGTTTGTGCAAACTGTCACTTAGCACAAAAGCCTGTGGAAATTGAAGTTCCACAAGCAGTATTACCTGATACTGTATTTGAAACTGTTGTAAGTATCCCATACGAGAAGGGAACTAAACAAATTGGAGCAAACGGTAGTAAAGCATCACTAAACGTTGGTTCTGTTCTGATCTTACCTGAAGGGTTTACTTTAGCTCCGAAGGATCGTCTTTCAGACGATATTAAGAAAAAGACCAAAGGTGTTTTTGTACAACCTTACAGTAAAGAAAGACCAAACATTCTTGTTGTAGGTCCAATTTCAGGTGATAAAAACCAGGAGATTGTTTTTCCAGTCTTATCTCCAGATCCAGCGACAAACAAAAATGTTAACTTCCTAAACTACCCAGTTTATGTTGGTGGTAACCGTGGAAGAGGACAGGTTTACCCAACTGGTGAAAAGAGTAATAACAACGCATATACTGCAACAGCTGCAGGTCAAATTACAGCAATTGAACCAGGAGAAAAAGGTACTACAATCCTTACGCTTGCAACAGCTAATGGTGATGTAACACAAACTATCCCTAAGGGGCTTGATCTATCTGTAAAACTAAAAGATACAGTAAAAGTAGATGAGCCACTAACACTAAACCCTAATGTAGGTGGTTTTGGTCAGAGTGAAACTGAAATTGTTTTACAAAACCCTAACCGTGTTAAAGGTATGATCGTATTCTTCTTTACTGTAACAGTAGCGCAAATCTTACTTGTTATTAAGAAGAAGCAATTTGAAAAAGTTCAAGCTGCAGAAATGAACTTCTAATAGTTCTAGCAAAAAAAAAGACCTCAACCCCACTGTACATTTGTACAGTGGGGTTGAGGTCTTTTTTGTTTTTATCCACGAATAATCTTATCCGACGAACTTACGAATGTTAACGCTGCCGCAATTGGAATAATAACAATAATAACTGCTAAAATTACACTACTTAAAAAAGCACTTAATGAAGGTGTCATAAAATTAACTATTTACAGTGAGTTTAAATTTACTTTGATTATAGCATAAAGCTTAAATTACCTACGAATTGTTTTAACCTTTTCCAATAACAAAAGGTAATAAAGCAGCAATTCTAGCAGTTTTAATTAGTTTTGTAACTTTTTTTTGTTGCTTAGATGATAAACCAGTTACTCGGCGTGGAAGAATTTTTCCTTGATCACTAAGAAAATTTGTTAATACTTTAATATCTTTATACGTTAACATGTCAAATTGAATGTCTTTGTCTAAAGAAGTTTCATTTAAATTTGTAGCCATTTTATTATAAATAGATGTTTATTTAATTTCCTTAAAAAGTTCGTGTCGTTTCGTAACCGGCGAGTACTTCTTTAACTCTAAACGCTCTGTCGTATTGCGTCGGTTCTTTGATGTGTGATAACGGTATACACCTTGTTCACATTTGTGCTCAAGTGTTACACGAATTCTTGCCCCTTTACCTTTAGCCATGTTTGCTATTATATTTTTTGATATATTTATATATAATTTCTATCCGTATAAGGAATATATCAAATTTTTATTAGCTTTACAAGTACTTGTCAATCCATTTTTATTCTTTTGATACGCGGTTTTAGAAAACTTAAATAAATCTTATGTTTTTCTTTAAAAGTACTTTTCGAACACCAAAGTGTTTGTTATACTATAAAATATCAAGCTGGTGTAGCTCAATTGGTAGAGCAACTGATTTGTAATCAGTCGGTTATGAGTTCAAGTCTCTTCACTAGCTATTAAAATTTTTAAATTTATAGATTAATATATTAGGTAACACTTGAACATAAATTTTTAACTTATTTATTATGGATGTTTTAATACTTACAATCTGCAAAGGGATAGCTGGTTTTTTAAAATTTTATATCGTCATGATGACTTTACGTGTTTATCTAACTTGGTTCCCAAACATTAATTTTTACAGCCAGCCTTTTGACACATTAGGTCGTATGACTGACCCTTATTTACGTTTATTTCGAGGCATTTTACCTCCACTCCTTGGTTTTGATCTGTCGCCTTTACTGGGTTTCAGTTTACTTACTTTTTTAGTCGACGTTTTTTCTAGTATCTCCGTTGCTTAATGGGGCAAAAAACTAATAACCTTTTTTTGTTAATAAAGAGTTATTGTTTTATTGAGGAAAAGCCATAGACGAAATAACGTATAATTATTTAAAACTCACTATTTAACTCTACAAGTAAAAAATATATGGCAGAGAATCAAATCAATGAATCCGATGCAATATTAGAGGACATTGTTGCCACACCCTACAAATACGGGTTTACAACTGATGTCGAAACAGAAGACTTCGAAAAAGGTTTAAGTTTAGATATTGTTAAGAAAATCAGTTCAAAAAAAGATGAGCCCTACTTTTTATTAAATTTCCGCGAAAAGGCTTTCCGTAGTTGGAAAAAAATGAAAACTCCCGAATGGGCCTATTTAAATATTCCCTTTATTGATTACGACGGTATTCAATATTATTCGGTCCCAAAAACAAAGAAGAAATTGGGTAGCTTAGAAGATGCAGATCCAGAATTATTAAAAACATTTGAAAAATTAGGTGTTTCATTAAACGAACAAAAACTTTTAGCAAACGTTGCTGTTGATGCCGTTTTCGATAGTGTTTCTATTGGTACAACGTTTAAAAAGCAGTTGCAAAAGGCTGGTGTTATTTTTTGTTCGATTACTGAAGCTGTGGAAAAATATCCTCACCTTGTGGAAAAATATTTAGCAGGTGTTGTTCCGATTGGTGATAATTATTTTTCAGCTCTAAATTCTGCAGTATTCAGTGATGGTTCCTTTTGTTTTGTTCCTAAAGATACAAAATGCCCAATGGAATTATCGACTTATTTTAGAATAAATAACGAAGAGTCAGGACAATTTGAACGTACTTTAATTATTGCGGAAGAACGTAGTTCACTAAGTTACTTAGAAGGCTGTACTGCTCCTCAGTTTAGTAGTGCCCAATTACATGCGGCTGTTGTTGAGTTAGTAGCTATGGAAAATGCAACTATTAAGTATTCGACAGTTCAAAATTGGTATGCTGGCGATGAAAATGGGGTTGGTGGGGTATACAATTTTGTAACAAAACGTGGTCTTTGTGCTGGAAAAAATGCCCGCATTTCTTGGACACAGGTTGAAACGGGCTCTACAATAACATGGAAATATCCAAGTTGTGTTTTATCGGGCCAAGATTCAGTTGGTGAATTCTTTTCTGTTGCGTTAACAAGTAATAAACAACAAGCTGATACAGGTACGAAGATGTTACATTTAGCGTCGGGGACTCGAAGCAGAATTATTTCTAAAGGTATTTCTGCTGGTGAATCAAAAAATTGTTATCGTGGGTTAGTGAAAGTAGGGCCAAAAGCGTATAAAACAAAAAACTTTTCTCAATGTGATTCATTATTAATAGGAAAAACTTGTAGTGCTAATACGTTTCCATACATTGAAGCACAAAATAGTTATACAAATATTGAACATGAAGCTTCAACCTCACGTATCGCTGAAGAACAATTATTCTATTTATTACAACGGGGTATCGATGCTGAAGAAGCTGTATCGTTAATGGTAAATGGTTTTTGTAAAGAGGTTTTTAATGAATTGCCGTTAGAATTTGCTTCAGAGGCAGATCGGTTATTAAGCCTAAAATTAGAAGGTTCTGTAGGGTAAAAGTATTGCTTTTATTTTAAAACCTTTTATATTATTAATTTCCCTATAAAAATGAATTTTTTAAACGAATTTGTGCTTCTTTTAAAAGCACGGTACCCAATAGTGTACATTGTTACAAATGAGGAAGAGAGGATTGAGTACCTTATAAAGTATTGCGCAAAAAAATATGTAACGCGCACTTATTATTCTTGGGATTTTATTGATGGTTATCAAGGCAACCCAAACGATACTGGTTTCGCAGCGAGAAACCCTCTGGAGGCTCTTGATTTAATTGATAAATTGACACCAGAAACTGCTTCAATATTTGTTCTTAAAGATTATGACAATTTTTTAAAGGATTTTTCGGTAATACGAAAGTTAAAAAATCTAAGCCGTAGTTTAAAAACTCAACCTAAAAATATTGTTATCGTATCTTCGGAACTTAATATCCCTGATTCGTTAAAGGAATTTGTTACTTTATTAGAATTTCCCCTACCAAGTTATGCAGAAATTTTAGAAGAGTTAAACCGTTTAACTTCCGCTTTACAACAAGATATTCCACCAGAAACTATAAACAATATTGCAACGGCTTGTCAGGGTTTATCTCTTGAACGTATTAGGCGTGTTCTTTCAAAAGTTATCGCGAAGTATGGGGAAATAGATGATTCAAGCCCAACTTTAATTTTACAGGAGAAGAAACAAATTATTCAACAAACACAACTTCTTGAGTTTTGCCTTACGGATAAATCTCTTTCAGATTTAGGTGGTTTAGATAATTTTAAAGATTGGTTAAAATTACGTTCAAAAGCCTTTTCACAAGAAGCTATTGAATATGGTTTACCATACCCTAAAGGTTTATTACTTGTTGGTGTACAAGGTACTGGTAAATCAGTTGCAGCAAAAATTATTGCCTATGAGTGGAAATTACCACTTTTAAGATTAGATTTTGGCCGTCTTTTTGCCTCATTAATAGGTCAATCTGAACAGCGTGTAAGAAAAATGATTGAAATTGCGGAAGCTCTTTCGCCTTGTGTTTTGTGGGTGGATGAAATTGATAAAGCTTTTGCTGGGGCTCAAAGTAGTGGCGATAGTGGAACAACAAGCCGTGTTCTAGCAACATTTATAACCTGGTTAGCTGAAAAAACATCACCTGTTTTTGTTGTATCTACGGCAAATAATGTTGAACTTATTCCTCCGGAGATTTTACGAAAAGGGCGTTTTGATGAAATGTTCTTTTTAAATTTACCAACAGAGGAAGAACGTGAAGCTATTTTTAATGTGCATTTAGAACGTTTTCGTCCAGACAGCATAGAAAACTTTCAATTACCAATATTAAGCAAGTTAAGTAAAGATTTTTCAGGGGCTGAAATTGAACAAGTTGTCATTGAAGCCATGAGATTAGGTTTTAATGAAGGTCGCGAATTTACAAATGAAGATATTTTAGTTTCGATACAAAATTTAGTACCTCTTGCTCGTACGAAAAGTAAAGAATTAAATCAATTGAAAGAATGGTCTGAATCTGGCAATGTTACTAGTGCTTCAAAATATCGATAATCGGCTTGATTATTAGTATTCAATTGTTATATTTACACATATTTCCAATTGTGTTAGAATAAAAATCGATTATTTGGTGTGGTAAAAAGAACAAACAAATTTAAAATAAATGTTAGATGACTGTTTTAAAAAATAATTCTCTTGACCTTGATATTTTTTATAAAAAGCAAGATATCCCTGAAATTTCGGTTGGTGATAAAGTGAAAGTTGTAATTTATTTAGAATTACCAAAAGCTGTTGAAGAAGGAGAAAAAAGAGGAAAAGAGCGTATTCAAGCGTTCGAAGGTGTTGTAATTTCAAAACATTTATCGTCTTCGAAAATTGATTCCACAATCACGGTTCGAAAAATGTTCCAAGGTGGGGGTACAGAAAAAGTTTTCTTATTAAACTCTCCGTGGGTTCGAAGTATCGAAGTACTTAGCCGTTCAATTGTGAAACGTTCGAAACTTTATTATCTTCGTGAACGTACAGGTAAATCGGCTCGTCTAAAGCGCCGTTTATAAGTTACCTCTTTAATTACTTCAAGTAGTTGTTCACTAAAAGTATTATATTTATTACCTATTCGAGATGAAAAAATTATTAAGCACCCTATGTGAACGGGGTTTAGCCATGGTAGCTTTTTATTTCCCTTTTATTGAAATATCTTGTTACTTTGGACCAAAAGTTTTTTTAAGTACAGATAGTCCAGTCTTAAGATCTTTTTATTCGAATTATATCGTTAAACTTTCAAGTTTTTATTCGGACAATAATTTATTGATTTTTATTGTTATGATTTGGTTATTTATCGGTTGTTCACGTGGGACATTCCCGGTAAGTAAATTTGTAAGATTTAATGTAATTCAAGCGATTTTACTAAATATTATTTGTACCTGTATTGGTGTTGTTTTTAATTTCCTTCCTATAGCTATGCGTGAAAGCGTATTTGGAACTTTATTTTCAAATTCCCTTTACCTGGGTATGATTCTTTTACTTTGTTATTCAGCGCTTCTTATTGTGTATGGCAAATATCCTTTAATTCCAGTAATATCTGAAGCAGCTAAATTACAGGTTCAACAAGGCTATTAAAAACTTATTTAAACAAAAAAATAACTCCATTATTTTAATGGAGTTATTTTTTTTTACTCTA
>CEUV01046957.1_pt1 | contig 16005 bp, 11 predicted proteins | sample 356401 | NCBI WGS metagenome assembly CEUV01 (sample SAMEA2622710, study PRJEB7988) | marine metagenome | isolation source: saline water (ENVO:00002010), including
AATCCGGCGTGATAATCGAGGACTAGTCTGATTCTTTTTTGTGGATATAGAGGGTCAATGCACAAACCCACTGATTCGTTTTGCCCACACCAAAGGACTCGCAGTGGGTCTTGTCAGTCGCTACCGTCTACTGACTCCTCGAATCAAAGGGCCTCTCTGATTCGTTTCTGCCTCAAGCTTCAGCAGTCTCGCTCACGGTGGTTTCGGCCCCGAGTTGAGCCTTCTGCTCGTTGATTTGGCGAGCGAGGAAGGACACGACGTCGAGAATCTCGATGTCGGCGTAGGCTTCGTCGCCTTCGAACTTCAGGCACTCAAAGTGAGACACACACTTGGGACAGGAGGTCAACATCGTGTCGGCACCGGTGGCACGGACTTCTTCCATGCGGGTGACACGGAGGGAGCGAGCGTTCTCGTTGCACGACATCATGCTGGACACACCACAGCACATGGCGTCCTCGCCGCTGTGCTCCATCTCCACGATCTCGACACCCTCAACGGCGTTGATGAGTTCACGAGGCTCGTCATAGATGCCCATTTGGCGACCGAGTCGGCACGGGTCGTGGTAGGTGACCGTCGTGTCGTCGGACTTGAGGTTCATGTCGAAGCCCTGCTCGATGAGGAACTCCGTCGTGTGCATGACCTTGACGTCCTCGAGTTCGTAGTCTCGAGCGAAGGTTCTGAAACACTCGGCACAGGAGGAGACAAGGGTGTCGATGCCGGACTCGTTGATCTTGCGTTGGTTGTAGGCCTTCAACTTCTCAAAGACCTCGTCCAAGCCCTGCCACTTCTGGTCGTGGCCACAGCACTTGAGGAAGTCTCGACCCAGGTAGGCCACGTCGCTACCCATTTCCTCGAAGAGGGTGAACGCAGCCGTGGTGGTGTCGCCGAGGTTCATGGTGCCCTCGTTGACGTGGGAGAAGACCATCTCCTGGTCAAGGTAGTCGACACAGCCGGGGTAGTAGCCGATGTTGGAGGTGATGGGGTAATCCTCGGTGGCGATGAAGTCAGCATCAGCGGCTTCCTCAGCCTCAGCGTTGAGCACGGCCTGAAGCACGGTGTGAGGGATCTCAGCCTGCGGACCGCCCACGATGAGCGAGCGGCGGATGTCCACATAGGAGTCGTAGTTCACCAGTTGCGGGCAAGCGTTCGTACATGCCGTACAGGTCAAACACGAGTAGAGCGGTACACCGTCGTCTTCGTTGTTCCACGAGTTGTAGATGATGTTGAGCTTGTCGCCGCCGTTGAACAGGCGGACAGGACAGGCATCGTCGCACAGGTCGCAGCCGTAGCACTTGTTCATCTCAAACTCATAGCCACGGGCCATGTAGCGAAGCAGGACGAAGACCAAGGCGCCGAAGGTGACACAAGGAATGAACATGGCATACGTCAGTTTGGCGTCGAGCGACTTGGGGTTCTGGTGGTAGGTGGGGTTCTCAATGTACGAGAAGGCCGAGCCGCCCAGCGCCATCTCCTCAGCGTTGCTCAGGTTGACCGTGTGACCTGCGAGGCCAGCAGGGGCGTTCTCGTCCCAGACCAACAAGGGCTGGTAGCTGGCGATGGTGAACGCCGTCTCGGTCGTGATGCTGTCGTTGAGCGCCAAAGCGCCGCTGACGACCACGTTGTAGGTGTAGTCGTAGGTGCCAACGGCCATCTCAACGGTGGCACCCTCGCAGTTGGCAAAGGACACAATTTCCTTACCGCTGGCATCGGTGACCGTCAAGGTCGTGGCGACCATGGTTTGGGTGGAGACATCGTTGATCTTTCGCTCGCTGGAACGGAACTCACACGCCAGGTCGGTCGTGATGCCGTCGCTGGTCACCTCTTCGGGGTGGCCTTCAGGGAACAGTGTCGTGTCTTCGGTAATGGTGAAGGAACCGCTGGTGGTGAAGCCTTCGCCACCGTTGAACGTGGTACCGCCCGCTGCAGCGTTGATGCCGTTGGCCGGGTCTTGATGGCCGTTCGCATCGTTGAAATCCGTGATGATGTAGCGAGCGGGCTGGTAGATGTTCCAACCCAGCCACGCTGTCGTCGGCACCACACCGCTTTCCGACCAACCACGGTCATCGGTGAATTCGTTCACGTCGTGAACATGGACATCCGTGGGCTGCGTGCGCATGGCTTCGAGCTCGCCGTAATCCTTGATGGTCAACAGACCCTTGGCGTCCCAGAACCCTTTGTCGTAGGTGTCGAAGGTCGCCACGGTAGCTGCCGAAGAGAGGATGAGGGCACCGACGAGGAGTTGGCGGCTCTTGGCCACGGTGAAACCTGTGCCCCAGGCCTTGATGAGCAAAACTCGCCCGATGAAGTAAACACAAATCCACATCAGGACGCCGGTCATGACCCACGGTATCGAGTTGAACACTTCCGCTATCCACGGTTCTCTCGTCCCGCACAACAAATCGCCGTGCGAGTCCAACTTACAGAAATCGGACCGGTTTTTCCCGTACAGTTCCAAGAAGATGTTGATGGAAAAGACCGAGATGAACCAGATGTGCGCCAAATACACGGCACCGGCTGCGGCAAACCACGGGTCTTCCACAGGACGCTTCTCACGGCCACCGAGGAAGGGTGGCAGAGCGAGAATGCCAACGGGAATACCGGTCAGAGCAGCGCCCCACCAAGCAGCGTTCCAGGGGAACATGGGTTGGCCGACGATGTCGCCGATGAAACCGGTGGGCACCACGAACTGTGGGAGGTATTCACCCCAGCGGAGGTAACCATACGAGAACAGCACGTACCAGTCAGGGAACACGAACCCAGCTTGGGCGTAGGGGTCGGCTGCACCGTGGAGGGGTGGGGGGATCAGCCAGGCGTAGAACAGCAGAATCGAGAGCATTGAGGCGAAGATGATGCTGTCACGCAGCACTTCGTGAGGCCAGAATCCGTGACCAGTGCGCGTTCGCTTTCGCTTCTCCTCTGCTTTCTGCAGGTTTTCTTTTTCCTCCATGTACATGGAGGCGACTCTTCCAAAGTTGTCAATCAGTCCCATATTTTTCCCTCCGTATCAATGCGGCTCCGCAATACCTTGCACCCAGACGATGAACAAGTGAATGATGATGAGCGTGGTAACGATGACAGGCAGAATGAACACGTGGATGAAGTACATTCGAGTGACCGTCAACGGCGTCAATTCAGACCCTGCGAAAAGCAAGGTGGCGATGTACTTCCCGACCAGTGGACTGGAGTTGGCGAGGTTGATGCCGATGATGGCAGCACCGTAGGCAAGGCTGTCCCATGGCAACAGGTAGCCAGAGTAACCGAACACGATGGTCAGGGCCATGAGGGCCACACCGATGAGCCAGTTGAGCTCACGTGGGTTGCGGTAGGCACCGGTGAAGTAGACGCGGCACATGTGAAGGAACACGCTGGCAACCATGAAGTGGGTTGTCCAGTGGTGAACGGCACGCAGGATGTAGCCAAACGGCAATTGCGTCATGATGTACTGCATGCTGGCGTAGGCAGGAGACGGATCGCCTTCGCCACCAGGGACGTAGTAGATGCCGAGCACGGTTCCCGTGATCACGAGGATGATGAACGAAAGGAAGGAGATGCCACCAAGGCAGTAAAGCGGGTACCAATACCAGATGATGCGGAGTTTGTACTTCTCAGCGTGGGTGAGCGGCATTTGCCGGTGCATGTTGTAGTAGGCGCCCTTCGACATGTTCCAGTAGTCTTGAAGACGGAACCGGGTGTCGAGCCATGAAAAGACCCACAAGAACGAGCGTTCAGCCACACCCATCTTGCCGGTCGATTCGACCGCACGTAGGATGTCGCGTCGAGGCATTTCCTCGTTTTCCTTGCGCAGCGTGAACGCCACGAGCAAGACGAGGAAGGCGATGAAGAACCAAAGAATCCAGAACATTGTCGTCATGTGTTCACCTCAATCGCAATACGTGTACCAGTCGACGTAATCGGGCACGCCTTCAATGATGCCACCGTTCAGTTGAATGGGAATGATGGGGAGACCCACCGGAGCAGGCCCGCCGGCTCGGCGAATACCTGCGTAGTTGAAGGTGGCACCGTTGGACCGGTTTCGGTTGGTGTTCATCTCCAGTGCCGTGGGGTCAAAGCGAGAGGAGTGACAGATGCAGAACATCTTGGTGCCACCGTCGTCGCCACCACCGGGCGTCCAGGAATCTTCGGTAAAGGAGTTGGACACGAGTTGCCAGCCGGGGATGCAGCACAAGTGAGTACATCGGCCGAACACCATCACGAGATCGTCGGATGGCATCAAGCGGGGGTCGAGTTCGGCCAAATCTTCGAAGTGGCCGACGTACTTGCCGGTCTCGTCGTAGCCTTCCATGAATTGGAAGCGGGCTTTGCCGTTGGACTCAGGTGTCCCGGCGTACTTGGAGTGGGCAACGTAGTTCACCACGACAGGAACACCGTTCCACACACCGGCTGCACCGGCCGTACCGGTGGAAGACGCAGCGGCTTCGGCTTCAAAGTCGGCCTTGGTCATGGGCTGAAGGTGCTTGGCACCGTACCATGCTTCGTCTTCACGACCCTTGGCCCAAAACTGGACAGCGAGGTCGCCACCACCGCCACCGCCGGGCGGGAGGAGGATGGCGGCAAAGCCGAGCATACCGAGGGAAGCGGTCAACACACCAGCGGCGGTGTTGAACCCGTAGCGAAGGAACTGTCGACGATTGATGGAGGTCGTACCGACGCCAGCAGCGTCCGCCATATCAGAAGGTGCGGGTTTGAGGTCGTATTCACGTGCCATGATGCATCACCACTTGTACTCCCGCCAGTCCTTGGCGTGTTCTGGAATGAATTTGTTCTGGGCGTGCTTGACGATGATGGTGTCAGGCAGGATGTACTTCAGGTAGATGATGCCGATCATGATAACAGTGGTCATCGTCATGGCGAGGTGGAACGAGAGTTGTTGCTGGTCCCAGCCGTTGGCCAAACCGTAGATCATGGAGAAGCTCCAATAGCAGATCCAAAACAGGCCCCAAGCCAAGAAGAACATCGTCAGGTACGAAGCTCCCGAAGGTGCCAGGGAGGCGCTGACGATGGTGCCGGGCTCAGCGATGTTGAACACACCATGGTCGATGGCACTCGCCATTTCGTCCTCGGTCAATTCGGCGCCCTCGAGCGCCGTGCGGGCGTCAGCGACGGGGATGCTGCCGTCGGCCACGCCTCGAAGCAGGGTCGTAATCGTGTCATCCATCACTGATCACCTCGTCGCATGAGTTTGTAGCGCAATCGGAGTTGATTGCTGCGTCCTTTGTAAGATGTTGAGAAGCCGTAGCGAAGCAGGAGACCTGCAAAGATGACCACACCAATCACGGCGCCGAAGCCAAGAAGACCCAACCAGTGGGCACGGAGTTTGGCTCCCATGTGATGGAGATCGATGCCATGGTGGGCAGGCTCGGGCGGAGCGACATTACCATCGCCAGCGAACAGGGTGCGGGTGCCCATGGCAGCCGAGGCTTCACCGCCTTCGTTCAGGGCGAAGTTGAGCTGATTCCAGCGATCTTCAACCCCTGGAATTTGGTCGCCGTTGACAGAGTTGCCGACAATCCAGAAGTTCACGGCGCCAGAACCGGTTTCTGGGGCCGTCCACTCGAAGACCCAAGCGCGGTCTTCGGTGGCGGAAGAGGCCTCGGTGTGAGTCAGCGTTTGTTCGTCAACCGTTCCATCGATTTCCCAGTTTTGCGCCACATCACTGGCCAGCGTGCCGAGCGAAACTCGCATCGAGAAACCAGCCGTGTAGGTGCCCGTAGCAGGTGGGCCGCCGATCAGTTGCAGGTGAAGCGGGTAAGTTTCGCCGGCGACATAAGCAAAGGGAACATCGACGAGGATGACCTGCACAGCGTTGTCTGCCACTTCGTTGTGGCAGAGGCAGCCGGACTTGGCCACATCGTCGATGTCGACTTGACCGGTGGAGCCTTGATGAGATTGAGGGCCGCCAATGCCGCCGTGATAGGAAGAGGCGAGGGTGGGGAGAAGCAGCAAAATCCCCACCAGCGTCAGCAACGCGGTGCGGGACGTGAGAGAAGATTTGTGCATGGCCTCACCCTTACATCTAATCCGACCTGTAAGGACTCCTTAAACATTGCCAGCAAAACACCACTTCAGGTGCGGCGCAGTGTTGCGTTTTTTGAGAGATTTTGACCCCCTGAATTATCACCTGATTTCCTCGCCAAACATTCGAGAGAAGGATTCTTGTGTTTCAGCCGGTTCCACATGCTGAGCACCATGGGAAATTACGCCTTTGAGAACACCTACAACCTCACCAGCGACCAGTTGGAGCGGTTGGACGAAGCAGAGGATTTGATGCTCAAAGGCGCATTGGGCAAGGCAGAAAGCATGCTGCTCGCCATGCTTGAGGAAGACACAGAGTGCATCCCGGTGTTGTCAAACCTCGGCCACCTCTACGGCCGACACCTCTCGGAATTCAAGACGGCCGTCGAATACTATGACCGAGTGCTATGCATTGAACCGGACAACGCCTGGGCCCGAGACGCTCGTCGGAGGTACCTCCGCTACATCGAGGATTGATGCACACCAAAGTTCATGGAGATGCATCATTCAGTTGGCGCCATGGACTCCTCCAACATTCTCGTGGCTGGAGTCGGCGGCATCGGCTGTTCGTGGGCCAAGCAGGCGCACGTGAAATGCCGGGGAAGCGCTCACTTGGTCCTCATCGACGCCGATGATTCAAGTTTCACCACCGGCGAGGACGTCCACGTGTTGCGGCTCGGGCACGCCCTCGACAGCGTCGGCTGTGCTGCGCTGCCGCCGCTGGCAGAACAACGCATGCGAGGCCTGAGCACCCTCACCAACCAGATGCTGAGTTCCACCGAACTCGTGATTCTTCTCACCGGTCTTGGCGGAGGCGTAGGCACCGGTGCGGCACACGAATTTGCGAGGCAGGCACGGCAATCAGGAGCCATCGTCTTGGCCGTCGCAGCCCTGCCCTTTGAACACCAATCAACCCGAATGGAGATCGCCATGGAGGGACTGGAACGGCTTGAGAAAACCGCTCACGTCACGGTGCGCCTTTCCCTTGACCGCCTCGCCCGCCAGGCGAGAGAACGCGGACAACTCTGGCAGATGGGGGCCGAATGGATCGAAGACCTCGTCGACGGACTGGTGAGAACCCTGATGCGAATGGGTCTGCTCAATCTTGATCTCATGGATTTGCGAGCGATTGTGGATCAAACCGGGGAGGCGACGATGCTGGTGGGCGTTGGGCGTCCAGACGATCCACGGGGCATCCTTGAAGCAGCCCTCAAAGCGCCGCTGGCAGCGATGGATGTTGCGGGTGCCAAAGGGTGTTTGATCCAGGTTGAGGGCGGGCTTGGCATGACCATCGGCCAAGTCAATGCCGTGGCGGATTTGTTCACAAGTGCCCTTGACACGGATGCCATCGTTATCCTGGGCGCACGCGTCAGTGAGGATTTGGTGGACACCATTCGTGTGGTGACCTTACTCGCTGGCATTCGCCCGAGTTAGTCAAGCAGCTCGATCTCGTCGTCGTCCCACGCCACATCGTCAGCGAGCACTTCGGGCGCCGACCACGAAACCTCTTCGCCAATCGCATCGCCTTGAGGGTCGGTCGTTGAAGGAATCTCGGCTCCAGCCAGACCATTGGAGTCCTCAGCAGCGTCCTTTCCGGCCGTGTTCGTTGGTCCGGATTGCGCAACGGCACCTGAGGTGTGAGCGGCACCCTCTTGCACAGCACCGTCGGTGTTGCGCTCCACCACCGTCGAGCCGGGGAGGCTATCGGACGACGTGGATGACGCCGATGCTGGGGTCGCTTCGCTGACCACCTGCTTGATTCGCTCGGTGGTCTCCATTCCCCCCATGGTGGATTTGAGGACGCGAGGTTGCATCCACAGGAAGGTCACGACAACGATAAGATGGCCCGCCATCATGACGTTTCTGACATCATCGAGAACGGTGGTCAACATGGCCACACTCCCGGCGTAGGCATAGCCGAAGGCCAGACCCATTGGGAGTGCGTTTTGGGAGGTTACCAAGCGAAGGGACGAACGGTAGGATTTCGAGGTGAGCCCCCAAATCGCCATCACCACGGTGAAAATCATCAACAAGAATTCCTCCACGAACAGAATTGTACCGCCAGGAGCGATGGCCCAGTGGCGCCAAACGGTGAGGAGGTGCCACGTGATCATGAGTTGGGTGAGCAGCATCCAGCGGTTCGAAAAACGATGAAAGTCAGCCCTTGAAGACGCTTGAAGGCGAGCGGTCCTCGACCGTCGCCAAGCCAGTCCAAACACAACGAGAACGACAGCGAAAAACACGGCGTTACTGGACAGGCCCTCAGCGGGGGACGTGCCTGTGTCGGCCAGCCATTCAAAGCCGAAGAGGAGAACCGAGACCAACATTACGATGACGGAAAGAGACCCCACGGTGGAGCCGGTCGAGAGACCTTCGCTTCGGGACTCACCGTCCGGGAGGCGGGAGGCTGCAAGCGAGGCAAGCCAACGACCAAAGCCTCGACCTTGGACAACGGCCCAGATCACAAAACAGGAGGACAACACCAGCGGCAAAGCATCCGTCAAGTCGCCCAACGCCCCTTGAGGACCAACCAAGGCCTGGAGGACGGCAAACACGACCGCAGCCATCACCAAGGGAAACACGCAGATTCGGAACGAAAGGATGAGGCCTTTCAGGCGGCCTGACGTTGGTTGTTCTGTCCCTTCCGGCAGCTGAATCCATCGCTGAACAGGACCAACACTCGCCATCAAGCCAGTGAGGAGGTAGCCACCGGAGAGGGAAAGGAACCCCAAGGCGCTGGCGACATCGCTACCAGTTGTTGCGAAAACTTGGAAAACAGCTGAAAGCAGGGCAATGAGGACAAGATGAGGCAGTGTTTTTCCGCTCAAGAGAACACGAAGAAGGCCGAACAACGAGGATTCCTCTTGTCGAAGGTCGTCCAGCGGCGTGGATTTCGATTCGAGAGGAACCTCCGGTGCCTCCTCACCCATGACGATTCCTGACGGCGACCTGTTTTGAGGCTATTCCCCCCTCGTAACATCAAACATGATGAAGAAGGAGGCAGTGGCGAGGTTGATGGCCAAGCGGCTAACCAAGGCCTTGCGGGAAAAAAGGCGCTGGCTAGGCGTCCTCGTGGAGCCTGCGTGCGTGACACGCAGCGACGTCGAAGAACGTCTGTCCGCACTGACAACAACGCTGGAACCCACCCCCGATGTTCGGTTGATGGATTTCTTCAATTCCAAGCAGCGGCACGAACTCAACACGCCGACAGACTTCAACGCCGAAGAAGGTGGAATCGCCATCTTGCGTATCCATCTGAAGGATGCTCCAACGCTCCGTCCCTTGTTTCAAGCGGAGGATGCCATCGAGCAACACGGCATTCGTAGCCTGACAACGAGTGGAAAAATACGGTTGGTCCGGCAGCGACTCGGCCTTCCAAAGCCTGAGCGCAGCCGATGAAGGCCGTCATTCATCCCAACATGAGACCATTCCATTCCGCCGCAGGCCTCAAGTGCCATCGCAGGAAGGCGTCATCATGGGAGGAGGCGGGACGGCGCCAAAGATGAAGATGAGCGATGCGTTCATCCTCACCGGACTTACCCTGCTCCTCGGTGGCCTGTTCATGCACGCATGGGTCACACCCATCAACCACAAAGCGACCGACCCACCTTACGCCAATGGAGCCTCCTTGATGTGGGGCGACCAATTTAATTTTGACATCACGGTGGAAAACGAAACCATCATTCGCATCGTGTTCAAAAACGAGACTGGGGGCGTCTTATCAGCCGATTCCGTGGTGCTCGCTGCGGGTGAATTGCATCAGCACACGCTCGCTGCACCGGATGCAGGGTACTACAGCTACGAAATTGACACCAAGGAGACAGGGGCGATCATCTACGTCGAAATTGAACGAAAACTCATGCTCGACATGCTTCCCTTTCCGGTGGGGGCGTTGATCCTCGCCATGGGGCTGTACCAACGTTCAGCCGCACCGCAAACACAAGCGGAGGAATCAATTCCCACTGAGGTCATGGACGCTGTGTTAGACGATTGACCATTCAATGTCCTCTGGATCATCCACGGCCTGGTCGACACCGTCCATCAGCACTGCACCACTCTCCGTTAGGCCGAGGATGGTCGTTTCGTCCCCTCTATAGACCAAGCGGCTAAATTGGCTCGCACCTTCAAGGACCGACGCCTCAAGGCGGGGGAGCGAAACCATCGCCGATGCGAGCCCGGGCACATCTTCAAACAACGAGGCAACCATGGCGTGGAGGAGACGATGAAGCGATGCCGCACCAAGGTCAATGCCCAAGTCTTGGACTCCGGACCAAGGACTGTTTTGGTGAACGGTGGTGTTCAGTCCAATGCCCAACACTGTTCGGGTGTTGGTGCCCTGAGTGGTGGCCTCAAACAACACACCTCCCGCCTTGGAAAGTCGTCCCTCTGCGCGCAGAATGTAGAGATCGTTTGGCCACTTAAGGACTGCAGCGTCTTGACGAAGCGGAGAGAGCACTCGCATCAAGCGGACCAAACCATCACCCACCCTGAGTTGGTCAAGCGTGTGGTGGCTTACCGGTCGGCCCTGACTGGTCAACCACGATGCCAACATGGCGCCAGGTTGTGTTTCCCATCGCCGCCCGAGACGACCCCTTCCGCCCTCTTGCTCGGCAGCCAGAACCGTATCACCCTCGGTCCCCCCACGATTCATCACGTCGTCGTTCGTGCTCAAGGTCGATTCAACTCGCTCAATGGAGGCGTTTGAGTAGGGCTTCCACACGGCCAATACACGCAATGTTTCACCGTCATCAAAGGTTCTGGTCGCCACGGTTCGACCAGCCAAACCATGACTCCACGCGATGGCCTCAGCCTCATTTCCAATCCCGTTTGAAGAAACCGTGAGGAACGCTACACCAGATTTTGTGAGGAGGCGCCCGTTCTGCAGCAAGGTGAGAAACCGTGACAGGAGTCCACTGGCGTCGGTATCGGTGAGGGCGGCTTCTTCCATTGGACCGAGGGCACCCCTGTCAAGGACATCAGAAGAAAGATAGGGCATGTTCCACACCACAACATCGTACAACCGGTCACCACCCCACTGGCTCAGACCACCGTCCACAGAAGGCCCCGGGCCGCCTTCAAACACGTTCCCGACGAGCCCGTGCTCTGACAACAGTGCTCTCGTGCACGCCACCGCCAGCGGATTAACGTCGCAGGCAGACACCGTACAGCCCTGCTTTGCTGCCCACCAAGAGAGAACACCCGAACCACAACCAATTTCCAACCAGATTGTCTTCGAGTTGACCAGCTGCCGACTCAACGCGGAGAGGAGGAGATCGGTGTCTTCCCGGGGAGGATAAACAGTGGATGGCAGCATGAGGGTCAGTTGCTCCCCGGAGGGTGCCGCCCATCGGACCTGCACGGGCTGAGCATTCATGCGCTCAAGTTCTCGCTCGGCATGGGTGGAATCGAACGGTTCGTCGCCCCCCATGACCCCTTGGAAAAGCCCCTCTTTGATGAGGCTATTCGTGGCAGTGCGTGGGAAAAACGGCGAATTTTTGCCAGAAAGGCAGATTTATGAAGGGGGGGCTTGATGGTGCGTTCAGCCTTCCTCGTGGCCGCGTCGGTCACGGCCAACCCGAAATGTATAAGAAGGCCATGCAGGTCGGACAAAAAGCCCAAGTTGCTACATTGGGCCTGTAGCTCAGTCAGGTAGAGCGTCGGACTTTTAATCCGATGGTCGCGGGTTCGAACCCCGTCGGGCCCGCCTGACTGCGCTACCGGTCTTGTGTGGGAGGGCGATCCGGGGTGTAAAAATGGTCGTAAAGAGTGCAACAAAAAAGCGGTTGATGGAACTGGGTGTCTCAGAGGAGTACGCCCACAAACTGGCCACCGACCGAAACATGACCGACATCAAGAACATGACCCACGACGACGTGGCGTCCACCCTCGGCATCTCAAAGGACGCTGAAGAATTCATCAACACCATGCAAATCATCGCTGAGCAGGGCTCCCGACGCCGTGCTGCGAAGAAAAGCACCAAGATCACCATCCGGGCCAAGGCCGTTGACGACATGGATCGTCCGGAGATTACCTCTCGGTTCAACGCCCTCAACCACGTACTGGTCCCCCATCAGGAACTCGTTGGCGAGGCGAACATCTCCGAGGCCGACCAACTCGCCATCGAGATGGAAGCCCTCGCTCCGTGGAAGATGGTCCTGCCCGACCCCGAAACTGGCGAAGACCGCCTTGCCAAGGAACTGCTTCCAAAAATCCTCATCACCGACCCTGTTGTTCAGGTGATCAAAGAACTCGCTGAAGCCGAAGATTCGGCAGCCCACATGGCCAACCCAGACCACACCCCTCTGGCGGCCGGTTGGATTGCTGACCGTGTGCTGAAGGTCGTCCGCCAATCCCCGTCGGCTGGACAGACCGTGGCGTACCGACTCATTGTGGAGGGGAACTGAAGGAGGAGAACATCATGCAGGAAATCATTCAAGCATTTTTCAAAGAACGCAGCCTTGTCAACCACCAACTGGCCTCGTACAACGACTGCATCCCCGCTTCCGAAAGCACACTCTCCCGCATGGAGCGCATCATCCGCAACATCCGTGTTGGAACCGACGAGGACTTCAACGACGACGAAGGCGGCTACATCAAACTCGACGTGCACGACCAGGACATTGTCATTCGCCTCAAGAACGTCAAACTCGGACAACCCACGGTCAAGGAAGCCAACGGTGCACTCAACCCATCCACCCCGATGGAGTGCCGCCTGCGCAAGCTAACCTACATGTCCCCTGTCACCATCGACTTCACCATCAAGCGCAACGGCGTGCCCTCACCAACCGAGTCCGGCGTGGCTGTTGGCAACATGCCCATCATGGTCCGCTCTGAGCGATGTAACCTGCACCCCAAGCACATCGCCGGCGACCGCGTGCTCACGCCAACAACCTCCGCTGAGGACAAAGCCACTTGGCACGAACTGTTGCAGAAGAAGGGCGAAGACCCCCTCGACCCCGGTGGCTACTTCATCATCAACGGGACCGAGCGTGTGCTTATCTCGATGGAAGACCTCGCCCCCAACCGAGTCACCGTCGAAATCAACAAGCGCTACGCCAAGCAGACTGAAGTCGCCAAGATCTTCTCTCAGAAAGACGGTATGCGCAAGCCGCTCACCGTGGAAAAGCGCCGAGACGGTATGCTCATGGTGAAGATTTCCACCGCTGGTACCACCGCCATTCCCGTCGTGCTGCTGATGCGCGCCCTCGGCGTTGAGAACGACCAGCACATCTTCCAGGCCATCGCCGGCAACACGGACTCGTTCAAGTACATCGTTGCCAACATCAACGAAGTCAAAGACAACGAAGAATACAGCGTCGAAACGATGGAAGAGAGCCACCAGTGGCTTGAGAAGAAATTCGCTGCTGGTCAGCAAAAGGAATACCGTGAAGCACGAGTGAGCCAACTGCTCGACCGAGAACTCCTTCCTCACCTGGGCGACCAAGTCGAAGACCGAGAAAAGAAGGCCATCTACATGGGCCGAATCGTCCGCCAGGTCTTGGAAATGGCCATCGAAGGCCGAGACCCCAACGACAAGGACCACTATGCCAACAAGCGTGTTCGCCTCGCTGGCGACCTCATCGAAGATCTGTTCCGTGTGTCTGCTGGACAACTCGCTCGTGATTTGAAGTACCAACTCGAGCGACACCACAACCGCAAGCGAGAGCTGAAGATCACCTCCTGCCTTCGTCCTGATGTGTTGACGAGCAAGATCATGCACGCACTCGCCACCGGCAACTGGGTCGGCGGTCGCTCTGGCGTGAGCCAACTGCTCGACCGAACCACGTACCTCGCAGCGTTGTCTCACATGCGCCGTGTCACCTCACCGTTGGTTCGAAGCCAACCTCACTTTGAGGCTCGAGACCTTCACCCCACCCAGTGGGGCCGGCTGTGCCCCAACGAGACGCCCGAAGGGCAAAACTGTGGCCTGGTGAAGAACGCCGCACAGATGATCGACATCTCCGAGGACATCAACGAAATCGAAATCCGAGAGCGCCTTGACGAACTCGACGTCTACCAGCCCGACGACTGGACCGACGGCGACCGTGTCCACGTCAACGGTGACATCTACGGCATCCACAAGCGCGGAAAGAAACTCGTGGACCACTTCAAGTCGTCCCGCCGCCGTGGTGTGATTCCTTCCGAGGTCTCCATTCGCCACGATGTGGAAAACAAAGACATCTTCATCAACACGGACAAGGGCCGAATCCTGCGACCTCTGCTCATCCTTTACGATGGTGCGCCTCGCTTGACGCAAGACCACTTGACCAAACTTTCCAACGGCGAGATCAACTTCCGTTCCCTCATCATCGAGGGTGTCGTGGAATGGGTCGACGCTGAAGAAGAAGAGGACCTCTACATCGCACCTCGTCCGTTCGTTCTCCCCGAGACCATCCCTGAAGGCGACAGCGCTGGCCTTGCTGGCCGTGTTGTCAAGTACGAAGATGTGGAATGGATGAACCTGGGTGAACCCCGTGCTGAAGTGGCCCACCTCAAGGCCAACGTCTCCATGCCCAACGGTGAAATCGCCACCACTGAATTTGACGTCCCGTTGCTCTACACCGCCGAGCACACCCACTGTGAGATTGACCCACAACTCGTTCTCGGTGTTTGCGCTTCGCTCATCCCTTACCCCGAGCACAACTCGACGCCCCGTGTTACCGGTGGTACGGCGATGGTCAAGCAGTCCTTGGGTCTGCCCAGCGCCAACTACCGTATGCGACCGGACACCCGTGCGCACATCCTGCACTACCCGCAGCGTTCCATCACCCGCACCCGCGCCATGGAAACCACGCACTTCGACGACCGACCCGGTGGCCAGAATTTCATCGTCGCCATCATGTCGCTTCACGGCTACAACATGCAGGACGCTGTCATCATGAACAAGGGGTCCATCGACCGAGCCCTCGGCCGCTCGACCTTCAACCGCACCTACAACGCTGAGCGACGCCGCTTCCCTGGCGGACAGGTCGAAGAAATTGAGAAGCCCGGCACCTCGAAGCAGGAGATCAAGGGCCTCAAGGCGCCTGATGCCTACCTTCACCTCGAAGCTGACGGCCTCCCCGTGCCCGAAACCTCCCTCGAGGGCGGCAACGTTCTCGTCGGCAAGACCAGCCCACCACGATTCCTTGAGGAGTCTTCAGGTGGCTCCTTCTTGATGGCCCAGGAGCGACGTGAATCGTCCATGCTCGTCCGCCACGGCGAAAAGGGCTGGGTTGACAACGTCTACGTGACCGAATCCCTTGACTCCGGCCGTCTCGTTCGTGTGATGGTGCGAAGCCACAAGGTCCCTGAAGTCGGCGACAAGTTCGCTTCCCGCCACGGACAAAAGGGTGTCATCGGACGCCTTGTTGAGCCAGAGGACATGCCGTTCACCGAAGACGGTGTCGTGCCCGACCTCATCATCAACCCGCACGCCATTCCATCGCGAATGACCGTCGCCCACGTTCTGGAAATGATCGGTGGCAAAGTCGGTGCTATGGAAGGTCGCCGCATCGACGGTACCGCCTTCCGTGGTGAGAAAGAGTCCAGCCTGCGAGACGGTCTCGTCCGCAACGGCCTGGCCCACACCGGCCGTGAGACGATGATCAACGGCGAAACCGGCGAGTCCTACCCCGCTGAGATCTTCGTAGGTTGCATCTTCTACCAGCGACTTCACCACTTGGTCAGCTCGAAGATTCACGCCCGTTCCCGTGGCCGTGTTCAGATTCTGACCCGTCAGCCGACCGAAGGTCGTGCTCGACAAGGTGGTCTGCGATTTGGTGAGATGGAACGTGATTGTCTCATCGCCCACGGCGCTTCGATGGTCATCAAGGACCGTCTGCTCGATGAGTCGGACGGTATCGACATGTACGTCTGCGCCCAATCCGGTCACATCGCCTGGTACGACCCCAAGCGTGGCACCTACGTCAGCCCCATCCACGGCGATGGCGCTGAAGTCTACAAGGTGCAGACTTCTTATGCATTCAAGCT
>CEUV01044052.1_pt1 | contig 16003 bp, 11 predicted proteins | sample 356401 | NCBI WGS metagenome assembly CEUV01 (sample SAMEA2622710, study PRJEB7988) | marine metagenome | isolation source: saline water (ENVO:00002010), including
GTTTTTTTCATTAATATAAACTTCTGATAAACCCAAATAAACTAAAGGGAGCTCTTCTTTTGTTAGTTTTTTTTCATCTAATAATGTTTGTAGTGTTTTTTTTGCTGTTTGAAAATTTTCTAAACGAATGTCGCATTTAGCGGACCATATAAGAGATTTATTAACAAGCTCTCCGTTAGAATAAGATCTAGTTATAAATTTAAATGTATTCAGTGAAGCGAGATACTCTTTTTTATAATATCTAGCTTGAGCCATTAAAAAGTAATTATCCTCTATCCACTTGTTTTTTTCTTTATTATTAATCTCCATAGAATGAAGGGTTATCACCCTGGTTGTTTTTTCAATAGCCCTGTCCATGTTGGGAAAAACCTGACCCTTTAATTCAATTCTGTTTATTTTATCAATTGGAATTATGTTCTGAAAATTTTCTTTGTGTTCATTTTCTATTTTTTTTAAACCAGCCTTCACACTTTCTTTTGCATTAAAATAACCATTGTATTTTGCTGTAGTTTGGTGATATGTTCTACTAAAAAAATTATCCCTTGATGTGGAACAACCAGTAATAACAAGTACTATTAGAATTAGAAATGATGATGTTTTATTCAATTTTCTTCTTTCTTTAATTATATACTTAACTGTATATATATTTTTTTATTTTAAATTTTAAATCTTTACCTATTTTTATATTTAAAATTTGTAATTATACACTCATTATGAAATCTATTCTAGCAAAACTACTAATAAAATACCGAGTTGATGTATTTAAAAAAGAGTCTTTAGAAAAAATCAGTAGCTTCCATTTAAATAAAATGCAATTGAGCATATTGTTTGTTTTTATATTTACTGTAAGTTTTTTTGTTAGTTCTGTATTTATTTTTTTTACACCAATAGGAGATAAATTTTTTGAAATGTCAAAAAAGAGTGAGGTTTCTAGATTATATATGCAAGTTGACTCTATAGAAAATTTATTAAACCTACAATTAGATTACAGCGAAAGATTAAAGTTAATTTTTAATGATTTTGACACTACTCAAAATCAGAGTAATAGTGATGTGGCCTTTTCACTAAACTCATTACAATCAAAAATGACACTTCAGGATTCAATATTATTTAATTTTATTAAAAAATTAGATAATGAAAGTGTTTATAAATACAACCAAAGTGTTCTACAAAAATTAAACTTACAAAAGCCGGTAAATGGAATGATAACATCTAAATTTGACGCGGAAAATAAACATTTTGGTGTTGATATTGCGGCACAAGAAAATTCTGATGTTTTTTCTGTACTAAATGGTGTTGTGTTGTTTACTGGATTCTCTGACGAGCTAGGTAATTTTATCATAGTGGCACATGAAAACAACTTCTTCTCAGTGTATTTACATAATTCGTCTTTATTAAAAAACAAGGGTGATGTTGTTAATTCTGGTGACAAAATTGCATTAGTTGGAAATTCTGGAAAATTATCCTCTGCCCCACATCTTCATTTTGAGTTATGGAGCGGACTAAACCCAATTGACCCCGAAAAATACTTACAATTTGATTAATCATGTCAGTTAAAAAACTAATTGTTAAGTATTTAGCAAAAAAAAATAAAAAAAATATTGACTCTTGGTCCAAAAACTCTATTTCAAACCAAAAAAAATTATTTAAAAAATTAATGTTCAGCTTAGAAAGAACAGAGTTTGGTAAAGACATTGGCGCCTCTAAAGAGATGGAGATCGAAGAATATCGAAAAAACTGTACAATTAAATCTTACGAAGATTTTTCAAGCTACATAAAAAAAATATCACTTGGTGAAAAAAATGTTCTTTGGCCGGGGGCACCATTATATTTTGCAAAAACCTCAGGTACAACAAGCGGAACTAAATATATTCCCCTCACTAAAAAAATGTTAGACTATCAAATTAAGTCATCGAAAGAGGCTTTATTATTGTATGCATTCAAAACAAAAAAATATGATGCTATAAACGGAAAAATGATGTTTATTCAAGGTAGTCCATTGTTAACAAAACACAGCAAAATTAACACTGGGAGGTTGTCTGGAATTGTTGCAAATCACATTCCATTCTTTTTGAAGTCCAATCGTTTACCTAGCAGAAAAACAAATATAACTAATAATTGGGAAGAGAAACTTGAGAAAATTATAAATGAAACCATTGGGGTTGACTTAAGATTAATTGGTGGGATACCACCTTGGGTAATAATGTATTTTCAAAAAATTTTAGAAAGAACAAGTGAAGAAACAACATTAAATATTTTTCCAAACCTTTCTTTATATGTTCATGGTGGGGTTAATTTTAGTCCATATAAAAAAACACTCAAAGGTATCATGCCTAAAGCTGATTTTCTTGAGTTTTTTCCCGCTTCTGAAGGTTTTTTTGCATACCAAGATGATATTGAAAAAGAGGGGTTGTTGTTATTAACCAATCACGGTGTTTTTTATGAGTTTATTGAAGTTGACCAATTTTTAAATAATAACTATAAACGTTTGAGTTTAGAGGACGTGGAATTAAATAAAAATTATGTACTTATTATCAGCACGGTTGCTGGGTTATGGTCTTATAATATTGGTGACACAGTACGGTTTATTGATTTAAATCCCTTTAGGGTTGTGGTAACCGGAAGAATAAAGCACTTTATTTCTGCTTTTGGTGAACACGTAATTGGAAAGGAGGTTGAGTCAGCGTTAGAAAATAGTGTAGATGAGTTTGGTGGCAAGGTTGCGGCTTTTACTGTATGCCCAAACATTAACCCAAAAGAGGGCCTTCCTCATCATGAGTGGTTCATAGAGTTTAGTGAAAAGCCAAAACAATTTAATAAATTTTGTGTTCATTTAGATAACATGGTTAGGAAACAAAATATATATTATAATGAGTTAATTAGAGACCGCGTTCTTAAACCTTTGGTTGTTAATTGTGTAAAGAGTGGTGGCTTTAATAAATATATGGATTCTATTGGTAAGCTGGGCGGTCAAAATAAGTGTCCCTCTCTTTCAAATGATAGAAAAATTGGTAACTTTTTAAATGAATACATTATATAAAAAATGAAAAAGAAGAAAATTGCTGTTTTGGGCTCAACCGGTTCTATTGGGGTTCAGGCTTTAAAAATTATTAAAGAGTTTTCTGAAGATTTTGAATTAAGTTTAATTTCAGCCAACTCCAGTGATACACTTTTACTAGAACAATCTTTATTTTTTCAACCCGAGCATGTAATTATAAATACCGAAAGTGGCTATAGTTATATTAAAAAAAATTTAAGATCTCCTTTTACTAAATTACACTTAGGTGGTCAAGCGTTGTGTGATTTAATTGAAAGTGAAGATTTTGATATAGTTTTGGTTGCTATCGTTGGTTTTGCAGCTCTTCTCCCTACAATATCAGCAATTAAAAGTGGTAAAAAAATTGCTTTAGCAAACAAGGAAACCCTTGTTGTTGCTGGACAAATTATTTCTTCGTTAGTGGAAAAAAATGATGGGAATATTATTCCTGTTGACTCTGAGCACTCTGCAATATTTCAGTGTATACAAGGAGAGAGCCTTGAGTCTGTTAAAAATATAATCTTAACAGCATCAGGTGGGCCATTTAGAGGATATAATAAACAACAACTTGAAAACGTTTCTTTAAAAAACGCCCTAAAGCACCCAAACTGGAACATGGGGGCTAAAATTACTATTGATTCTGCAACGCTAATGAATAAGGGTTTTGAGTTAATTGAAACAAGGTGGTTGTTTGATGTGTCTTTTGAAAAAATTAAGGTAGTTGTTCACCCGGAATCAATAATTCACTCGCTTGTTGAATACCAAGACGGATCTGTTATTGCGCAGTTAGGGGAACCAAGTATGTATATTCCTATCTTATACGCCTTAAATTTCCCTAAGAGAATAAAGTCTTCCGCCCCCAAACTTGATCTTATCAAAATCAAGTCACTGAATTTTGAAGAGCCAAACAAAAAAATTTTTAGGCATCTCGACCTTGCATATGAAGCTATTAAATTTGGTGGATCATATGGTTGTGTTTTAAACGCCTCCAATGAAGTTGCTGTTTCTGCTTTTTTAAAAGAAAAAATTAGATTTATTGATATGATTAAAATTATAGAAAAATCAATAGAAAAGATTACTTTTGTGCAAAATCCTAATTTAGAAGATCTTTTGGAAATTGATTTAGAAACTAGAAAATTTGCAAATTCAATAATTTAAAACGTATAATATGTTAATCGTACTTGGTCAGTTTTTTTTATGCTTAAGTATTTTAATTGTGCTTCATGAAGCCGGTCATTTCTTCGCTGCAAGAATGTTTAATACTAAGGTGGAGAAGTTTTATCTTTTTTTTAATCCATGGTTTTCGTTATTTAAGAAAAAAATTGGTGACACAACCTATGGTGTTGGTTGGTTGCCGCTTGGGGGTTATGTTAAAATTGCCGGTATGATTGATGAATCTATGGACCAAGAACAAATGAAAAAACCAGCAAAAGATTGGGAGTTTAGAAGTAAACCTCGTTGGCAAAGGTTAATAATTATGTTGGGGGGTGTTATTGTAAATTTTGTTTTAGCTTTTTTTATTTACGTTTTTATGTTTGGATACTGGGGAGAAAAAATTATTGAACAAAAACCACTTTCTATTTATAGTGAGGTTGTTGACTTAAATAGTTTTCCTTTAAAAAGTGGTGATAAAATAATTAAAGTTAATGAAAAAGAGGTTGGAAATATGTGCTGGAGAGATGTTAAGATGGAGCTAGTTCTTTGGGGTGACAAAAATATTACTGTTTCTAGAGACGGGGGAGAGAAAATTATTTCCTTCTCTCAAGAACATATAAACGAAATAATAAACCGAACTATTTTAATTGATGATATTCCTTTTGTGATTGATTCTGTTTTAGATGGTCCCGCAAAAAACGCTGGATTAATTAAAGGAGATGTTTTAACATCTGTAAACGGCTTACCACTTAACGGTCGTCAACAATTTGTATCTGCCTTTCAAAAAAATGAAAACAAAACTATTCTTGTTGGTTACTCTAGGGGGGGGGTAGACAAGATTACTGATTTGTCTCTACCTAAAAAAGACGAAAACAATAATGTTTTAATTGGTGTTTCTGTAAAACTCCCTGAAGAAACAGTTGTTAATTATAGTTTTATTAGTTCCTTTCCCGCTGCCTTAAAAAGAACAAAAAAAGAAATTGTAAATTATTTAGGCCAATTTGGTCTTTTGTTTAGAATGGATGATGGGGCAAAACAACTTGGGGGTTTTATTACAATTGGTTCGTTATTTGGGCCAACCTGGGACTGGGAACACTTTTGGGGATTAACTGCCTTTATATCAATTATGTTGGCAATTGTAAACCTTTTACCAATTCCTGCTTTAGATGGTGGGCACGTTCTTATTTTACTAATAGAAATGATTATGGGGCGAGATATAAATCCTAAAATATTAGGATATATTCAGGTCATTGGCATGGTTCTTCTTTTAGGGCTTTTTGTATTAGCTAACGTAAATGATATCATAAGATTATTTCAATAAAATTTAATTATGGATTTAAATAAAATATTTAACGATTTAGGGATTAAACAAACAAACAAATCATCAGCAATTGGTGGTGAGTGGTTTGATGGGGTTGGGCCTAAAATTATTTCAAACTCACCTGTAAATGGTGAAGAAATTGGCTCTACTCAATTTTCTTCAAGGGAAGAATATGAAAAAATAATTTCTTCATGTGAAGAAGCGTTTAGCACCTGGAGAATGTTGCCGGCTCCAAAAAGGGGAGAGGTTGTTAGACAGTTTGGTGATGAGTTGAGGATAAAAAAAGCTTCTTTGGGGGCTTTAGTTTCCTATGAAATGGGAAAATCTTTACAAGAAGGTTTGGGTGAGGTTCAAGAAATGATTGATATTTGTGATTTTGCGGTTGGGTTGTCTAGACAATTGTGCGGAATAACAATGCACTCTGAAAGACCGAAGCATAGAATGTATGAGCAATACCACCCTTTAGGAATTGTTGGTGTTATTTCTGCTTTTAATTTTCCTGTTGCCGTGTGGGCTTGGAATACGGCTTTGGCTTGGATTTGTGGTAATGTTTGCATTTGGAAACCATCTGAAAAAACCCCACTTTGTGGAATTGCTTGCCAAAATATAATGGCTAAAGTGTTAGAAAAAAATAATATACCTGGTGCAATTTGTTGTTTAATAAATGGTGATTATTCTGTTGGTGAGTGGCTGACTAAAGACAAACGGGTTGCCTTAATTTCTGCAACAGGATCAACAAGAATGGGTAGGGTTGTGGGGGCAGAGGTTGCAAAGCGTTTTGGTAAATCTATTTTAGAGCTCGGTGGAAACAACGCTTTAATAATTTCTCCTGACGCGGATATCAACATCAGTGTTGTAGGATCTGTTTTTGGTGCTGTTGGGACAGCTGGACAAAGGTGTACCACAACTAGAAGATTGATTGTTCATGAGTCTATTTATGATTCTGTTAAAGAAAAATTAATTAGCGCCTACAAACAAATTAAAATTGGCAACCCTCTTGATGAATCAAACCACATGGGTCCCTTGATTGATAAAGACGCTGTAAACATGTATTTAGAGGCTATTACAAGGGTTAAGAAAGAGGGTGGCAATGTTATTGTTGAGGGCGGTGTTTTGAGTGGTGAGGGGTACTCTTCGGGCTGTTATGTGAAGCCGGTTATTGTTGAAGCAAAGAACCACTATGATTGTGTTCAAAAAGAAACCTTTGCTCCTATATTATATTTATTAAAATATTCAGATTTAAAAGAAGCTATTAGTATGCAAAATGATGTGCCACAAGGTTTGTCGTCTGCTATTATGACAACAAACCTAAGGGAGGCTGAAAGATTTTTATCTCACGAGGGCTCCGATTGTGGAATAGCGAATGTTAATATTGGAACATCTGGTGCTGAAATTGGTGGTGCGTTTGGTGGTGAAAAAGAAACGGGAGGGGGAAGAGAGTCTGGCTCAGATGCCTGGAAGGCTTACATGAGGAGACAAACTAACACTATTAATTATTCTACCGAACTTCCTTTAGCGCAGGGAATTAAATTTGATTTTTAATCAAATTCATTTATTTTATCCACAACTGGTCTTTTTTCTGCATTAGATAGTTCCCAAGCTGTATAAAAAATTAGCTTAGTGAGGCTTTCTATCTTTTTATAACTTAATTTTTCCATTGTATCAGTATGTTTGTGGTAATCTTCGTTTAACCCACTGAAATAAAAAATTGAAGGAATAGAGTTTTTTGCAAAATTATAGTGATCAGATCTATAATAAAACCTGTTCGGGTCTCCAGGCTCGTTATATGTATAATCTAATTCCATATTAACGTATTTTGAGTTTGCAAACTCTGAAGTGTTATGAAGGTCTGTGCTTAACTTATCTGAGCCAATTATGTAAATGTAATTCTCATTTCCTGGGTGATTTTCGTCTGGCCTCCCAACCATATCCATGTTTAAATTTGTTATTGTTTGTGATAGGGGGTATTCTGGTTTTTCGGCATAGTAATACGAACCCAACAAACCCTTTTCTTCAGCAGAGACCGGCATGCATAATATACTTCTTTTAAACTCAAGCCCTAATTTTTTTGCTAGTTGAAAGGTTGCCGCTATCTCCAATAAACCAGCTGTTCCCGAGGCGTTATCGTCTGCTCCATTATGAACTTTTCCATCAATAATCCCAATATGATCATAATGCGCTGTTATTACTATTATTTCATCTTTAAGTAATGGGTCGGTGCCCTCAATATAACCTAGTACATTTTTTCCGGTAATAATTTTTTCGTTGTTTTTTGTTGCAATAAGTGTTTTTCTTTTCGCTGTTTTTGTAATTGTGTTTTTAGTATCTGATATTTTGTTTTTTAATTTATCTATTTTGTTTTTTCCCAAAACCTTATTTGTTATTTCTTTATTAACATAAAAAAAAGGTATTTGGTCTTCCTTAATCAGTAAATTTAAAGCATCGTGTTCTATTCTGTGTTTAAAAGTGTTATAATCGGACTCGTAATTTTCGCTAATAAATATAACTGCTTTTACGTTGTTTTTCTTTGCAGTTTTAAGCTTATCCCTCCAGCTTCTTTTTGGTGATTTTTTTTTACTGCCTGACAAAATATAATTTCCTTTTTTGTCTTTAGGCTCTCCTTGTAAGATCATTATAACTCGACCCTCTACATTTTGTTGATAGTCGTTATATTTTTCGGACTCTATTCCATAACCTAAAAATAAAATGTCGTTAGATTTTATAATCGTTGGTGGAAACATTGGAAAACTAAAAAAGTCCCTATTAAACTCAAATTGAGATCCCGAAATTTCTAAGTTAATGTTTTTAAAGCCCCTTTTTATCAAATTAAACTCCTGAAAATATGTGTTGTTTTTATATGGTGGTATGCCTATTTTAGAAAAATAGTTAGCTATGTACTGCGCGGCCATTTCCTCACCCCTCTCACCAACCTCCCGGCCCTCAAAAGCATCAGATGCTAAAACAGCTACATGTTGTTTAATTATTTCTTTATCAATTTGATTTCCGACAGAAACAACATCTACTTTTGGTTGTGGTGGTGTTATTACTTTTAGGTACTCTTCCCCAAATTTTTTATATGCCTTTTGTATATACGAATTTGTGAAACTTCCCGTTTTCCCTAATTTGATTTTTTTTGCATACTCAGGATAATTTTGGTTAACCCACAATCTAAAATTATTCCCCTCTTCTATATTTTTAAATGGTTGTGTGTTTGTTTGTGCAAATAATATTACTGAAACAAAAAATAGTATAAGTGTTTTTTTCATTTTTTATATTTTTTTTACTCTTCTTTCGTGACGCCCTCCTTCAAAAACTTCGTTTAAAAATATTTTAATAATTTTTTTTGTTTTTTCTAAAGACATAAATCTTGCTGGTATTGATATTATATTAGCGTCATTATGTTGTCTTGCTAATTTTGTTATTTCTTCGTTCCAGCATAAGGCGGCTCTTATTCCTTTGTGCTTATTAGCGGCCATACTAACCCCATTTCCACTTCCACAAATTAATATTCCAAAATCTGCCCCAACCAACACCTCTTCTGCCACTTTGTGTGCATAGTCGGGGTAGTCAACACTTTCCTCTCCATGTGTTCCAACGTCCAGTGTTTTGTGTCCTAGTTCCTCTAAAAACTCTATAATTTTTGTTTTGTATTCTACCCCCGCGTGATCACAGCCTATTGATATATTCATTTTTTTTCTGGTTTCATTTGTGGAAAAAATAACACGTCTTGTATTGATGTTTTGTTTGTTAACAACATTGTTAACCTGTCCATTCCTATTCCTATTCCAGAAGTTGGTGGCATTCCATATTCTAGAGCTTTTAAAAACTGATTATCTATTATCATTGCCTCGTCATCCCCTCTTTTTCCTAACTTCATTTGTTCTTCAAAACTTTTCCTTTGTTCAATTGGGTTGTTTTGTTCTGAATATGCATTTGCTATCTCTTTACCATTTATAAACAATTCAAACCTTTCAGTTAAACCATCTTTTGACCTGTGTTTTTTTGTTAACGGTGACATTTCAATTGGATAGTCTGTTATATACGTGGGTTGAATTAGTTTTGCTTCACAAAACTCTCCAAAAACTGCATCAAACAATTTTCCTCGACCCATTGTTTTATTTGTTTCTATGTTGTTTGTTTTGCAATATTTTACTAATTCATCCTCTGTCATTTTTGAAATATCATCCCCGGTTTCATTTTTTATTGCTTCAAAAAAAGGTAGCCTTTTGTATGGCCCTTTAAACTCTATTTTGTTTTCATTATAAATTATTTGTGTTTTCCCACAAACCTTATTTGCAACCTGTTCAAACATTTTTTCTATAAAGCCCATCATCCAATTATAGTCTTTATAAGCGACATAAAACTCTAGCATTGTGAATTCTGGGTTATGTGTTTTGTCCATCCCTTCGTTTCTAAAATCTTTTGCAAACTCGTACACCCCTTCTTTTCCACCTACAATTAACCTTTTTAAATAAAGTTCGTTGGCAATTCTTAAATATAAAGGAATGTCTAACGTGTTGTGGTGTGTTATAAATGGCCTTGCTGCAGCCCCCCCAACAATTGGTTGTAGAATAGGGGTTTCGACCTCAATATATCCTTCTTTATTTAATATTTCTCTTATTGAATTATAAACCTGTGTTCTTTTTTCAAAAACCTCCCATGCACCATCGTTAACAATAAGATCTAATGATCTTTGTCTATATCTTAATTCTGTGTTTTTGAAAGCGTCATAAGTAATTCCCTCTGAGTCAGTTTTTACAATTGGAAGTGGTTTTATAGACTTCGATAATATTTTTATCTTTTTTACCATTATACTGGTTTCCCCTACCTTGGTTTTAAAAACACTGCCCTCTACTCCTATTATATCTCCAATATCAAGATGTTTTTTAAAAACATCGTTATACATTGATTTGTTTTCTCCTGGACAAATTTCGTCTCTGTTTAGATATAATTGTATTCTTCCTTTAAAGTCTTTTAGTTCGGCAAACGATGCTTTTCCCATTATTCTTCTACTCATTAATCTTCCAGCCAAACTAACTTCTTGAAAATTATTTTCTTTTTCAGAGTAATTTTTCTTTATATCAACGCTGTTCGCTGATATACTAAACTCTTCTGGGGGAAAGGGGTTAATTCCCAGCTCGTTTAGTTTTACCAAAGACTCTCTTCTTATTTTTTCTTGTTCATTTAATTCGCTCACAATTATTAAGTTTTGTCAAATATAAATATATTAACTAAAGAAATGAATAGTGTTATTTTTAAAAATTTAGGAATTATCAAATTTGAAGACGCTTGGAGGATTCAAGAAGAGCTTTTGAATTCAATAATTGATCTTAAAAAATTAAAACGTAACGACCCTTCTGTAACAAAAAAAACAAAAAGTTATTTGTTGTTTTGTGAGCACCCAGATGTTTACACCTTGGGTAAAAGTGGGGATAAAAACAATTTGCTTTTAAATGAGGAGGTTTTAAAAAAAGAGGGTATTGATTTTTTTAAGATTAATAGGGGGGGTGATATTACATATCACGGACCCGGACAACTTGTTGTTTACCCAATATTTGATTTGGATAATTTTTTTACCGATATTCATAAATACCTTCGTTTTCTTGAAGAAGTTGTTATTTTGGTTCTTAAAAACTATGGCCTTAAAGGTGAAAGGCTAGATGGTTCAACGGGGGTTTGGTTAGATGTTGATAAAAACCCAAGAAAAATCTGTGCAATGGGTGTGCGGGCTAGTCGCTGGGTAACCATGCACGGTTTAGCATTTAACGTTTCTGTTGATATTAATCGTTTTAGTGGTATCGTTCCTTGTGGTATTTCTGATAAATCCGTAACTTCTTTAAACCTTGAGTTAAAAAAACCTCCTTTATTTAATGAGGTTTCTTTATTATTTCAAAAAAAATTTAAAGATGTTTTTAATATAGATTTAATAGATGATACGATTTTTTAAATATTTTTTTTCTTTCTTTTTTATTGTTTTTTTTGGGTTACATTTATTAGGTTATGGTTATATAATTAGGGGTTTAAAATCAACTTATTTTAGATTTGAAAGAAGTGCTCAGGTTGATGATGCAAAGTTTTTTTACAATGACACTCTAAATAAATCTTCTAATCCTTTTTATTGGCCTAAGTCTGTTTATTATAATAAAAAAAATCTTTCTTTAAAATTAAGGAGTGTTCTTGAAAAATATAAAACACATTCTTTTTTAATTATACATAAAGATAGTATTGTTCATGAAGAATATTGGAAAGAATGGGCTGTAACAAATAATAAAAGCAACTCCTTTTCTATTGCAAAAAGTATTGTTTCTTTGATTGCTGGAATTGCTGTTGATAAAGGATATTTACGTGATTTTAACCATCCCGTTAAAAGTGTTTTTCCTGAAATGGATTTTTTTGATTCTGACTACGATGTAACTATTGGTGATTTATTAAATATGTCTTCTGGTTTAGATTGGGATGAAAATTATTATAATCCATTTAATATAACCGCTAGATCTTATATGACTAAAGATTTAACCTCTTTAACCAAAAGTCTTTCTTTTAGTTCAGAGGCTGGTTTGAATTATAATTATCAAAGTGGAGCAACCCAATTAGCTTCGTTAATGATAGAAAAATTATTGATGGATAGTTCTTCTATTTCTTTTTCCGAGTTCTCTTCTATTTATTTTTGGGAAAAAATAGGGGCTTCTGAAGAGGCTTTATGGTCTTTAGATAGAAAAAATGGTGTTGAAAAAAGTTTTTGTTGTTTTCATAGTAATGCAAAAGATTTTGCTAAAATAGGTAGGCTTTTTTTAAAAAAAGGGAAAATTAATGAAAACAATATTGTTTTAAATGAGTGGTACTTTGATAAAATTTTAAAATCTAACATAGTTAATTTTTATTCTTTTGGTTGGTGGAAAGGTTCTTCTTTAGGAATTCCTATTTATTATATGCGTGGATTCTTAGGTCAATTTATAATTACTATACCAGAATATGATTTAATAATTGTTCGTTTAGGAAGAAAAAATTTAAGAAATAAAGATAATCCTGATTTACCAACAGCCCCTTTTGAAATTTATGTTGAAGAAGTATTAAAAAATTATATTTAAATTTTGAATAATATTGTTTTAGAAATAAAAAACCTTTCTATTTCATTTTTTGAACATAATATAGAAAATATTGTTATAAATAATTTTTCTTACTCTTTTAAAAAAAATATAACAACAGCTATTGTAGGACCTTCAGGAAGCGGAAAGTCTTTAATTTCATTAGCTTGTTTAAATTTACTTCCTGAAAGTTCTAAAATTAAAGTTTCTGGAAATATTTTTTTAGAAAACAAGAATTGTATTTTACAATTTAATTCAAAAGATAATTATTTATACAGAGGTGTTTATTCTTCTATAATATTTCAAAATCCATTTACTTCATTAAATCCTGTTTATACTTGTGGATATCAATTGAGTGAATGTTTAAAAAAATCTAAAGAAAATTTCGATAAAAAATACATTTATAATGAATGTTTAAAATTTTTAAAACAAGTTGAATTAGATGATGTTGAAAAAATTTATAATTCATATCCTCATGAATTATCAGGTGGTCAACTACAAAGGGTTTTAATTTCTTTTGCTTTAGCTTTAAAAACTAAAGTTATTTTTGCTGATGAAATAACAACTGCATTAGACCCTTATACTAAAAATAAAATATTAAATCTTTTAAAGAATATTTGTGATTTTAATAATATTACTTTAATTATTATTAGTCATGATATTAATATTGTTAAAAATTATTCAGATGAAATATTAATATTAAATAAAGGTAAAATAATAGAAAGAGGTAATACTAAAAATTTATTAAAAAAACCAAAAAAAAATTTTACAAAATCATTAATATTATGTAAACCTAAAATTATAAATAACCCCTTTTTTTTACCTTTCTTAAAAAATAATAAAATCATTTATGATGGTAAAATACTTAAAAAAGAAGCTTTTTCTAACTCTATTATAGAATTAAAAAACTTATCTCTTTTTTATAATAATTTTAAAGCTTTAAATAATATAAATCTAAAATTAAAGGAAAATGATATAATTGGTATTATTGGAAGATCTGGATCAGGTAAAAGTAGTTTGTCTAATATTATATCATTAGTAAATAAAAACTATCAAGGTTCTTTTTTTTATAAGGGAAAAAATATTAGAAACCTTAATAAAAAAAATATAAATAAAAAAATTCAATTAGTTTTTCAAAACCCTGAATCTTCTTTAAATCCAAAACAAAAAATTAATGCTTGTTTAAGAGAAGTTTTGTATTGTAATAATATAATTAATAATAAAGACTCTAAAATATTATTTTATTTAAATCAATTAGAATTAAATAAAAATATTTTAAATAAATATCCTCATGAATTATCAGGTGGTCAAAAACAAAGAGTATGTATAGTTAGAATTCTTTTAACTGATCCTGAAATAATAATTTTTGATGAATCTGTTTCTGCTTTAGATATGAATACTCAAGCTCATGTTTTAAATCTTATAAAAAAAATATATTATAAAAATAACATTAGTATTATTTATATATCTCACGATATAAGTACAGTTTCTTTTTTATGTAATAAAATTTATGTTTTAAATAAAGGAACTATTATTGATAGTTTTATTAAAGAAAATATTTTAAGTGATAAAAGACATAAAGAAACTTTAAAACTTATAAATAACAATTAATAATAATAATATTATATATATATATATAATATATATGTTATGTTATTTAATTGTATAAATAAAATAATAAAAACTTTGAAATATTAGTTTTTAATTTTTTTAAACAATTATTATTTTAATATTTAATCTGTTTAAAATATGATTATAAACAATATTAACAATGATTATATTATTATAAATTTTTAATAAATAATTTAAAAATTTAAGATTAAAATTTGTTTATAGATTGTTAATAAAAAATGAGTTATTAATAGTAAAATAAAAGAATAAAAAAAAAATAATATAATTAACAATTTATAAACATTTTATTAACTACTTATTAAAATAATTATAAATTATTTTTCCTTTACTATTACCTAGAATTTTAATTAATTTTTGAAGTTTTTGTTTTTTAATATTATCTATATTTTTAAATTTATTTAATAAAGTTTTTTTAGTTTTTTCACCTATTCCAAAAATATTATCTAATTCAGATTCCACCATATTTTTTAATCTTCTTTTTCTATGATGAGATAAAGAAAATCTATGAGCTTCATCTCTTAAAAATTGAATTAATTTCAATTCATCAGAATGATGATCAAGTTTAAATTCTTCTTTTTTAGTATTAAATATTATTTCTTCTTTTTTAGCAACAGAAATTAATTCAATTTTAGTATCTAATTTAATTTCTTTTAATGCTTTATAAGCAGAAGATAGTTGACCTTTTCCCCCGTCAATTAAAATTAAATTTGGAAAAGGTTTGTTTTTATTTTTTAAAAATAAATACCTTCTTTTAACAGCCTCATACATACTATCAAAGTCATTAATAATTTTAACAGTTTTTATATTAAAATGAATGTATTCTTTTTTAGAAGGAATACCATTTTTAAAAACAACACAAGCTGAAGTCGGATTTTTTCCGAACAAATTAGAATTATCAAAACACTCAATGTGTTTAGGTAAATACTTTAATTTTAATAAATTTTTTAAATTTTTAATTATTAAATTATAATCTTTATTATTTGATTTTTTTAATTCAAACCTTTGTTTATAAATTAATAAATTTTTAAAAGAAAAATCAAGGATATTTTTTTTATAACCTTTTATAGGAACTGTACTTTTATAATTTAAAATTTTAATATTTGAAATAATAGAATTGGAAATATTTTCAAAAGTATTATATGTATTATTAATAAAAACAGATAATAAATATTTATCAGTCTCATTCAGTATTTTTTTTACAAATGAATTTTTATAAATAGAAACAACACCATTTGTTACTCTTAAAAAAGAAAAGAAAGAAAAATTATCACTAGAAATTACACAAAAAACATCGTGATTAGAAAAAGAATTATTTACTATAACAGATTTTTCTTTAAATTCAGTTAAAAGTAAAATTTTTTCTTTTTCTTTTTGTGCTAATTCAAATTGTAAATTTTTAGAATAAAAAAACATATTTTTTTTAAAATCTTTTATAAGATTATTAAAATTACCTTTTAAAAAATTAGAAATTTCCTTAATATTTTCATTATAGTTTTTTTCAGTTTGTTCTCCTGAACAAGGACCTTTACAATTATTAATTTGACAACTTAAACAACTATTTTTCTGTTTAGTTAATTTCTTATTTAATACATGAGAACAAGATATAGTAGGATATAATTTTTTTAAAATTATTAATATTTCATTTGCTTTTTTATAAGATAAAAAAGGACCAAAATATTTTCCTTCTTTTTTGTTTTCGTTTCTTGTAATAAAAATTCTAGGAAATACTTCATTTTTTATAATTATCCAAGGAAAAGACTTATCATCTCTCAA
>CEUV01064413.1_pt1 | contig 15930 bp, 10 predicted proteins | sample 356401 | NCBI WGS metagenome assembly CEUV01 (sample SAMEA2622710, study PRJEB7988) | marine metagenome | isolation source: saline water (ENVO:00002010), including
CTTATTGATGAATGTCATGACGTACTTCAAACTAGAAATCTTAGTATTCCATTAGAAATTGAAAAAGATCTAGAAAAAAAGGAAACTTTTATTCTAAAAGAGTTAGAAACAATGAAGAAGTTAGGAGATTCAATATTCATAGATGTTTTTGGAGAAAAACAAAGGTTGTATTATAAAAATTCAGATTTATTAAATCAAACAAGTAAGATGCATGAATTTACTTTAGAAAAACAAAAATTCACTAAAGAGATTCTTAATGAAATGAAATGGTATCCATTTTATCAACTATCATTTATATTACTGTTCGTTCTTCTTGCTTATTTTATTTTTAATGCAGCTAGAAAGTCTGAACAAAATCAAGTTTGGGCAGGTATGGCTAAAGAAACAGCTCATCAAATTGGAACTCCTCTTTCTTCTTTAATAGCTTGGATAGAGTTACTAAAGCAAGATAAAAAAAATGAATCTATGACAATGGAAATGGAAAAAGATATTAAAAGACTTGAAACTATTACAGAGAGATTTTCAAAAATTGGATCCAAAACTGAATTGACTGAAGAAAATCTAGAGGATATTATATCAGAATCAATCTCGTATATGGAGAAGAGATTTTCAAAAAACATTCATTTTGATCAACAATACGACCTAACAGATAAAAAGTTGAAAATCAATAAAATTCTCATGATTTGGGTTATCGAAAATATATGTAAAAATGCTGCTGACGCTATGAAAGGTGAAGGATTAATCCGTATTAAATGTATAGAACATGAAAAAAATGTTCAAATTTTGATTTCAGATACCGGTAGTGGGATTGATAAATCAATAGTAAAATCAATATTTATGCCAGGAATAACCTCTAAAACGAGAGGCTGGGGACTTGGTTTATCTTTAGCAAAGAGAATTATTGAAGATTATCATAAAGGGAAGATTTTTGTACAGAAATCAAGTAAAAAAGAAGGCACTACATTTTGTATAATACTTCCAAGTGATATTGTTTAAAATCTTAGATAACAATTGATGGTCAATTATAATCATCAAAATTAGATGAGATTAGTAAATATTAGAGGTAATCAACTAGATTTTTTGAAAATATTTAGCATATCAGTGTACGATAATCTAGCTTGAACACCACCCATTAAGTACAACAACAAAAAAAGGATCTTTTATGTGTGTTTCATTAATTCTATTAGCTATTGTATGTACCATAGCAGCAATCTCTGTATTAAAGATAAACATATCAAATATCTTATTATTTAAAGTAATTGTTTTCATTATATGCGCATCATTTGGCCATTATCAGCGGCTTTTTTAATTCTTTAGCAAATTGAGAAATAGACATAGTTCTTTCATATTTTCTTTCTTCCTGTGGGAAAAGTAATAGAGGGAAGCAAAGTAATATGAATATTGTTTTTTTCATTTAATAATTATCTTTTTATCTACTGTTCCATCATCATAAATATTGAATAACGATGAGTTAAATTTTTATATATTTATTTATATAAATATATTTTTAAAAAACAATTAATCATAAACAGATTTAAATTAATTTCTTATATACTTAATTAATATCATATAGAACAGCTTCCTAAATTATTTTTATTTATATAGTTTTGGTGATACTCCTCTGCTCTATAAAAAATAGGAGCCCTCTCAATTTTTGTAACTATTGAATTATTCCATTTTTCTTGTATAAGTTCAATAGATTTTAAAGCAGAATTCCTCTGAGTATCTGAAATATAATATATTACGGATCTATATTGTGATCCTGTATCTAATCCTTGCCGATTTAGAGTAGTTGGATTATGATTTTTCCAAAATATGTCTAATAAATCTTCATATGAAACCAAATCTTCATCAAAATGTATTTCGACAACTTCAGCGTGATTAGTATCACCTGAACATACTTCTTTATAATTAGGATTGATAGTATCCCCACCCATATATCCCGATTGACACATATAAACTCCCTTTGTTTCCCTGAATATCTTATCAACTTTCCAAAAACATCCTGCCCCAAAGTATGCCTTTGATAAATTATTATATTTCTTAAATTGAATACTCAAGGAGTTTACACAATGACGAGTATCCTTTTCAGTAATTTGTTCTCCATGAAAAACATGTCCTAAATGCCCATCACACTTACTACAACAAATTTCAGTGCGGACTCTACCTCCACTTAAATCTTCATATCTTGTTATGGCTCCTATAATTTCATCATCAAAAGAAGGCCAGCCACAACCAGAATTAAATTTAGTATTTGACTCATATAAAGGATTTTTACAGGCTCTACAAATAAAAACTCCTGGTTCAAAGTGGTCATTATATTTTCCTGTATAAGGAGGCTCTGTTCCTTTATTTACAATAATATCTCTTTCTTCTTTACTTAAATCTAAAAAAAAATCTTTCTTATTCATTATTTAAAACAATTTCCATCTTTATCAATACTGACTATTGGTGCCTTTTCCCAATCAATTAATTTATCCGCCTGTTTAATATCTATAAAATTAAAATCTTTAACTAACTGTTTAAATTTAGAGTATGCCCCAGATAAATTATAATAGGACTTAAACTTCCTTTTTAATGATAATCCTTCCAAAATAGGTTGATTAGGATCAAAATCTCGTGGATGAAAATAAGTCATAGTATAATCTGATTTTTCAACTAAAAACCTAATTAATGAGTATGGGAAAAATCTAAAATATCCACCACCGGTTGTAGTAAACCTAGTTCCAAGAAAACTATTTGTACTCATAGGAAATTCTTTTAGTTCATGATTATTAAATTTTAATTTAACTGGTCGTGATTCTTTAAAATTTATAAAACCCCCATCCTCTCTTGTTGCAGGAAAAATAGACGCATCATATTTAATTCCTAATTCCTTAAGTATATCAAAAACCCAAACATTTTCCTTTTTGACAGAAAATCCTGGTGCTCTGTACGATACAACTTTTTCAGAAGTAATGTCTTCTATCCTTTTTATACAAGTTACTAAATCTGCTTTAAATTCTTTAGAGGACTGCTGATATGCAACCTTATGCATATCTGAATGCGCGCCTATCTCAAATCCATAATCATGAATTTTTTTTATTATTTGTGGATGTTTCTTTGCAACATATCCTAAAACAAAAAATGTTGCTTTTACATTATTTTCTAATAATACTTCTAGTATCTTATCTGTTCCAATATGAACTCTATCCTCATATGAACTCCATTTTTCAAGAATATCAGAGGGATATTTATGAAGAATATGATACCAGTCCTCTATGTCAAAAGTTAGAATATTCATTTAAAGATTTTAGGATCTTTCACAAAAATACAAAAATTTATAAAAATTAATTCAAGTTAAAAAATGGTAATTTATCTATATCTTTTAGATTTGCATAAATTTTTTTCTGATTGTCTTCCATATACATACATATTCCTTACTGTAAACAAAAGTGTACCTATTGTAATTTCTATTTAAAAACAAATCTTAAGGATAAAAATAAACTGATTGAATCTCTCATCAAAGAGATCTCTCTCACAAAAAATTATCTCAAAGATACCAAATTAAAAAGTTTATATTTTGGAGGTGGAACACCATCTTTATTGAATAAAGAAAATTTGGATTTGATTTTTAGAAAAGTCAAAAAATATTATCAAGTTAGTTCAGAAGCTGAAATAACTATTGAATGTAACCCTGAAGATTTAACAATAGAAAAACTGAAAGATTTGAAAAATATAGGGTTTAATAGATTAAGTATTGGTATACAATCTTTTAAAGATGAAGACTTGATTTTTATGAATAGAAATCATAATAGAAATCAAGGTATAAAAAGTGTGAAAAATGCAAAAGATGCTGGATTTAAAAATATATCTATAGACCTTATATTTTCTTTACCTAATCAAAGTTTAAAGGACTGGAATGAGAACTTAAGGATGGCATTTGAATTAGATATTCAACATATTTCATCATACTCACTTACAATAGAAGAAAAAACTAAACTGAAATATTTGATTGAAAACAATAAGTTAAGTGAGTTAGTTGATATTGAGTCTTCTAATCATTTTAGATTATTAGTTGAGGAATGTGAGAAAAGAGGATTTATTCAGTATGAAATTTCAAACTTTGGGAAAAAAAATTACTTCTCTACTCACAATTCAAACTATTGGGTTGGTTCAGAATTCCTTGGTATTGGACCATCTGCTCATTCTTATAATGGGGAGAGTAGAAGATGGAATATTTCTAGCAATTCAAAATATATACAGTCAATAAAAAATAATATTATTCCATCAAACGAAGAAAAACTAACAAATTCTGAAAAATTTAATGATTATATCATGACCTCATTACGAACAATCTGGGGTGCTGATTTAATTTTAATTAAGAAAAAATTTGGGAAAACTATACATTCTGATTTAAATAAACAAATTCAAAAATGGATTAAATCTAAAGATATCTTTCAAGAAAAAGAGAAAATATATCTAACGACTAAAGGAAAATTTATATCAGATTCTATTTGTTCTGATTTATTTAGAGTGGATTAACTATTTTCAACAAAAAACTGTTTATAAATTGATTTACAACAAATTACAAAGGAAAACTTTTGTAATAACTTTGCAGTAGTCGTAATACTTGTTTTGGGTTGTACATTTCTTTCTCAGATTTTCGTACAGCATAAAAAAAGCCCTTCTGGAAGAAAGGGCTTTTTTAATTATATATCTATTTTATGTCTATCTCATTATCTGGTTTTCAGTAGAGGGACGAAAAGTAATTCCAAACATAAACTCATGGGAACCTGAAGTATAAGAAGTGATGTCTGAATTAGGGATGTCATATGAGTATCCTATCATATATTTATCTTGGATATAAAACCCTAATAATGCAGATATATCTCCATTGTTTCTATAATCCATACCCATCCAGAATTTATCATTATAAATTGTTTTTAAACCTATATCTACCTGAGATTGATCAGATACTGATTTAAACAATAAAGAAGGTTGGACTCCCCAATAATGACTTACCTTAATATTATATAATCCCATTATATTCATATGACGAGCTAAACTAGCGTCCAATGTAACAGTATCTGTACCTGTTAAGGTTAATTCACTGTTTAATAGTTGTGGGATAGAAGCTCCAATATACCACTTATCTTCATTATAAATATTTAATCCAAAAGTTGCATCTGGAACTAAATTTACAATTTCACCTCCATTCATTAAAGGGTCATCAGGGTTTGCTAAATTCCAATTTTCTTTATCAATTTTAAATTGAGTAAACCCTCCCGACAAAGCTAATGAGAGTTTTATATCTTGTGATATATTGAGATGATAAGCATACGTTAATGCAGCTCCAGCTCTACTAGTGGGCCCAACCTGATCATTAAACACAGAGCCTCCTAATCCAACATGGTCTGAAGATCTTCCATAGATACTTAATAAGGTAGTTTTTGGAGCGTCCTCAATTCCTACCCATTGGTTTCTTACAGATGTCTTTATTTGATAATAATCATTCATACCTGCAATTGCAGGATTTACTGCAAAATCATTAATCATAAATTGTGACAATTGAGGAATTTGTTGTGCATACAACATACTTCCAATAAAAATTGATACAAATAATAGACTTAATTTTTTCATCTTAATTTAAATTTATCTTACAATAGTAACAGCTCCTGTTTGTAAATCTGAGCCATCATTTTGGTTAATAGTATAATAATAAGTACCTACGGGTAATGGATTTCCTTCTGATGTGCCATCCCATTTATTATTGTTATAATTTTCTCCTGTCATGCTATAGATTAAAGTACCCCATCTATTAAATATCTTTATTTCAGCATAAGGATATTTTTCTATATCAAGTATTTCCCACTCATCGTTTATTCCGTCACCATTAGGAGAAATTGCATCATAAGGAACCGCTCCAACAACTACATAAATAGAGTCAACACCTTGGCATCCTATATTGTCTGTCGCAGTTACATAATACCAAGTTGAAACATCTGGATAATCTGTAATACTCAACCCTGTAGCTGTATCATTATCCCAGGTCCACTGAAAGTTATTATATATATTAGAAGAAGAAATTGTTGTTTGATCTCCTTTCACAAGCGGATTTGGATCAGCAACAGGATTAATGTCTAACTTCTGTACCTCAAAAGTTGCTTCAATATTAAATGGATCTAATGGGCAATTTACCTCATCAGTAATAGTAAGCTGATAATTTGTTATTGGATCTTCAGGGGTAACTGTAATAGAAGCAGTTGTTCCTATTACAACATTGTCATTCATATTTGTCCAAATATAAGAGTGATTTGGTTTATCTTCTATTTCAATAAATACTGATTTACCCAAGCATATTGTTGAGTCTAAATAATCATCATTGTTTGGTAAGAACACATTCATATGGCCATTAATATGAGTTTGATCAGTAATTGTACATCCATTAGCATCTGTCACCACAATAGTATAAGATGTGTTAGGAGTAAGATTAGTTGCTGTAGATGTTGTTTGACCTCCAGGAGTCCATAAATAAGTATAGATTGGAGTTCCTCCTAAAACATAAGCGGTTGCACTTCCCTCAGTTAAACATGTTTTATCTGTAGAATCTGTAAAAATACTCAGAGGATTAGTTGGCTGTGCAACATATACCATGTTAGAAGTTGCGGTACAATTATTTACATCTGTTACAACAACCTGATAAATTCCAGTGTCTAGGTCTGAATATGTTCCTGTTCCAATACTTGTTACAAAATCATAGTTTGTAGTAGCATTACCAATATTTGGAGTCCATGAGTAAGTATATTGATTATTTACATTAACAGAACCTCCATTAACTGTAACAGTAATCTCACCTGTTGATTCTCCAAAACACAAAACATCTGAAATATCAACATCAAAAATATTTGCTTCTAATAACTCTGGTTGTGTCACAGTATAGTCTGTTGTGTCCATACATCCTAAAACATCTGTAGCAACAACAACATATGTTGCTGCAGACAGATTATTAATTGATGTTGATGATGAAGATTGACCTGTATTCCAAGTATATATTACATTTCCTGTATTTCCACCAGTCGTAGATACAGAAAGTGAGCCGTTACTACCACCATAACATGAAATCTCACCTGACTGTAAAATAGATATTTCAAATTCTTCTGGTTGCGTTAAATCATATGTTTCTGTTGTAGTACATCCTAAAGCGTCTGTAATAACACAGCTGAATGTAGAAATGTTTGTAATTTCATCCACACACAAACCTATAGCTGTTTGAGTTGTTTGGGATAATACATCATTCCATTGGAAATTATATATTGAATTTCCTGAACCATTAATATTCGGAACTCCTCCAGAAACATTTACTGTAATTTCTCCGTCACAATAATTCCAGCAAGTAGGGTCTTGTGTTGTTCCAATACTAGTAGAAAGAACACTATTTCCATTTATAATAGCTGTTGATGTAGAAGAACAATTATTTTCATCTGTTATAGTAATATCATAATTACCAACTCCTAAATTGCTAATAGAATAAGTTGTGTCACCAGTATTCCAAAGATATGTGTAAGTTGTAGCGGACCCTACTCCTCCCGAGCCATTCCAAGTAATCGCTCCATTTGTCCATCCAGAACAGGTAATGTGATCAATTACAAAATTATGAGAAATTGCTGTTGGTTCTTGGTAAGTTAAGACTTCCTGATAGATACAACCATTGACATCAGTAATTTCAAAAGTATATAATCCAGCCACGAGCCCTGTTATATAATTCGAGGTTCCATTATAAAATATATTATTAGAGGAATCATATATTGTTTTAACATATGGTCCATTTCCTCCATTTATTGAAATGGTAGCTGTTCCAGAATTATCTCCATTACATTTTACTTCATATCCATTCCACAATGAAGTAGTAATAGATACGTCTAAAACATCTGGCTCTTCTATTATAATTATATCTTGAGCTGAACAATTATTAACATCTACAACCTGTACAGTATAAGTTCCAGGACCATAAGAATGGAAATATGCCATATTTGTATGATAGGCTCCTCCATTTACAGAATATAAATAAGGTGATATACCTCCGTAAGCATCAATCGCTAGAATCTGACCATCATTTGCCCCGTTACACGTAATATGAGAGAAAATAGTTGTGTCAATATATAGTGAATCTGGTTGGGTAATAACAACTGTATCTCTATCAACACAGCCTTTTGAATCTCTAATGTACATTATGTACTGATTAGGAGAAAGATTAATAAATGAAATTCCATTCTGAGTAAAGACTCCATTAGTATTAGAATATACATAGGGTAATTGACCACCAGTTGCTAAAACGGTAATAGAAGCATTATTAGCATTATTACAAGTAATTTCAGATATAATTAATGAGTCTATTTCTATAGATTGTGAAGGTTCTAAAATTTCTACTGAATCAATGAATAAACAAGAAAATGAGTCAGTAACTGTTAAAGTATGATAACCAGAAGCAAATGTATTAACAAAGTTTACTGTACTTCCGTCAGACCATAATAAGTTATAAGGTCCAACACCTCCAGAAACAATCGCGGTAGCCTGACCGTCTGTTCCTCCTAAACAAGTTACAGAATCTCTTAAAAACTGCACTGAAATAGCAGAAGGTTCTGTAACTGTAAAATCTTGTGATGTAATACATCCGTTATCATCTGTTACAGTTGCAGTATAAACACCCGCAATTAAAGTTGAATTGGAACCTCCACTCCAGGAGTAATTATAGTTAGGAGTTCCTCCAGTTAATGTTATAATAGCTGAGCCATCAGAGCCCCCATTACAACTTACATTTGTTACTGTAATATTAGAAATAGTTAAGCTATCTGGTTGTGTAACGTTTTCATTAGAAGAAGTTGTAGTACATCCCATTGAGTCTGTAACCACAACATTATAAGTTGAAGGCATTAAATTTGTCGCAGGATTGGAAGTTTGTCCATTATTCCATAAGTAAGAATATGGAGTTGTTCCTCCAATTACATTTGCTGTAATTTGTCCATCTGCACTATCATAACATAATACATTTTGAATTGTTAAAGAACTAATTACTAATTCATCTGGTTCATTAACAAAAATTGAATCTGAATCAGTACAGCCCTCAGAATCTACAACTGTAATAAAATATGACGCTTCTCCTGAAGGTCCAAAAGGAGTCCCTAGTGGAACAAATGTATTTCCTCCATCAGAAGAAAATTGATATGGAGCGGTTCCTGAGGTTGCTGATGTAATCATCATACCATCATTTGCACCATAACAAGAAACATTTTGAACTGTTACATTAAGTATAGGATTAGTACCTGGATTAATAACCGCTGTATCTGTAATCATACATCCATTTGCATCAATTATATCTACAGTATAAGTTCCCGGAAACAATAAAGATATGTTGTCTGTGTTAACTCCAGTTGACCATAAGTAGCTATATCCTGGTGTACCTCCAGAAACAAATACCTGAGCCTCTCCATTTGCAGCGGTCTGACTTCCAGCACATGATGAATGACTAATTATATTTGTGTTAGATGTTAAAGCAAAAGGTTCATTAACAATAACAGTAACTTGTAGTGGGTTAGACGTACAGTTATTTATATCTGTTACACTTACAGTATATGATCCAGCTGTTAAATTATTAATTATAGATGTATTCTGACCTGTATTCCATGAGTAGAAATAAGGAGCGGTACCACCAGAAACAGAATCTACAAAGACAACACCATCAGACCCTCCATTACAACTTACATCTGTCGAGGTAGCAGAATAATAAATAACATCTGGCTCAGTAATAGTTACTGAAACAAAATCGGCACATCCATTAGCGTCTTCGGCAAATACATTATAAGTTCCCGCATATAAACCACTAAATATATTATTGTATTGAGGAATTGGGAATACACCAGGAATAAAATACTGATATGTTCCTAGTCCTGTTCCTCCAGCCGCGACTACGGTAATGGTATCTGATTGAAATCCATTACACAACACATTTAATGTAGAATTTGCTACATCTAAAGAAACAGTTACAATTGCAGAAGCGGGAACTTCGACAGAGTCTGTTACAGTACAACCTGTAGCGTCTGAAACAGTTACAGTATAATATCCCGGATTTAAACCAGTAATTGAATTAGTTGTAGATCCCGTTTCCCATAAGATATTATACGGTGGTGTTCCACTAGGTATTACAGTGGCAGATCCATCTGCTCCTCCATTACATGGGGGAACACTATCAAAACTTAATGTGATATCTGCTTCTGGAACAAAAACATCTTCTGTAAATTCACATCCATTAGCATCAGTTACTCTTACTTCATACAATCCTGTAGATAAATTTGTTGCTGTAGCTGTAGTTTGTGCGGACAAATCATCCCATAAATATACATATGGATTAGTCCCTCCTTGAGTTACAGAAATAGATGCTTGTCCGTTTACTAAATTACATGTTTCTGTAATTGAATCAACTGTATATACAAAAGGCAATGGTTCTGTTAAATTAATATTTGTTGAAGCTGTACATCCATTATCATCAGTAGCGTTCAAGGTATAAGTTCCAAAACTTAGGTCTCCACACATACCAGTCCACGACTGTGAAGTCTGAGTAGAGTAACCCGTCATATCATAAATAATTGGAGAAATTCCATTAGTATTAAGAACACTAACTGACCCATCACAAACTCCAGGGCAAGATATTAAATTATCAATTGTGTAATTAATTGTAAATGGCAATGGCTCCGTCAAGTTTGCTAGTACTGTACTAACACAACCATTCGCGTCTTGTACAGAAACATTATATGTTCCAGAGGATAATCCAGTATAAGACATAGAATTAGTGTAATTTACTCCATCAATTGAATAAGTATAAGGAGCTTGTCCTCCAGATGGGGCGTTAAATGTTATTTCACCATCACTAAAACCAGCGCAACTTATATTAAATCCATTATAATCAGAAGTTGTGTAAGAGAACGAAACCTCTGTTGGTGTAGATATAAATTTATTTGCTGTGAAAATACATCCATTAGCATCTTGAACTGTTATAGAGTAGGTTGTATTTCCACATAGAGATGAAAATGTACTTGAATTTTGATAAGCTCCACCATCAATTGAATATGTATAAGGAGCAGTTCCAGTCAAGATATTATCAACCTGAAAATCTAATACTCCATCGCATACTCCAAAACAAGAAACTTGACTCGTGATTGAAATAACTCCAGATATATCTGGTGGGTTGTTTAGTGTTATCGTTTCTGAAGTGTCACAACCATTAGCATCTCTGTAATAAATTGTATATGTTCCTGCTGAAAGATTAGAAAAAATTGCAGAATTTCCATAAGTTATCCCGTCTAAAGAATAAGTATATGCTGGGGAACCACCAGAAACGGAAGCGGTAATTTCTCCATCTGCAGCTCCAAAACAACTAATATCTTGCCCATTATAATTCGAAGAAACTGATGCATTAGGGACTAAAGCGGTTGGCTCATTGACCGTTGTAGATGTTGGAGATGATCCATCAACAGCACATCCATTCACATCTGTAACATTTATATTATAATTTCCAGCACATAGATTAGAATAAATTGAGTCAAATGCACCTATTATTGTAGAAGCGCCTCCTCCAAAAGCAATTGAGTATGGGGGTGTTCCCCCAAATACATTTACAGCTACTTGTGCGTCACAATCTCCAAAGCAATCTAACGATGTATTTTGTGTAGCTGTATTCGACAATTGTAATGGCTGCGATATATTAATAGTAGTAAAATCATAAATTGAGTTAGGATCAGTACCATCTGGGTTAGTAATGTAATAAGATACTGAATCAACTAACCTAACGGTGTAAGTTTGAGCTCCAAGTCCCGGAACATTTATATTAGTTACCGTAGTATTATTAGTAGATGTTATTGGAATAAATGTTCCAAAAATATCATAACCAACCACAACCTTTAATAATGTTGGAGGAGATGTTTGATTTACCTGAATGTTTATTGAAGCAAAATCACCAAAACATAATATTGGTGAAGTAACAGAAACATTCTGTATAGTTTGAGATTGTAAACTAATCGAGCAAATCGACAATAAAAAAGTAAATCCTAGAAGTAATTTTTTCATTTCTTAGTACTATTTTGTGTAAATATTTTAATGGTGCAAGATACAAAAATTATTAAAACATATTCTATATATCTTTTTATAAAAATTCCAAATAAAAAAGGAGGGGGTTCCCCTCCTAAATTAAATGTAAATTTTCTGATTTGGTTTTACTTAAAAAGCAAAGTTTTTCTAGCAAACTTGAGTAAAAGCATCTTTTAAATTATCTGCAATCATTTGGGCAGATCTTCCTTCAATATGATGTCTCTCTATAAAATGAACCAAGTTACCATCTTTGAACAAAGCTATAGAAGGAGATGAAGGAGGAAATGGTTGCATATACTCCCTAGCTTTAGCTGTCGCCCCAACGTCTTGTCCCGCAAAAACTGTAGCAAACACGTCTGGTTTAGGGCTGAATTTAGAAGCTAATTTTACAGCCGGCCTTGCGTTTCCTGCTGCACATCCACAAACAGAATTCACCATTATTAATACCGTTCCTTCTTTATTATTTAGAATCTTTTCTACCTCTTCTGGGGTTTTCATTTCTATAAAACCAACTGAAGTTAGATCTTCTCTCATTGGCTTACACATTTCTTCTGGATACATAATTTTAAATTTAAATTTTGTGCAAAATTACAATTTATTGTCTTTTCTTTTTAAAGAAATCTTTTAATAATTTAACACATTCCTTTTCTAGTATTCCTTTTAAAACCTCAGTTCTTGGGTGAATAATTGTCTGATTTATACTTGAAAATCCTCTTTTTTCATCTGAAGCTCCAAAGACAATTTTCTTCAGATGTGTCCAATAAGAGGCTCCCGCACACATTACACATGGCTCTAAAGTTACATATAAGGTGCATTCTTCTAGATACTTCCCTCCCAAATAATCTGCCGCTGAAGTGAAAGCTTGCATCTCGGCATGTGCGGTGACATCATTAAGAGCTTCTGTATAATTATGTGCTCTCGCAATAATTTGGTTGTCACACACCACTACAGCTCCTACTGGAACCTCATCTATATCCATCGCTTTTTCCGCTTCTTTTAAAGCTTCCATCATAAAATATTCGTCTGTGAAAGGATTTATTTCCATTTTGCAAATATAAAGTAGCTATTTTGTATTTTTGCAATCTAAATACAAAAAATAAATGTTAAGAACTAATACCTGCGGAGAGTTAAACATAAATAATGTTGGAGAAGAGGTAATGCTTAGTGGCTGGGTGCAGAAAAATAGAGATCTAGGGGGAATGACCTTTGTTGATTTAAGAGACAGATATGGAATTACACAACTTGCATTCAACATGGATGAAAACACTAATCTATGCAAACAAGCAAGAAAACTAGGAAGAGAGTTTGTTATAAGGGTAAGGGGAACTGTTATTGAGCGTAGTTCTAAAAATAAAAATATACCTACCGGTGAAATTGAAATTAAAGTATCTGGTTTAGACATATTAAATCCCTCTAAAGTACCTCCATTTACTATTGAAGACCAAACTGATGGTGGGGATGAATTACGAATGAAATATCGGTATTTAGACATTAGAAGAAATCCAATAAAAGAAAAATTAATGTTACGCGCAAAAGTTTCTTCTGAAACAAGAAAATATTTAGATAAACAAGGGTTTTGCGAAGTAGAAACTCCATATCTAATAAAATCTACACCTGAAGGAGCAAGAGATTTTATTGTCCCAAGCAGAATGAATGAAGGGCAATTTTATGCCTTACCACAATCTCCTCAAACATTTAAACAATTGTTAATGGTTGCCGGAATAGACAAATATTATCAGATCGTAAAGTGTTTTAGAGATGAGGATTTACGAGCGGATAGACAGCCTGAATTCACACAAATTGATTGTGAAATGTCTTTTGTCGATCAAGAAGATATATTAAACACATTTGAGGGTTTAACTCGTCATCTATTAAAGGAGGTTAAGGGTGTTGAATTAAATGAATTTCCCAGAATAACATATGATGAAGCTATGAAGATGTACGGTTCAGACAAACCTGATATTCGTTTCGGAATGAAATTTGTAGAATTGAATGATATATGTAAAGAAAAAAATTTTCAGGTATTTGATAGCGCTGAATTAGTCGTTGGAATCAATGTAAAGGGAGGGGCTACTTTTAGCAGAAAACAAATTGACAAACTAACTGATTTTGTGAAAACCCCACAAGTAGGAGCAAAAGGATTAGTATATTGTAAATGTAATGAAGACGGCACTTTCAAGTCTTCTATAGATAAATTTTTCACACAAGAAGATTTAAATAATTGGGCCGATACATGTAAAGCTTCATCTGGTGATCTGATTTTAATTTTAGCGGGTGAAAAAGATAAAACTAGAAAAGCTCTGTCTAGTTTAAGGTTACATTTAGCAGAAGAGTTGGGATTGAGAAATCCAGCAGAATTCGCTCCTTTATGGGTATTAGATTTCCCATTGTTAGAATGGGATGAGGAAACAAACAGATATCATGCGATGCATCATCCATTTACATCTCCTAAACCAGAAGATATTGAAAAATTAGATACCGATCCAGCGGCAGTTAGAGCGAATGCTTATGATTTGGTTCTGAATGGTAATGAAATTGGAGGGGGGAGTATTAGAATCCACAATAGAGATTTGCAAAAATTGATGTTTAAACATCTAGGATTTTCAGATGAAGAAGCGAAAGAACAATTTGGATTCCTAATGGAAGCATTTGAGTATGGAGCTCCACCTCATGGAGGTGTCGCTTTTGGATTTGATAGGCTTTGTGCTATTATTGGAGGACAAGAAAATATTAGAGATTTTATTGCTTTTCCAAAAAATAATTCGGGTAGAGATGTAATGATAGACTCTCCATCTGTAATCGACAATGAACAATTAAATGAACTAAATATAAAACTCAAATAAAATGAAAAAGAAAGACGCTTTTTTTGTTCCGTTAATTATTGCGCTTTCAGTTATTGTACCAATAGCTGTAGCTGCCCTAATGATTTTTCCGGATTACCTTCATATTGAATCAAATAATATTGACTTTAGTTCACTTCCATTTTTTCATGCTATTTTAAACGGGTGTACTGGAGCACTTCTGTTTATAGGATATGTATTAATTAAAAATAAAAATACAAAAGCTCATAAATTTTCAATGATGTCAGCTTTTGTATTATCATCCATATTTTTGATATCCTATGTTGTTTCAAAGCTAACCAATGCTCCTACACCATTTGGAGGAGAAGGAGCTATAAGATATATATACTTTTTTGTTCTAATAAGTCATATTATTCTTTCGGTTCCAGTTTTACCACTAGCTCTGTTTTCAATTTACAGGGGGATAACTGGTGAAATTTCAAAGCATAAAAACATAGTTAAATGGACCTTCCCCATTTGGATGTATGTTGCAGTGACAGGAGTAATGGTATATTTATTCATGATTCCATACTACTAACATGAAAGAAAACAAATCTGTAATATTGTGGCTTCTTTCGGGTTGTTTTCTTATACTTTCAATGGTTGTTATAGGGGGTATAACTAGATTAACTGACTCTGGACTTTCTATGGTAGACTGGAGTTTGGTTGAGGGAGCTATTCCTCCTATAAATCAAACAGACTGGATTGAACTTTTTAATAAATATAAACAAACACCTGAGTTTCAGAAAATTAATTCTGATTACACTTTAAAGGACTTTAAATTTATATTTTTTTGGGAATACTTACACAGAATGATCGGTAGATTATTAGGGGTTGTATTTATTTTTCCTTTTTTATATTTTTTAATAAAGAAACGTTTAAACAAAAAACTTATACAGCAGTCATTAGTTTTATTTAGTTTGGGAGCTCTTCAAGCTACAATTGGATGGTGGATGGTTAAAAGTGGATT